>JGI20153J14295_10003009_pt1 | contig 11563 bp, 10 predicted proteins | sample COG_03_FD_14295 | JGI IMG/M metagenome (IMG submission 14295) | reverse complement strand
CGCCGAGGAGGAGACTGGTTTAAATCCTTTGGCCGTGAAAACAATTATGGGACAAAGTTATTTGCCATATCCGGTCATGTTAACAATCCCTGTGTTGTAGANGAGGCCATGTCTATCCCCCTTCAGGAGCTTTTAGATCGGCATTGTGGCGGTGTTCGTGGTGGATGGAAAAATCTAAAAGCNGTTATACCAGGCGGGTCTTCAGTGCCGTTGTTGCCAGCAGATATTTGCAGTGATGCCATAATGGATTTTGATTGGTTGAGGGAGCAAAGGTCTGGATTAGGAACAGCAGCAGTTATTGTTATGGATCAAAATACTGATATCATAAAAGCAATATGGAGATTATCAAAATTTTATAAACATGAAAGCTGTGGTCAGTGTACTCCATGCAGAGAAGGTACAGGCTGGATGATGCGTGTAATGGATAGATTGGTTAAAGGTGATGCTGAACCAGATGAAATTGATATGTTGTTAGATGTCACCAAGCAAGTTGAAGGTCATACAATATGTGCTTTAGGTGATGCTGCGCATGGCCTATTCAAGGATTAATACGTCACTTTAGGGATGAAATTGAAGACCGTATTAAACATAAACGTAATGGCCGAGTTTCACAATTTGCTGCAGAATAAAAAGGATTTATGAATGCGTTTGGCGACATTTACATTATTTGGATTTATAATGATATATCCTGTGAGTGCTTTTTCACAATCAGCTCTATGGGATGTCGCCACAATAAATAGGGGTTTATTTAATATTGGAATTGCTCATGGTATTAGGAAAAACTGTTCCTTTATAAAAGCAAATACTTTGGTCGGAATAAGTTATGTTTGGAGTCTCATGGGCCATGCAACAGACGCTGGCTTCACAATGAAAGAAACACGTGAATTTATAGATAATGATGCTGAAAAAGAAATATTAAGATCAAGAGTAAATAAATATTTTCTTTCATTAGGAATAAACCCAAGAAAAAGTAATTCTCTTTGTGAGCTTGGCAAAGAGGAAATTGTTAACAAAAGCCAAATTGGCAAACTACTAAGGATGAATTAGGCACATGTCTGATCTAAGAAAAATCATTATTGATGGGCAAGAAGTTGAAGTTGATGGGGCTATGACACTCCTTCAAGCTTGTGAAGTTGCAGATGTTGAAATTCCAAGATTTTGTTATCATGAGCGACTAACAATTGCTGGTAATTGTAGAATGTGTTTGGTCGAAGTCGTTGGTGGTCCTCCTAAACCTGCAGCATCATGTGCAATGCAAGTACGCGATGTTCGAGGTGGGCGTAATGGTGAACTGCCAGAAATCAAAACAACCTCACCAATGGTAAAAAAGGCCCGTGAAGGTGTCATGGAGTTTTTATTAATTAATCATCCATTAGACTGCCCAATCTGTGACCAGGGTGGTGAATGTGACCTCCAGGATCAAGCAATGGCATATGGCGTAGATTTTTCACGCTTTAGGGAGCCTAAGCGTGCGGTAGATAACCTTGATTTGGGCCCTCTAGTAGAAACTACAATGACGCGATGCATTTCATGTACAAGATGTGTGCGTTTCACTACAGAAGTTGCTGGTATCACCCAGATGGGTCAAACAGGTCGTGGTGAAGATTCTGAAATTACATCATATCTTAACGAAACTTTAGATAGTGAATTGCAAGGAAATATAATTGACTTGTGTCCAGTTGGCGCATTAACTTCAAAGCCCTACGCATTTACTGCTCGTCCTTGGGAACTAATGAAAACGGAAACCATTGATGTAATGGATGCCTTGGGATCAAATATTCGTGTTGATACAAAAGGCCGCGAGGTCATGCGAATTCTTCCAAGAAATCACGATGATGTAAACGAAGAATGGATTTCAGATAAAACTAGATTTGTTTGGGATGGTTTACGCCGTCAGCGACTTGATCAGCCGTATGTTCGTAAGGGTGGGAAATTAAAACCTGCGACCTGGGACGAAGCTTTTTCCACAATTAATAAAGCATTGGACGGTAAAAAAATTGCAGCAATTGCAGGCGATTTAGTATCTGTTGAAGCAATGTATGCGCTTAAGAAANTGGTCAAAGATCTGGGTGGTATTACNGAGTGTCGAGTGGATGACGCTAAGCTGCCAATTGACAATAGGGCAGCATATGTGGGGACTGCAAAAATAACTGATATCGATGATGCAGAAACAATTTATCTAATTGGAACTAATCCTAGAAGCGAAGCACCTGTTTTAAATGCAAGAATTAGAAAAGCATATATGAATGGTGCTAACATAAAATTAATTGGTGAACCAATCGATTTAACATATTCTTACGATCACATCGGTAATGATCGAAAATCATTGGATTTATTATTAGCTGATGAGATTTCAAATAGTTTGCCAGAAAAAAAATCTATTATTGTACTTGGCCAAGGTGCATTATGTGAAGCTGATGGTGAAGCAGTTTTAGCATCTGTGCAAAATCTAGCAAAGAAAACAAATTCAAAATTACTGATTTTACATACTTCTGCTGCACGCGTTGGAGGCATGGATATTGGATTTAATACAAAAGGTGGAATTAATGCTGCATTAAAAGGTGCTGATGTTGTTTTTAACCTAGGGGCAGATGAAATACAGCTTCCTAATGAGAATGTGTTCGTTGTATATCAAGGTTCACATGGGGATCGTGGCGCGCACGGAGCTAATGTCATTTTACCTTCTGCTGCATATACTGAAGAAAGTGGTATTTTTGTAAATACAGAAGGTCGGGTTCAAATGGCTGAAAGAGCTAGTTTTCCTCCTGGTCAGGCAAAAGAAAATTGGGCAATATTGCGAGCATTATCATCAGTTTTAGGCGTTAAATTACCTTTTGATAACCTAAATTCTTTGAGAGCTGAATTGTTTAAAGAATTTCCTGAAATAAATAACTTTGATCAAGTTACAGAAAATTCAGGAAAAGCTCTTAAAGTAACTAAGTTGGGTGATGCCACATTTAAATATGCTATTTCTGATCATTATTTGACTAATCCGATAGCGAGGGCTTCAGAAGTTATGGCTGAATTATCAAAAAACACAAAAGAACGCGCCGCTTTGGCCGTTGCCGCTGAATAGAGGGTTTAAAAATGGATTTTTTCCAAACTAATTTGGGTATATTCTTAACTGTTTTAGGGCAAACTTTACTGGTTCTTGGNTTTGTAATGATTAGCNTATTACTATTGGTATACGGTGATAGAAAAATTTGGGGAGCAGTGCAAATGCGACGTGGCCCTAATGTGGTTGGTCCATGGGGTATATTGCAAACCATAGCAGATGCATTGAAATATGTTGTGAAAGAAGTTGTCGTTCCTGCTGGTGCAGATAAGACAGTCTTCTTTTTAGCTCCATTAGTCTCATTCATACTTGCTGCTATAGCATGGGCGGTAATACCATTTAATGGCAGATGGATCCTCGCTGACCTTAATGTTGCTGTATTGTATGTATTTGCGGTGTCTTCATTAGAGGTTTACGGAGTTATAATGGGAGGTTGGGCCTCCAACTCCAAATATCCGTTCCTTGGGTCATTGCGCTCAGCAGCCCAAATGATTTCATATGAAGTTTCAATTGGCTTCATAATCATAGGTATTATTATTTCAACGGGCTCATTAAGTTTTATAAATATTGTTGAGGCTCAATCTGGATCTTATGGATTGCTGAACTGGTATTGGTTACCACATTTACCGATGGTTTTTTTGTTTTTCATATCGGCTCTAGCTGAAACTAATAGACCACCTTTTGATTTGCCTGAAGCAGAATCTGAACTTGTTGCAGGTTATCAAGTTGAGTATTCTTCAACACCATTTTTATTATTTATGGCAGGAGAATATATTGCAATTTGGTTGATGTGTGCACTTACTACAATATTATTCTTTGGTGGGTGGTTATCGCCACTTCCAGATGCATGGATAGAATATATACCATTTTTAGGTCATGGTGCTCTTTGGATGGTTCTTAAAATGGGTTTCTTCTTTTTCTTATTTGCTATGGTTAAAGCTATAACCCCACGGTATCGCTATGATCAGTTAATGAGGNTAGGCTGGAAAGTATTCTTGCCATTTTCACTTGTTTGGGTCGTAATTGTTGCTTTTCTTGCTCAATACGGTGCTTTTGGAGGTGCTTATGCACGCTGGACAATTGGTGGTTGATGCAGAATTAAAATGAATAAAACTACTAACAATTTTACTATTGATGATTTTGACTGAATTTTTGTTAAATAATTACTAAAGTTTGTTAATATTGAGTGCTTTTTTGTTGAAGAAAGCTTGAATTTATATAATTACGGCACTGTCGCGCTAGCTCATAAAAAGCATGACATGTTTTAGAGAAGAACGCTGAGGAGATCAAAATGTCATTTGACTATGTACGTGCTGGGAAATATTTTTTATTAGCGGACTTTTTTATTGGCATGAAGCTAGGCCTTAAGTATTTCTTTAAACCAAAGGCAACTTTAAATTATCCACACGAAAAAGGTCCATTGTCACCTCGTTTTAGAGGTGAGCATGCACTACGANGATATGCTAATGGTGAAGAAAGATGTATTGCTTGTAAATTATGTGAAGCAGTTTGTCCTGCTCAAGCNATAACAATCGATGCAGAGCCACGTGAAGATGGATCTCGAAGAACCACTCGTTATGACATCGACATGACTAAATGTATTTATTGCGGCTTTTGCCAAGAAGCATGTCCTGTAGATGCTATAGTAGAAGGGCCAAATTTTGAATTTGCAACTGAAACACGTGAAGAACTCTTCTACAATAAGAATAAATTACTTTCCAATGGAGATCGTTGGGAAGCTGAAATATCTCGCAATTTAGAACTTGATGCACCATATCGCTAGGAATAATAATGACCATTACTTTATTCGCATTTTATCTTTTTTCGATTACGGCCGTAATGTCCGCACTGTTCGTTGTGGTTGCGCGTAATCCTGTCCATTCAGTTTTATGGCTTATCCTTACATTTTTTTCGGCTGCATCTATGTTTGTTTTAATGGGTGCTGAGTTTGTTGCTATGCTTCTAGCAATTGTTTACGTCGGTGCCGTAGCTGTACTTTTCTTATTTGTTGTGATGATGTTAGACGTTGATTTTGTTGAATTGAAATCGGGTATGCAGAAATACTTTTTGATTGGCTCATCAATAGGATTAGTTCTCTTAATGGAACTTGGTCTTGTTATTAGCCACTGGAAGGTTGCTCCTGAAGCTGGGAGTTTGCTACAATCTCCCACTCCACCCATCGATACAACCCATAATACATTGGCACTAGGCCAAATACTTTACAGTGATTATATTTATTTATTTCAAATCGCGGGTTTAATTCTCTTAACAGCAATGATTGGGGCAATTGTTTTAACACTTCGTCACCGCACAGATGTTAAAAGGCAAAGCGTTGTAGATCAAATGCAGCGTGATCCAGCCGATGCAATGGAAGTTATAACGGTTAAGCCGGGGCAGGGATTATGATATCAGTTGAACACTACTTAACGGTTGCAGCTTTATTGTTTGTTATTGGAATTTTTGGAATATTTTTAAATCGTAAAAATGTTATTGTTATACTCATGTCGATAGAATTAATGTTATTGGCTGTAAATATAAATTTTGTAGCCTTTTCTACGCATTTAAATGACTTAGCTGGACAGGTATTTACACTGTTTATTTTGACTGTTGCCGCCGCAGAGGCAGCAATTGGATTAGCAATTCTAGTCTGCTTCTTCAGGGTTCGAGGAACCATAGCTGTAGAAGATATTAATGTGATGAAAGGCTAACTCATGGAAATTGTTTTATTATTCGCCCCGCTAGTCGGTTCCATCATTTGTGGGTTTGGTCATCGTATTTTGGGTGAAAAAATATCCATGATGGTGTCAACTGGAGCTCTTTTCATATCTGCAATATTATCTTGGGTTGTATTCATTAATTTTCATGGTGATGGCCATACAATTTCTCTTTTCCGTTTTATAGAAAGTGGAAGCTTATCAGCTGATTGGGCCATTCGAATGGATCGATTAACTGCCATAATGTTAGTTGTCATTAATACTGTTTCTGCATTAGTTCATTTATATTCTTGGGGATACATGGATAAAGATCCACAATGGAAACAAGGTGAAAGCTATAAACCCCGCTTCTTTGCTTATTTGTCGTTCTTTACATTTGCTATGTTGATGCTGGTAACGTCGGATAATTTATTGCAAATGTTTTTTGGATGGGAAGGTGTCGGTGTTGCATCCTATCTTCTTATTGGATTTTATTATCGTAAGCCTTCCGCTGGTGCTGCAGCTATGAAAGCATTTATTGTAAATAGAGTTGGTGACTTTGGTTTTGCATTAGGTATATTTGGATTGTTTTACTTATCAGGAAGTATAAATTTTTCTGAGGTTCTAGATCCACATAATGCTAAAGAATTAAGTAAAACTTCATTCCAATTTTTATCATGGCAATTAAATGCTCTAGAAGTAATCACAATGCTATTGTTTATTGGCGCAATGGGTAAATCTGCACAGTTGATGCTACATACCTGGTTGCCTGATGCGATGGAGGGACCAACACCTGTATCTGCACTAATCCATGCTGCAACCATGGTAACAGCGGGTGTATTCATGGTATGCCGGCTTTCTCCATTAATGGAATATGCAACATTTACTCCAAATTTTATTGTTTTAATTGGTGCAACAACGGCATTTTTTGCAGCAACAGTTGGGTTGGTCCAAAATGATATTAAGCGTGTTATTGCATACTCAACTTGTTCACAATTGGGTTATATGTTTGTTGCCGCAGGTGTGGGTGCTTATGGTGCTGCAATGTTCCACTTATTCACACACGCATTTTTCAAGGCAATGCTGTTTTTAGGTGCGGGGTCTGTAATTCATGCAATGCATCATGAACAAGATATGAGAAACTACGGGGCTCTTAGAAAGAAAATACCATACACATTTGCGGCAATGATGATTGGAACTCTTGCAATCACTGGAGTTGGCATACCATTGACGCACTATGGGTTTGCAGGATTTTTATCTAAAGATGCAATAATAGAAAGTGCTTATGGGGCAGGAACTGGTGTCGGACAATATGCATTTGTTATGTTAGTTGTAGCTGCTGCGATGACAAGTTTTTATTCATGGCGCCTAATATTTCTTACCTTCTATGGAAAAGCCCGGGGCAATTCACACACACATGATCATGCACATGAGAGTCCACTTGTAATGATACTCCCACTAGCTGTCCTAGCTCTAGGGGCAGTTTTTTCTGGAATGATCTGGTATGAAGATTTCTTTGGCGATCACTGGGAAGAATTTTTTGGTTCATCGCTATACGCAAATCATGAAACTAATCATGTTGTACATGATGCACACTATGTTGCTAATTGGGTTAAAGCTTCTCCTTTCTTTGCTATGTTGTTTGGGTTCATCATGGCGATGTGGTTCTACATTTGGGCTCCAGAAAATCCTGCAAAGTTGGCAAAACAACAAAATGCAGTTTACTTATTCTTTTTGAATAAATGGTATTTTGATGAACTTTATGAAATTATATTCGTACGACCATCTAAATGGTTAGGAAATTTCCTTTGGAAAAGAGGAGATGGTAGTTTAATTGATGGCGGTATTAATGGGATAGCGTTGGGAATTATCCCACTTTTAACTCGTAAATATCAGGGAATGCAGTCGGGTTATTTATTCCACTATGCGTTTACAATGGTTATTGGTGTAGCTGTGATTGTTACATGGTTTGCTCTAACTGGAGGGTCTAACTAATGGATAATCTTCTATCAATTGTAATTTTCCTTCCATCCTTAGCAGCACTAATCTTAGCTGTTATTTTAAGAGGTGAAGATGAACTATCGCAAAGAAATGCAAAAATACTAGCCTTAATTGCTACATTAGCTACTTTTGTAATTAGTTTGCCATTGTTAACTCAATTTGATCCAACAAATACAAGTTTCCAGTTTGTGGAAGAATATAATTGGTTGGCAGGATTGAAATACAAAGTTGGACTTGATGGTATTAGTATTTTATTTGTGATGCTAACAACGTTCTTGATGCCTATTGTTATCGGAGCATGTTGGACTGTTTCAAGCCGGGTTAAAGAATATATGATTATGTTTCTATTACTAGAAACAATGATGTTAGCTGTTTTTAGTTCTTTAGATATAATACTTTTTTATGTAGTATTTGAAGCTGGCTTAATTCCAATGTTCTTAATTGTAGGTATTTGGGGTGGTAAGGATCGCATATACGCTGCCTTTAAATTATTTTTATATACATTACTTGGTTCAGTTCTAATGTTGATCGCAATAATTTATATGTGGTTTGAAGCTGGTACTACGGATATACCTACATTGATGCAGCATCAGTTTTCATCTGAAAATATGATCATATTTGGAATAACCATTATAGGTGGTATACAGACACTATTATTTTTAGGATTTTTTGCTTCGTTTGCCGTTAAAATGCCAATGTGGCCTGTTCACACTTGGTTGCCAGATGCGCACGTGCAGGCTCCTACTGCGGGGTCAGTTGTCTTAGCAGCTATATTGCTCAAAATGGGCGGATATGGATTCTTAAGATTTAGCTTACCAATGTTCCCTGTCGGATCAGATGTAATGGCAACTTTTGTGATGACACTTTCTGTAATTGCAATCATTTACACATCCTTAGTTGCACTTGTTCAAGAAGATATGAAAAAATTAATTGCGTATTCTTCTGTAGCCCATATGGGGTTTGTAACAATGGGTATTTTTGCGCTTAATAAGCAAGGTTTAGATGGAGCCATATTCCAAATGCTTAGCCATGGATTTATCTCAGCAGCTTTGTTTTTGGGTGTAGGTGTAATCTATGATAGAATGCATACTCGAGATATAGATGCTTACGGTGGTCTAGTAATTCGTATGCCAGTTTTTGCATTAATATTTATGCTTTTCACTATGGCAAACGTTGGTTTGCCTGGAACATCTGGTTTTGTAGGTGAATTCTTAACTTTAACTGCTGCATTTAAGGCAAATACATGGATCGCATTTGGTGCNACGACTGGTGTNATCCTATCAGCTGGTTATGCATTATGGTTATATAGAAGGGTTGTTTTTGGAGATTTAGTTAAAGAAAGTTTAAAGGGTATATCTGATATGGATGTACGCGAAAAACTTTTAATGACTCCATTAATTATAATGACAATACTACTAGGAATTTATCCTGCATTAATTTTAGATTTAATAGGTCCATCTGTTAATGCTTTATTAGAGCAAGTACATGCCGCGCAGGGAGTTGTATCTGATGCATCTTCCAAAGTCACACATTAAAGGGTTATCAAAACTATGATCAGCACGGATATCAATATAGTCTTACCAGAAATTACTTTAGCTGTATTCTCGATGGCGGCACTAATGATTGCGGTTTATGGTGGAAAAGACCGATTAGCAGGACTAATGTTCTGGGCAACTTCTGGAATTATGGGCTTACTAGGCTTATGGCTAGCATTTTTAGAACCCGGTTCATCATCAGCATTTAACGGTTCCTTCATAAATGATGGATATGCTCGTTTTGCTAAAGTTGTAATATTGTTTGGCGCTGCTGCAATGTTATTATTGTCTCAAGATTATTTGGAAAAAAATAAATTATTAAAGTTTGAATTCCCTATTTTAATTGCTTTGGCAACGCTAGGTATGATGTTGATGGTATCTGCTGGAGATTTGATGGCATTGTATATGGGATTAGAGTTACAATCTCTTGCACTTTATGTAGTTGCATCATTCCGTAGAGATAGCATTCGTTCAACAGAAGCTGGGCTGAAATATTTTGTTCTTGGGGCTTTGTCTTCTGGGTTATTACTTTATGGTGCATCATTAGTTTATGGGTTTTCTGGAACGACTAATTTCGCTGGTATTTCAGAAACAATAAATGATGGTGATCTCGGATTAGGTATGCTTTTTGGATTAGTTTTCTTGTCGGTTGGTATGGCTTTTAAAGTCTCTGCAGCTCCATTTCACATGTGGACACCAGATGTCTATGAAGGTTCTCCAACTCCTGTTACTGGATTTTTTGCAACGGCACCAAAAGTAGCTGCTGCTTGTTTGTTTGGTAGGGTTGTTCACGATGCATTTGGTGCTGCAGTTTCTGATTGGCAGCAAATTATTGCATTTTTATCTTTTGTTTCAATGTTTCTTGGTGCAATTGCCGCTATTGGGCAGACAAATATTAAACGCTTGATGGCATATTCATCTATTGCTCACATGGGGTTTGCTTTGCTTGGATTATCATCTGGCACACAAGAAGGTGTTCAAGCTTTATTAATTTATATGGCAATATATGTGACTATGAATATTGGTGTTTTTGCTTTTATTCTAAATATGGAACGTGATGGACAACCCGTAACGGATATTAGGTCTCTTGGTTTGTATTCTCGTGTTGAGCCATTGCGAGCTGCTGCATTGGCAGCCTTAATGTTTAGCCTTGCTGGTATTCCACCTTTAGTCGGATTTTTTGGCAAACTTTATGTTTTAAAAGCTGCAATCAATGCTGGAATGTCATGGTTGGCTATATCTGCTGTTATAGCTTCAGTTATTGGGGCATTCTATTATTTGCGTATTATTTATTTTATGTATTTTGGGAATGAGGTGGATAAAATGACTGGTAAAATGCCAATATTACATAAAATAGCATTATACGGAGCAACTTTAATAATGCTGATAGGATCAATAAACTTATTTGGAATTGAATCAGTTGCTGCGGATGCCGCGGCGTCACTTTTTAAATGATGGAATGGCCAGATGGTTTTGGCCGCATTACCCTTGATACGATCGATAGTACGAACAAAGAAGCTTCTAGGCTTGCAAGTGATATAACCCAACCTACTTGGATTTTGGCTGAAGAACAAACATCTGGTGTCGGCCGTCGCGGTAGAAAATGGTCAAGCCAAAAAGGTAATTTTTCATCAACACTATTGATGCCGATATCAGGGGATTTATCATCTGTTGCTCTTCATAGTTTTGTTGCAAGTTTGGCCTTAAGAGATNCTTTTCTTCACATAACGAATGANCCAAATAAATTTAATTTGAAGTGGCCTAATGATGTCTTGATGGATGGGTGCAAAGTCGCAGGAATTTTATTGGAAACATGTGGGATTGGTCCAAGTCATTTAAATATTGGTATTGGGGTAAACTTATCTATTTTGCCTGAATCTGATAAGATTGAAACATTATCAACCAAACCAATTTGTCTTGGCATTGAAATTTTACCAATAGATTTTTTGACAATATTAGCTAATTTTTTTGCCATTAGGTTAGAACAGTTTGATACATCTGGATTTAGACAAATACGCTTAGATTGGTTAAAAAGTGCTGCAAATATAGGAAAAGTAATTACTGCAAGAATGCCAAATTCAGAAATTACAGGAAAATTTGTAACTGTGGACGAACAGGGTGCTGTTGTATTACAAGCAGATGATATGAAACATACAATTCATGCAGCTGATATTTTTTTCTAGGGGATCGATATGTTATTAGCAATAGATGTTGGCAATACTAATACTGTCTTTGCGATTCATGATGGTAAAAAATTTGTTGCTTACTGGAGGTGTGAA
>JGI20153J14295_10003007_pt1 | contig 11568 bp, 7 predicted proteins | sample COG_03_FD_14295 | JGI IMG/M metagenome (IMG submission 14295) | reverse complement strand
AACGCAGAGGGCTACATCTTTCCCTCTAACGTAAATGAGGTCACGGAAATGGTGGAGATGATGGCGTCGTCTCGCTCGTATCAAAACAACGTCGAGGTGGTTAACACGGCCAAGCAGTTAATGATGCGCACCCTAGAGTTGACGCGCTCTTGATTCACTTGTTTCGAGATAAGCCCTTAGAAGATACCTAGAAAGAAATTATGGCACTAGACCTGAATCCCAGCGCCCTACCGCAGGGCATCCTGCGCTACGAGGATGTCGTAAATGCGCCCAAGCCAACCAAGGAAGAAATGGGGCAACAAGAGTTCCTTACGCTGTTCACTACACAGCTAAAGATGCAAAACCCACTGGACCCCGTTAAAAACGAGGCCTTTGTTGCGCAGCTGGCGCAGTTCTCCTCGCTGGAAGCCAACATCTCCATGAAGCAGTCTTTAGACACCATGGTCACTGCAATGGGCTCTGACCGTGTTATGGCCAGTGCCTCGCTGATTGGTAAAAGCGTTGCCGTCCCCGATGCCGCCGTTCAAGTGACCAACGGCGTCGGTGGCCAAGGCGTCATCCCGCTGCCAANGGGCGCAGCNGGACTGCAAGTTAATGTGCTGGACGCATCCGGGAACGTTGTGCGCGAGCTTATCTACCCCGCGCAACCGGTGGGCGACTTCAGGCTTGGCTGGGACGGCATGGATGCCGATGGCGAGGTAGTCGCGGACGGCAGTTACCGCTTTGCCGCAGCTGGTGTTATTGGTGGAGAGACCACCAACGTAGCCGTAAAAGCCGTGGCAAAAGTTACCGCTGTGAGAACCAACTCAGCGGACAACAGTTTATTGCTCGAGTTCGAGGGCGGCAAAACTTTGCCGCTGTCCGAGGTCACCCGAATTGGCATGTAAGCCAAGTTCGAAAAACAAAATATCAAAGCACAAATCACCCGTTTCCCTAACAGGAGTCAATATAAATGTCTTTCTACACATCCCTTACCGGTCTGAACTCTGCTACCGCGCAATTGGGCGTCACCAGCAACAACATCGCCAACGTGGGCACCACCGGTTTCAAGCGTTCACGCGCTGACTTTGGTGACATTTTTGCGACATCACCGCTGCAAAAAGCGTCCAGTACCATTGGTCAGGGCGTCGCCTTGAAGCAGGTCACACAGGAGTTTGGACAGGGTAACGTCGCGTTCTCCGCCAACGCGCTTGACCTGGCGATTACAGGTGACGGCTTCTTCCCGTTGAAGTCAGCGGACGGTTTGCAAGACATCTACACCCGTAACGGCTCGTTCATGATGAACGATCAATACAACGTGGTGAACTCGGCTGGTCAGCGACTCATGGCGGCATCGGTCGATAGTTCTGGTAAGGCGGACTTGGGCGCACTGAACGTTTTGACTATTCCCCAAAAGACGACCGGTGAGGCGGGTGAAACCTCACTGATAAACTTGGGTCTGAATTTTCCTGCGGATGCGACGGTGATAACCGAGCCTTTCAACAGGGCCAACCCCGAGACGTACAACAAGAGCACTGCGCTGACAGTTTATGACTCGGGTGGTAATGGCTACCTCGCAACCGTTTATTACGCGAAGACACAAAACGCGAGTCAGACCAGCCCGTTTAACAAGTGGCAAACCTACGTGTTTGTTGGGGATACGCAAGTCAACCCGTCATTGATTCAGGCCACGGATGACAACTCAAGCCGCTTGTTTGTGAACAAGTACGGGGAAATCAAGCCTGAGAGCGAGGTCAGTGACTTTTTGGTCAACGGCAAGACGCAAATGTTCGCCCTGGATGACCTGACAGACAAGCGATCTTCCACGCCTGCATCCATCGCAGGCCAAAAAACAGTTGCTGACTTAACCGCTGATACCCCTTTTGATTTCTCGGCGATCCCTAAGGCTGACTTAAAGAATCTATTTAGTATTGACGTGGACAGCAGCGGCAAGCCAGTCGTGATGGATCTGAGCTCGTTGGCGGGAACCAAAAAACTTACCGGGGTGCAGTTAGCCACGGCGATGACCAATAAGTTGAATGAAGCGTTTGGCGACGAGCGCTACTTCGACTTTACAGGCAACACCCAGATGCAACTCAACACCACCATTGGTGGCGTCAATTCCATCGCACAGTTGGACTTAAGCACTGCGGGCGCAACCAAGCAAGAGAAACTCACGTTCACTGCGGCTGATGCCAATGGTGGGGATCTCCGGGTGGGAGGGGTGTCGGTCACCACAACCGCCAATGAGACCGCTATCAGTATTGCCGCTAAAGTTAAGACTGCGTTGGAAGCGGCAGGTGCGTTGTTCGACACCGCTGCAGCCGGTCAAACCCGCACAGTTACAGATCCAGGAAACGGGACGCTTACCTTGACGTGGGCTGCAACTGATGGCGATGCCTCCGCGGTCACGGCGGTTGCAGGTACTTCGGGTGTCACAGTCACGAGTTCAACACCGCGCGAGTATGTCCCGACGATCGTGACGCCTTTGATTCCCAAAAAAGATCTCGTCACATTTAGTGCACCAACGACGCCCGCAGCACGCACTATTACCGTAGGCGGGGTCGCTGTGCTCTTGGCGGCCACAGACATCACAGCCGCTGATGTGGCCGCCAAGGTGGTGATTCAGCTTAACGATGCTGCTAAAGCATTTCAACTTGGTGGCGCGGGCCGGTCAGCTGTTGACAATGGTGACGGCACGGTTCTGATAACGTGGGACGCGGCGGATGAGGATGCGGCGGAGCTGACTTTTGCCGATACTGACCCGCTTGGCGCTACGGGCGTCACGCGCCGTACGACCGTTGACACGGCCTACGCGGCAATCGCCGGGTCCTTGACCAAGGTCACGAAAGACCAGGCGGCCATTGCGTTAAAAACGCAGCTAGTCGAACAAGGCCTCACAACAGTCGCTGTCGCCTACGACTCTGTCACTGGTGGTTTTAAGTTCACCGAGTCCGGTGGTGGAGCCATTAGCCTGCAAGTGCCGCAAACAATGCAGATGTATAACTACGTTGGCACGAACGTCTTGCAAGACGAGGTCCTTGGGTTTGAGCTTAAATCAGGTTCGACGACAGTGAACCTGTCTAGCGCTAAGTTAAAAGCTGGTGCCACGCTGAACGACCTGGTGACAGCGTTGACAGGTTCCAGTAACCCAACCTATGCATCGTCGGGTTACACCATCAGCAACGCGGGCGGGAAACTAGTTTTCGCAAGAGATGATGGGGCATCATTCACGATCAAGCCAACGATGACTTCAGCCACTTTCGGTGGCACTCTGAAAGAGGTTGTTACGGCTACAGGCCTCGAAAAAGTCTATGCGGGAGCCAACGCCGATTTTGCGCTTGGCGACACGACGACGCCAATGACGGCAAAAACATTCACAGAAAACAAGGTGCTAGGCGTTGGTCAAACACCGGTGAATGTTGGTGCGACAACAGGGCTGTATGTGCCCGTTGGCGCGGCCCTCAATGGCCAAGTGACACCCAATGGTGATTTAATCCGTGCTGCTGCAGACCAGCGTTATGGCATCCAAGTTAAGTTCGACAACGTGAACGAAAAGTTCACAGTCTCGTCCGGCACCACTGGCGACACGTCGAGTATCGCCATTACCAACACCAATGCACGGGCAAAATCGCTTTTGGGCCTAGAAGACACGGCAGCAAACCCCTTAGCTGTGGCCGTTTCTGACACCGCATTGCGCGGCACGATATCGTTACCCGCTCAGACCACGGGTACGCAAGTGGCCGTCAACGTAAACAACAACTTTTCTGTTGATACGACGAATAATAAGTTTGTTGTCTCGGTAGATGACGTCAAGGGAACGGTCTCGATTCCGCCAAGCACCAGCTACACGCTGGACGGCTTTATGGCTGAACTTCAGAAGGGCATTAACAACTTGGCCAGCACGACTGGTAGCACCGCGTCGGGCGTGAAAGTAACCTATGACCGTGCAAAAAATGCCTTCCAATTTACAACGGGTACCACGGGAACGGATTCTTTTATCAAGGTCTCGGGTAGCTCCAACTGGGGCTTGGCTAATGTAGAGGCCGGTCGTGGCGCAAGCTCGACCTGGATTAAGCCCACGCAGTTCACTGACTACTCTAGCGGCGTAGGCGTATCGAAGTACATCGACGAATTTGGTGTTGAAACCGCTAGCGCGGATGGCTACGAGGTCCTGCCTGAGTGGTCACCCATTTTCTTGGACAAGGGTGAGCTTACGTTTAACACCAGCGGTAACCTGATTTCGCCAAAAACCGGCTCTCAGCTCGACACCGTTTACCTGGACGATGGTAAGGGTGCGTTGACCATCAACATTGATTACTCAGCTTCTACCCAGTACTCCTCAGCGTTTGCGGTGTTGTCGCAGTCGCAGGACGGAAAGCCTGAGGGTGACTTGGTGGGCTTAGACATCGGTGACGATGGCCTGGTGAGCGCCTCCTATTCCAACGGCTCTCAGCTTACGTTGGCCAAGGTGATCTTGTCTAACTTCTCAAGTCCGGCCGGGTTGCGTCAAATCGGTGACTCCAGCTTCTATGCGACGGCCAAATCGGGCGCCCCGAAGATTGGTGAAGCGGGCTCCGCTGGATTTGGCACGATTCGTGCTGGTGCTACTGAGAGGGCTAACGTAGATTTGACACAAGAACTGGTTGATTTGATTACCGCGCAGCGTAACTTCCAAGCGAACGCTAAGGCAATTGAGACCAGTACGACGATGACACAAGCCATTATTCAGATTCGTACGTAATAACGGGGGCGGCTAACAATTGCCGGTCCCAAAGGCCAAGCTGCTATCCGATAGCGGCGAGGCCTTACAGGAGGACACATGGACAGACTGGCATTTACAGCAGCACAGGGCATCGCCGAAAAGGCCGTCGCGCGTCAGCTCATGACCAACGAGCTTGCCAACGTGTCCACCGTTGGTTTTAAACGCAGCTACGACGTTGCCCTACAAGCCATCAAGGTCGAGGGCAGCGGCTTTGATTCCCGTTTTGAGCCGCGCGCCATTCCCAGCGAGCGGGTCTTGCTGGATGCCGGGCAGTTAATGGCCACCGGTCGAAAAACCGACATTGCCATGGTGGGCGGCACGGTCATGGGTGTGGACGCCGCCAATGGCGACATCGCCTTCACCCGCCGCGGTGACTTACGAACCGATGCCCAAGGCACACTCGTCAACGGCGAAGGGTCGGTGATTCGGGGTGTTGGTGGTCCCATTGTGGTCCCCCCGGGGTTTGACATCTTTGTCAACAACGAAGGCAGCGTCTTTGCCTCCGACCCGGCGCAACCCGCAGCCAACCCACCCGTACTTATTGGACAAATCGAGTTACGCGATGCCAGTACCGCCGCGCTTATTCGTCGCCCAGACGGTCTTTTCCAACCCGCAGAGGGCCCCGGTGATTTCGCTGGTGGTGACCAGCCGGTTGGGGTGGTTCCTGAGGCATTAGAAGGCTCCAACGTCAGCGCGGTCGAGGTCATGACGCGTCTGATTGACCACTCACGCAGCTTTGAGGCTGCCATGAACGTCATCAAGGAAGCCAAAACCATTGATGAAAACGGCGCCTCCATGATGCGGGCCTCCTAAAGCGGCGCTGCACACAACAGACGCTCAACCAGCTGACAGATTAAATTAAACGGGGAATAGACACATGGATGCTTCACTCTGGGTTGCCAAAACAGGCTTAGATGCGCAACAAACGCGCATGAACGTCATTTCCAACAACTTGGCCAACGTCAGTACGACAGGGTTTAAGCGCGACCGCGCCGTATTTCAAGACCTGTTGTACCAAAACGTACGCCAAGCGGGTGCTCAAACAGCAGCCGACGCGCAAGCGGCAACTGGCTTTCAGTTGGGCACCGGTGTACAGGTCATGGCCACTGAAAAAATCAACGCCCAGGGCAATATGCAGACCACGGAGAACTCCCTTGACTTGGCAATCGCCGGCGATGGGTTTTTCCAAATTGCGCAGCCTGACGGCACCATTGCCTACACACGTGACGGTAACTTCAACCTAGACAACGCCGGCCAAATTGTTACTAGCGCGGGTCAGGTGCTGCAACCAGCGATTGCCGTGCCTGCGAACGCCTCTAGCTTGACCATTGGTCAAGACGGTACGGTGTCCGTTGAGCTACAAGCGGGCGGTGGCCAGCAGGTGTTGGGGCAGCTTCAGCTTGCCCGCTTTGTAAACAGTGCGGGCTTGCAAGCCATGGGCCAAAACCTGTTGAAGGAAACGCCGGCCAGTGGCGCGCCGCAAGTGGGTAACCCCACAGCCGATGGCATCGGCATGTTGATGCAAGGCACGCTGGAGGCATCTAACGTGAACGTGGTCGAGGAAATGGTGAACATGATCGAGACACAACGCGCTTATGAGATCAACTCCAAAGCCATCTCAACCGTTGACGGCATGTTGCAGTACCTCAACAACAACCTGTAATTTTTTACGCTAACCGCCCAATCTAGCCATGAACCGAATGACCATCAAAACCCTGTTGTTGCTCGCGGGCACAGCTCTGCTAACGGGCTGCGTGACCAATCAGCACGCGCCCATGACCTACTCAGANGGGTTTGAGCCCATTTACCCTGTGGTTCAAGAGCCCGAGCGGCCACGTACCGGTTCCTTGTTTACGGACAGCAAAGAGAGCCTGGTTGGCCGTGCAAAAACGTTCCGTGTCGGCGACATCATCACCGTGTTACTGAACGAGTCCGCGCAAGCCAAACGCTCTCAAAACAGCGAGACCAAGCGCGAGGCAGCCAACACCCTGCCCAGTGGTGCGGGACTGAAAATAGGCAACGTCAGCCCGTTCTTGGATGGCATTGACATAAATAACAACAGCACCAGCAGTAAAGGGTCGGGCACCGCCAATCAGAGCGCCACCTTAACGGGTGAAGTCGCTGTAACGATCACTGATATCTTGCAAAACGGTAATTTGGTTTTACGAGGTGAGAAGCAGTTGGCGATGTCTGAGGGCACGGAGGTCATCCAGATCTCAGGCGTCATTCGGCCATCCGACATCTCGCCCAATAACACCGTACAGTCGCGCCGCTTGGCCAATGCCCAAATCGCTTACCGAGGCGAGGGCGAACTCAACAACGCGTCTGGCGCGGGTTGGGCAACCAAGCTGTTGTTCGCGTTCTTTCCTTTTTAATGCGTCATACACGTAGCTAACAAAACTTCACCCTATTCGTCGAATCGACCCACCTTATGAAAACTTTAAAAAAATTGTCGCGGGGTTGTGTGTTGGTTTTAGCGCTAGCTGCCACCACACACGCGTTCGCAGATCGGGTGAAAGACATCGCCAGCGTTGCCGCTGTGCGGAGCAACCAACTCATTGGTTACGGTCTGGTCGTCGGTTTGCAGGGCACGGGTGATGGCGCTGACGTCTCCTTCACCGCCCAAAGCATGAAGGGCCTACTCGGCAAGTTAGGCGTGGCCTTGGATGGCCCCTTGTCTGACTTTGAAACTGCAGCCACTAGCGGAAAAATTGACATCGCCAACGTCGCTGCGGTCATGGTCACGGCAGAGCTCCCCGGCTTTACCAAGCCAGGCCAAAAAATTGACATCAACGTCGCCGCCATTGGAAAAGCAAGTAGCTTGCGCGGCGGAAATTTGCTCATGACCTCGCTGCGCGGCGTTGACGGGCAGGTCTACGCCTTGGCGCAAGGCCCCGTCGGCGTGACGGGTGTCGAGCAGTCAGCGGCCGGCTCGCAAGTGAACTACGGCGTACCCACCTCTTTGCGCATGCCCAACGGTGCGCAGGTTGAGCGCGTGGTTGAAAACCCTTTTGACCAATCGGACTTCGTGGTGTTCAACCTCCGTGAGGCCGACTTCACGACAGCCACCGCCATTGTCGAGGCGGTGAACACCACATTTGGCGACGGCGTAGCCAACGCGATTGACGGCATGTCGGTGTCCGTGCGGTCGCCTAAAAACCCAAACCAGCGCGTCGCCTTTATGTCCATGATTGAGAACCTGGACGTTACGCCCGGCGTGCCACCCGCGCGCGTGGTCGTGAATGCGCGTACGGGCACCGTCGTTATCAGCCGTAATGTCAAGGTATCGGCGTCTGCCGTCACGCACGGCACCATGACGGTATCCGTTGCTGCCACCAACGAGGTATCCCAACCAGCCGCTTTCGGTGGCGGGCAAACAGCGGGTGTGACCAATGCAACGGTTGGCATGGAAGAGCCGAACAAGCCCATGTTCCTGTTTCAGCCTGGCGTTGACCTGCGCGAAATTGTGGATGCCATCAACCAAGTGGGCGCACCGCCGTCATCACTCATCGCCATTCTTGAGGCCCTGAAGAGCGCAGGCAGCTTGCGCGCTGAATTGGTCGTTATTTAAGCCATGTCTAACAGCAACATTCCTTCACCGACCTCGTACCTCGACTTTTCGGGGTTGAGTGACTTGCGCCATCGTGCCGCAAAAGACGGCGATGGCGCGTTGCGCGAGACCGCAAAGCAGTTTGAGGCCCTCTTCATCCAAATGATGATGAAGTCCATGCGTGACGCCACCTTCAAAAGCGACCTATTGCAGTCTGACACCCAAGACACCTACCAAGAGATGTTTGACAAAGANCTGTCTGTCAAGCTCGCCGATCGCGGCGGCTTTGGTATGACCGAGCTGTTGTCTCAGCAACTAAGCGCGGCGCAAACATACAAAAAGCCCGGTGAATCTGTTGGCCCATCGGCGGCGCTGCCCCTCGTTAAAGCCGCCAAGCCCATGGCCATCCCCGCGCACTGGACCAACAAGGCCACCGCACCGACCGATAACGGAGACGGCTCATGAGTGACTTACTGAGTATCAGCAGTACCGCTGTTATGGCGTATCAGCGGGCCTTGGGGACGGTGAGTAACAACATTGCTAACGTGGGCACAGAGGGCTACGCGCGTCAGGACATCTCGCTGACTGCCAACACCCCTAGCAAGCAAGGTACCGTATACATTGGCAACGGTGTGCGGTTTGAGGGTGTGAAGCGTCAGGTTGACAGTTTTATTGACTCGAATCTGCGTAACAGCCAGAGTGATTTGGCGAATCAAACGCCGATGCTCAACTATGCGAATCGTGTGGTTGACATCATGGGCGGCGAGCAAACTGGATTGACGACTGCGTTGAACCGGTTTTTTGACGCCTCGCGTGACCTTTCCGGTGATCCGTCCTCTACTGTCCAGCGGGCCGCGTTTCTAAGAGAGTCTGAGGGGCTTACCTCTAGCTTTCGAGAGTTATCTGGTCAGCTACAGCTCATTGATGATGAGACCCGCGAAGCGACCACTGCGCGTCTTGGTGAGTTCAATACGTTGGTCTCGCAGTTGGGACTGGTGAACAATCAGTTGGCCAAAAACAAGACGGAGAGTAAGCAACCCACAGAGTTGTTGGACCAAAGAGATCGTTTACTCAACTCGATCTCCGAACTCTCCCGAATCACGACAAAATTTGAAGCGAGTGGCGCTGTCAGTGTGAGCTTGGGCAGCAGCATGCAACAGGGCCTCGTTTTGGAGGGTGAAAACGCCAAGGCAGTTACTGCCTCATTCAGCGCAAGCGAGCCAGATAAAGTAGATTTGTACATTGGGCAGTACAGCGCCAAGCCGACAACACTGGCAGGCCTGGCTGGAGGCGAGCTCGGGGGCTTGCTCTCATTCCGTGAGCAGGTGCTTAATTCGGCACGTAATGCACTGGATGATTTAGCAAAGACATTTGTCACCCAGGTAAATAGTATCCACAAAGCGAGTATGGACGCCTACGGAAATCCTGGGGAGGCCTTGTTTGAGCTTGACGCCTCCGCCACTTTTGCGAGTTCTGGTATTCGGGTGCGGATCAATGACACCCTCAAGGTGGCGGCCGCAAGTCAGTTCCGGGTTGCCGAAAACCCGAATAACCCCAGCACCGTTATTGCCAGCTTGAGCTATGCGGCTCCGGGGCAGCTGGTGCCTGCGGATATTGCAAACACGCTATTGAACAATGCCAGTGCATCAGCGGCTAAACCCGTCTCGATTAGCGCGGGCCAGCCATTCAACGTATTGACCGGCGTGGCCCAAGGCACCCAAGATACGGTGATCCATTTAAACGACCTCCAAACCGGCCAAGACATCCAGGTACTTACGCGTGAGGGTGTCCACATTGCTGGCAACACACTGAGCGATGCCCAAACCAGCATGATTCTGCGTGAATCTTATGGATTTGTTGAGGGAAACAACTACAACGCCACCTACCTGAACAAGGCGGGCGATCTTGCATACCGTCAAGCTGATGTGTTTATCGGAGCCAAGGCGGCTCCGAGTCTAGCGCAGAATTTTGATGATTCGGGTATGCCGATTAACGGCACACAACAACAGGCTGTCTTGACCAGCTCAGCCATAAGCGGCAACTTGACAGGCAGGGTGATCGCTGCTGGCGCACTCGAGGTCAATGGCATCGCCTTGGGCGAATTGCGTGCAAGTGGCACAACCTTGCAAGCAAGCGAAATTGCCACCTGGCTGAATACAGCCCGCCCGTCTGAAATAACGCCGTCGAGCGATGGAAAGGCCATTGTCTCCTCAGCAAACATCAAGCTGGATACACCCCTGCGGTTCACCGGGAAGTCTGGCGATATCCTCACGATTACCCCGCCGACAAGCAACGGGACCGTGCAGCAAAGCACAGCGGTTAAAAATGTGCTTGCTGTTAAGGAGGTCGCCACACTATCTGTGGATGCCGCCCTCACCAACGGCCAAACCATCACCTATGGCGGCCTGAGTTACACCGCGGGTGCGGGCGGGGCTACCGCTAGCGAGGCCGTTGATGAGCTGTACAAGTTCGCCGCCTTCGGTACGGCGGGCGTGAAAGGCACTGTAACGGGAACGCTTGATGTCAACTATGCGGTGGGGGTCGGCACGCCAACGTCAAAGCTTGTGTTCACGGCCGTAAATACAGGCACCCAAGTTGATTTGACGGCGCCAACCGGGACGGCTGCGACCAGCGCAGTGGTCGGGACCCAGGGCACAACGCCTGTAAAGCAAATCGACAGCATTTCTTTCGACAACGAATTCGTTGTGGGGCAAGGGGTCACACTCAATGTCGGCGGCAAACCCGTCACATTAACGGTGAAGGCCGAGCATATTGGCCTGACGCCGGAAATTACCCGCGCCAACATTACGAGCGCTTTAAGCAGCGCGTTCAATGCCTCAACCGATACGGCTCATACGGGGGTGACNGCCAGCGTTGCGAATGGGAGCGCCACGACAGTAGCCGCCAACAGCCAAGCCGCGACTTATCAGTACGCGTTTGGCGACATCGCGGCAAACGAGACGATTACCCTTGCGGGATTGACATTTACCGCGGGGGCCAGTGGTGCCCGCAGCACGGACCTCGCCGCGGCATTCGCTACCGGCGCGACAGGCACCTTTGTCCGCGGTAAATTGACTGGCGCATTGACCGCGCACTTGGCCGTAGAGCCAGTTGGTGGAGTCGGCAATCAGGTGAAGCTCACCGCGTTATCGACCGGCACGCCAACGCCAACGCCAGGGGCTTCGACTGGGTCGGCAGCGGCGATCTCACCAACCGTCACAGCCGCCGGTGCGGCAGCGCGAGCAGAAACTACATTTACGCTAACGGGAACGTT
>JGI20153J14295_10003006_pt1 | contig 11568 bp, 6 predicted proteins | sample COG_03_FD_14295 | JGI IMG/M metagenome (IMG submission 14295) | reverse complement strand
CGCTCACTTGTAAATCTTTGGTGCCGTTCACGATGAGTACAGGGATTTCTAAGTTTTCAATACGTTCTTGGGGGTTGTATTCCATCCAGTTCATCATAAATGGCTGAATGTCTAAATTGAATATAGAGGCGAGTGCTGGAGGGAAATCTGCGTTGGTTTTTCCGCTTTTTAAGGTTTCTAAGACACGCTTCGTATCTTCAGTGAAAAAAGGCGCTGTTTTGGTAATTTGTTCTAAAATAATTTGATCGATAGGATTCCCTGCACCTGCTAAGGAGATAAATCCATCCACTCCCGATTCGCTGGCTAAAAGTCCAACCAAACTGCCTTGGCTGTGTCCTGCAATGATGATGGAGTCATAAGAGGGTTTGAAATAGGTGACCACCGATTTGGCGTCTGTTACAAAATCATCAAAACGGATGTTTTTATCAAAAATTCCTGCTTTGAGTTGTTTGACCACACGCTTGTCGTATCTGAAAGTTGCGACCCCATTTTCAGAGAGTCCTTCGGCCAGTTTCTTTAACATGTCATTTTTCATGAAGGACTGGTTGCCATTTCGATCGGTAGGGCCTGAGCCCGCAATAATAATGACCAATGGTGGATTTTCTACGGACTCTGGAACTAATAGCGTGCCATCCACATAACGGTTGATTGTAATTTCAGTAGAAGAAAAATTTTGCGCATCAGTGAAAGTCGTCATGCCGATAAAAAGGCAAAGAAAAGGAAAGATATGTTTGGTCATAGTACTGTTATTTAAGGAGTCTAAAGGTCAAGTTGATTCGTTTTGCAAGCGGCTTTTTAGTTTTTGGTATTTGATGCAGCCAGTGGTGTTGCGTTTCGTTTTTCATGAGTAGTAAACTGCCGTTTTGTAAATTTAGTTTGTGTTTTAAAGTTTTTATTTTTTTATGTTTCAAATGAAATGTCCGTTCAGCACCCAAACTCAAAGAAGCAATCACAGGATTGAGTCCAAGTTCTTTTTCATCATCGGCATGCCAGCCATTACTGTCTTGTCCATCTCGATATAAATTCAATAAACAGGACGAGAATTCCGTTTGAGTGGCTGCTTCAACTTTTGTTTTTATAGCATTCAAAAGCGGGGTGAAGGGGTGGGGTGTCATTGAAATGTTTGAATACCCATACGTCTTTTGGTTGTTGGCAAAAAAAGCAGTCAAACGCGGTTGCTTATACACTTTTCCATACACTCTGATGTCTTCTTCAATCCATGGCGTATGTTGATACAATGCGTCAAACAGTGCACTGGCTTCTTCCAAACCATAAAACTGCGGATGGTATTCGATTTTAGCATCTTGAAGCGGAAGTTTTATAATTTCGGATGAATCAAATAATGACATGCTCATAGTTTGCTCTAAATTAATATAAGTTTTTATTTTAGAGACTTATTTTTATTTTTTTTTAAGTTTAAACCAAAAAAAGAGGTCGTCTAAAAAGACTCTGCTTTGTCAATCTGAACCTGACTACCGTCAGGAAATCCTGACTGTCGGTAAACAAGTTTATTTCAGATTCTAAAACAAAATGAATTTCAGTTAATTGAGATTCTGAAACAAGTTCAGAATGACAGAAATTCTACTTTTTAGACGACCTCTTTTTTACAAAAATAATATAAAGAGACTTATTTTATCATTTCGTAGCTACGGTTGATGAAATTGGTCAAGGCTTCTCCTTTGAGAAGTCCTTGAGACAATTGTGCCAAATCCAAGCTTTGTGTGATCAAACGTTCTTGTTTTTTCTTTGTTTTGGTGTTTAGAATTTCACTGACCAATTCAGAGTTGGTGTTTACAATAAGGTTGTGCATTTCAGGCATATTCCCCATTCCAAACATACCGCCACCACCGCCAGTTTGTTGCATCTCTTTCATACGACGCATAAACTCAGGTTGTGTAATCATAAAGGGAGCAGAATTGCTGTCCATTGCCTCTAATTGTACCATGAATTTTTCTGAAGGAACAATTTCTTTCAAAATAGTTTCAAGCGATGTTTTGTCTTCTTCACTGAGTTTAGAAACAGTCGCCTCATCCTTTTTGATTAAATTATCAACATGATCAGAATCAACACGTACAAAGCTTGTGTTTTCTTTTTCACTTTCTAATTTCTGAATTAAATGAGACACAATAGGCGAATCTAACAATAACACTTCGTAGCCTTTTGTTTTTGCAGCTTCAATATAACTGTGTTGCTCATCTTTATTAGACGCATACAAAATGACTAATTTATCGTCCTTATCCGTTTGGTTCGCTTTGATTTTGTTGTAAAGCTCTTCATAGGTATAATACGTTCCATCGACTGAAGGATACAATGCAAAGGCATCTGATTTCTCAAAGAATTTATCTTCGGAAAGCATCCCGTATTCAATCACAATTTTAATATCATTCCATTTCGCTTCAAAATCTTCTCTATTAGAATTGAATAGGGATTTCATTTTATCTGCCACTTTTTTAGTGATGTAAGACGATATTTTTTTAACCGCACCATCTGCTTGTAAGTACGAACGAGATACGTTTAGTGGAATGTCTGGAGAATCAATCACTCCTCTTAGCATCGTTAAAAATTCAGGAACAATGCCTTCAACGTTATCCGTTACAAACACTTGGTTTTGATACAATTGAATTTTATCCTTTTGCATATTCATGTCATTCCCCATTTTTGGGAAGTATAAAATCCCTGTCAAGTTGAAAGGATAATCTACATTTAAATGAATATTGAATAAAGGCTCTTCAAACTGCATTGGATACAGCTCGCGGTAAAAGCTTTTATAGTCAGGATCTTCTAATTCAGAAGGCTGCTTGGTCCAAGCGGGCGTTGGGTTGTTAATGATGTTATCAACCGTAACCTTACGCTGAGGTTCCGTTGTTTCTTTACCGTCTTTGTCCGTAGTTGTTTTAGGTTCATGCGTTTCATCATTTTCTTCTTTGGTTCCAAATTTAATTGGAATCGGCATGAACTTATTGTATTTGTTTAAAAGCGTCGTGATACGGCTTTCTTCAAGGAATTCAGTAGAATCTTCAGCGATGTGCAAAATAATCTCAGTTCCTCTTTCTGTTTTGTCAGAAGCTTCAAGCGTGTATTGTGGGCTGCCATCACAAGTCCAATGTGCTGCAGGTTCGTCTTTGAATGACTTGGTAATAATTTCCACTTTTTCAGCCACCATAAATGCAGAGTAAAAGCCCAGTCCAAAATGACCAATGATTCCAGAATCATCGATCTTGTCTTTATATTTATCTAAAAACTCTTCGGCGCCAGAAAACGCAACTTCGTTGATGTATTTCTGAACCTCATCCGCAGTCATCCCTAAACCTTGATCGATAATGTGAAGTTTTTTGCCCTCTTGATCGATTTTAATTTCGATTTTAGGCGTTCCGTACTTTACACTCACTTCACCAATGTTGGTCAAGTGTTTTAGTTTTAGAGTGGCGTCTGTGGCATTACTCACCAATTCACGTAAAAAGATTTCGTGATCGCTATAGAGGAATTTTTTAATCAGTGGAAAAATATTTTCTACGGATACATTAATCGTACCTTTTGACATAATTATGTTGATTTTTAAGTTATATGGAAATCTATAGTCAAAAAAAATACCAAATATTAAAAAGTGACAAACTGACATTTTAGTTTATATTTGTTACACCTTTTACTCAAACTTACACTATGTACAACTCAAAAATTATAGGTTTAGGTCATTATGTGCCAGAAAACGTTGTCACGAATGACGATTTGTCTAAGATTATGGACACGACGGATGAATGGATTCAAGAACGTACGGGGATTCAAGAACGCCGTTGGGCAAAGCCTGGCGATGGACAATCGACTTTTACAATGGGATTGGAAGCTGCCAAAAAGGCCATTTCAAACGCCGGAATTGAAAAAGAAGACATTGATCTTATTGTATTCGCAACTTTAAGTCCCGATTATTACTTTCCTGGGCCAGGGGTGCAAATCCAAGAAGCTTTAGAAATAGATACGGTAGCGGCTTTGGATATCAGGGCACAATGCTCGGGGTTTGTGTATTCAATTTCTGTGGCGGATCAATTTATTAAAACGGGTATGTACAAACACATCCTTGTGATAGGGAGTGAATTGCAATCGCATGGGATTGACAAATCGACTCGCGGTCGAAGTATTTCAGTCATTTTTGGCGATGGTGCCGGAGCTGCTGTATTGACGCGCGAAGAAGATTTGACAAAAGGGATTCTATCGACACACATACATTCTGAGGGGAAACATGCGCTTGAGCTTGCCACCGAAGCACCAGGAATGGGAACACGTTGGGTGACTGATATTATTAAAGAAAATGACCCCAATGATTTCAGTTACCATCCTTATATGAATGGGCAATTTGTTTTTAAACATGCAATCAAACGCTTTAGTGAAGTGATCAGTGAAGGTTTGCAAAAAAATAATTTAGAAGTTTCTGATATAGATATGCTCATCCCGCATCAAGCCAACTTACGGATTTCTCAATTTATTCAAAAGCGGTTTGGATTGTCGGACGATCAAGTTTATAACAACATTCAAAAATACGGAAATACTACGGCAGCCTCCATTCCAATTGCCTTATCTGAAGCCCATGAACAAGGGAAAGTCAATGAAGGCGATACAGTTGTTTTAGCCGCTTTTGGAAGTGGATTCACTTGGGGAAGTGTGATTATAAAATGGTAGTTTAGAGAATTACATAAATCCACCGCCAGACTTCTCATCATTGGCTCTGTTTTTTCGAGACTTGGCACTGTATTTAGTACTTCCAAATCGATAGGTGACACCTAAATAAATCGTATTGCTTTCCCAGTTAAACTCACCTTCTTGGACATAAGGGCTGGTGCCGTCAAAGCCAAATTTCATAGTGTTTAAAATGTCATTGTAATTCAGGCTGACACTTCCTTTTCCGTCAAGAAAACTCACACGCGACCCAAGGTTTACAAAGTACATTGGCTTCACATTAAATTGTAAATTTGAGTTTGCGCCTCTATAAAACCCAAAGGCGGTAAGGTTGACTCTTTTAGTCACTTTAAAACTGTTGTAAACTCTAAAATTCCAGGCGATATTATCTACCGAATTTATTTCAGTGATGATGTCGTTGACCACTGCGGTTTCTAGAGGAGCGTTCAGGCGTTCAGCAATTCCTTTGAGCGTTTGAGAATACAGATCAAAACTACCATTCAAACTCCACCATTTTGTAGGTTTGTAGCTGCTTGATAATTCAACACCATAAGCCGTAGAATTGTCAAAATTATCATGTGTTAAAATCAAACGTCCCGAATTCACGTCGGAGCGATCAATAAATAACGCTCTGTTAATTTCATTTGAAATTTGTCTGTAAAACGTTCCAAAAGTGACGCTACCTCCTTCTAAATCTCGAGTGTAATTAAACTCCACAGAATTGGTGAACTGTGGTTGAAGTTTGATATTTCCGTACGAAGATACCAAGGGCGTACTCCATTGTTTTATGGGATTTACTTGTCCAATACCAGGGCGATCGATTCGTCTGCTGTAATTGACTTGAAAGGAATTTTTTTCAGAAGGCGCATACGTAATATAAGCCGACGGATAGAATTCAAAATAGTCGTTTGAAAAAGGCGTTTTTGTGATGGTTAGGGGTTGACTTGTTTTTTCTTCAAGGGCGGTCACAGCTACATTTTCCAATCGCAATCCCAACTGATACGACCATTTGTCAATTTTTTTGTTATAATTTCCATACAGGGAATAAATATTTCGGGAATATTCAAAATCTGAACTGGGGGTAGGAACGAGCATACCCGAAAGCTCATAAGTATCTCCTGTGGACGCATAGCCTATTAACGAATTGAAAAGGTTTGCTTGTAAACCCAGTTCTATTTTTGAGTTTTCATTGAGTGCATTCGCATAGTCAAGATTTAGAGTTGTTCGCTCTCGTTTTGTCTCGTTATCATCAATATAATCAGTACTGTTGCCAATGGGATATGAAAAGTCTGCAATGCTGTTGCTGTCAAAAGTATTGTGGTCTATTTCAAACTCTATGTTGTGACCGTCGTCGTCAAAATTAATTTTATAATCGAAGTTGTATTGACTGGTAGAGTTATCTCCTTTGTCCAACCACAACTGTGTTTGATTAAGCGAATTATTGTTTGCATAAATAGCATTCGATTCTCCGTTATTTTTTGAGTCGGATTTATTTTGATTTGTAAAAACGGATAGGGTATGTTTGTCATTAATATAATAATCCACTCCAAATTTGATCAAATGATTTTTGTTGTCATTATTAAAATTAAATAATTGTTTGGAATTATTTTCAGGTCTTTGGATTACACCGTGATTTCTATTTTCAGAGATGTTATTGCTGTAATTCGCATAAACGTTGATCTTGCCGTTTCGGTAATTAGTGGTTAAGGCACTGTTGAATTTAGCAGACTTTTCATAGGAAAGCCCCATGCTAAAATTCCCATTAAACCCGAGCATCGTATTTTTGTGCAATATAATATTGATCAGACCACTCATGCCTTCAGGGTTATACTTGGCAGAGGGATTGGTAATAAGTTCAATAGATTTAATAGCTGTTGACGGGATTTGCTTTAATAATTGTGCCGTTGGAATGTTGGATAATTTCCCATCGACCATCACTCTTACGTTTGTATTTCCTCTTAAACTAATGTCTCCAGTTTGAGGATCTACACTCACAGAGGGAATGCCGACCATAAGTTCGGAGGCTGTTCCGCTAGCTGCTAAATCTTTTCCAATAGTGATGACCTTTCGATCTACTTTTTGTTGTATGCTAGAAGTTTCTGCGATGACCGTAACTTCGTCAAGAGCAGTGTTGTCTTCTTCTAAGACAAGAGTTCCTAAATCGAGTTTTTTTGTGCCACGATTCAGAGTGACTTCTTTGTTTAAAGTCTTATAGCCAATGTACTGAACAGAGACTATAAATGTAGTTTCTTTAATATTTGAGATTTCAAAAACCCCATCTTGATCTGTAATTCCACCTGTAATGAGTTCACCTAACGGAGATTTGATGATGATATTAACGTAGGGAAGGGTTTCGTTTGATTTAGAATCGATCACGCGCCCGCTGATAGTGCCACTGTCTAAAGGGTTGTGAGCATAAAGAGCTAAATTAGAAACCATTAAAAAAGTAAGTAGTACTGCGAGATTTTTCATTTATTTGAGGGATAAGATTGATAGGCTTTTGTAGATTAGACGAAACAAAAATAATATTGTTACTCTTTAATTTCAAATTAACACATAATTAATAGCATGTCCAAAAAAAATACACTCGTTCTCGGCGCTTCTTTAAACTCCGATCGTTACTCCAATATGGCAATACTTCGCTTGTGTGAAAATGCCATAGAAGTCAAGGCTTTTGGAATGAAAAAAGGCACAGTTTGTGGCATTGAGATCGCTACGGAATTACAGCCCTATCAAAACATTCATACAGTCACCTTGTATTTGAATCCGAAACGTCAAGAAGCTTATTATGATTATATTTTGGATTTAAATCCCACCCGCGTAATCTTTAATCCGGGCACTGAAAACCCGGAATTTTATAAACTTTTAAATGAAGCCTCTATAAATTATGAAGTTGCTTGTACATTAGTGTTGCTTTCTACAAATCAGTATTAAATTAAATTCGTGTTAAGTAAGCGTTGTAAAACATATTTCTAGTCTATCTGTAAGCGTGATAAGTGGTTATCTCTTTTGGTTTATGTAATGAAAAATGAGGAACGAAATAGTATTGAAATTAGAGCTAGATTCATAGTTTAATTATTTTTCACTACATTGTAATTCCTTAATCTTTATTTTTTTTGTTATGAATAAGCCTACTCTTATTTTACTTACCTATTTATTATCATTTTTATATGCTGAATCTCAGGAATACCTTGAGATGATTAATTCAGAGGAATTTACAGTTCAGGAAATTCAGAATAAAGCTGAAGCGTATTTTGAAATCAAAGGCACTGGTAGAGGTTCTGGATACAAAACTTTTAAGCGTTGGGAATATAATGGCCTTCGAATGCAAGACGAAAATGGATTTTTGAAGTCGTCTTCATTTTACATTGATGAGTTAGAACGGTACAATTCGGAAATAAACAATGTTACACCATCAAGTCAGACAAGTTTGGTTTCAAATTGGGTACAATTAGGACCCACATCTTGGAATCAAACGTCTGGATGGAACCCAGGAGTCGGAAGAATTACAAGTATTGCTATTGATACTAAAGATGCCAATCATATTATTGTTGGATCGCCAGGAGGCGGTGTTTGGAAAACAGTTGATGGGGGAAGTAATTGGTCGGCACTCACCGACAACCTCTCAAATATTTTTGTGTATGCATTGACTATCGATCCTGTTAATTCTAATATTTATTATTGGGGAAGTTCTTCAGGCATCATTTTTAAATCAACGGATGCTGGTGCAACTTGGAATCAATTAGCAGATACAGGAAATGGAGTTGTCAATAAGATTTTAATTAACCCTTCTGATACAAGCAAAATGTTTTGTTCTAGCCGGTATGACGGTGTCTATAAATCTACTGATGGAGGCGTCAATTGGAGTTTAATTCACTCTGAATCTACCACGGCCTATGATATAGAATTTAAACCTGGAGACCACAGTGTTGTTTATGCATCAGGAAATGGTTTTTTCAAGTCCACAGATTCTGGTCAATCCTTTTCAAAAATAAATAACAACTTTATTTCAGGGGCTAATGACTTTAACANTGGGCCAAAAATGATTGGTGTTTCTGCGGCAAGTCCAGATGTTGTCTATTTGCTTGAGGCTTCCGGTGGTGCTTTTGGAGGATTTCATAAGTCCACCGATAGTGGCGAAAATTTCACCAAATTAGATCACACAGGAAAAAATTATTTTGGTTACAGTTCTACTGCGGATGACACCAGTGGCCAAGCTCCAAGAGATATGGATATCGTCGTCAATCCAACTGATGCAGATGATGTCCATATTGCGGGCGTACTTTCGTGGCGCTCTACAGATGGCGGTGTCAATTTTAATATCACATCTCAATGGGTGCCTCAAACGGCTACAAATGAAAACATAGGCTATTGCCATGCCGATATTGACATTATGATTTATCAAAACAATAAGCTTTATATAGGAAGTGATGGCGGTATTTTTGTGGCCAATGACCCATTGAATGTAGGTAGCACCTATTATACCGACTTAACTTCTGGTTTGGGAATACGACAATTTTATAAAATTGGAATTAGCCAAACAAGTCCTGTTATTGTTACGGGTGGTGCTCAAGACAATGGAACTTCTGTTTATAGAGCCGATAAAACTTGGTATGATTGGTTAGGCGCGGATGGCATGGAATCTTTTGTAGACCATTCAGATTCTAATATTTTGTACGGCACTTCACAATTTGGATCTCTTTACAAGTCTATTGATCAAGGACAAANCAGTAGTAATCTTCCATCACCTGATGGCAAGACAGGAGATTGGATTACGCCTTTTGAGCAAGACCCAAGTGATGGAAATACCATTTATTCCGGATATGATCAAATATATAAATCTACGAATGGAGGTCAGAGTTGGACTGCTATTTCACAAGATTTTGGTAGCAATGCAAATCATTTGAAGATAGCACCTTCCGATAGTGATATCATGTATGTGGCGGTAGGATCCACTCTTTTTAAAACAACAACTGGTGGTGGGGGCTTATTTTCAAATTGGCCGACATTGTCAGGGTTTTCTGGGAATATTAATTCCATTGCCATTCACCCTACAAATTCAAATAAACTAGCCATTGCAACAAATTCGTCCGATAAGATTTATGTTTCTACTGATGCTGGTGCGACATGGACCTCAATGCTTCTTGACCTTCCAAGTTTTGCTGCACTTGCGCTTGTTTGGGATACTACTTATAATGAAGATATTTTATATGTAGGAATGAATTATGGAATTTATTATTTGAGAGAAAACACGACCTCTTGGATCGCTTATAACACTGGATTACCAAATGTATTGGTAAATGAGCTAGAGATAAACTCTGCAGATAAAAAAATATATGCAGCCACTTATGGGCGTGGTCTCTGGAGCGTTGATTTATACAACCCTAATAGTGCTGGATTGGACGCATTTGATATCTCAGGTTTAGAAGTCTCTCCAAACCCCTCAGCTGGGGTGTTTAAACTAGATTGGAAATTAAACAAACTAGTGACTGTAAAAATATTTGACCCCCTAGGGAAGTTAGTCTTTTATGAAAAAAACAGAGATTTATCACAGAATCCTGAAATAGAATTAAAGGCTCCTAAAGGATTATATTTCTTAAAAGTAAACACTGCGAATAGCGAAATCACTAAAAAGTTGATTGTAAAATAAGTTCTAATATTTCTGTAACACTCGAAGATATATAGGCGGCTAATCTAACATTAAGTCGCCTTTTATAGTTGAGGTTATTTACGTCGAATCAACATTAATCCTATAAAAGTAAAGAGCCCATTAAGAGGCAGAAGCTCGTAGCCAATCACATAGCCCCCTAAGTTTTCTGCGGGTATATTCCCAAGCATAAATACAATTGCAACCGAAACCAAGGCGACCATCCAGACATAGCGGTCTTTTATTTTATAGTCTGTAAAAATTCCAAAAGCAAACAACCCTAAAAGAGGCCCGTAGGTATAACCCGCCACGGTCAATAAGCTGCTAATCACATTGGAGTTTAGCGTGTATTTGAACGCGATGATGACCACCACCAAAAGCACACTCATGCCGATATGTGTTTTTTTACGAATCGTTTTTTGTTCTTGTTCGGATTTGTCTTTCATGTCTAGGATGTCCACACAAAAAGACGTCGTCAAAGAAGTCAGGGCACTATCGGCACTGCTATACGCAGCGGCTATCAATCCAAGGATAAAAGTGATGCCTAGCGTGATTCCCAATCCACTATTGAGGGCGATTTCTGGAAATAATAAATCTGTTTTGGGTTTGCCGTCCAATAACGGAATCGCAATATTATTTTGTTTGGCATAAATAAACAAAAGAGCTCCCAGCAGCATAAATAAAAAGGTTACGAATGTAAGTACAACACTGAACGAAAGCATATTTTTCTGAGCATCCTTAAGTGATTTGCACGTCAAGTTTTTTTGCATCATATCCTGATCCAATCCCGTCATGCAAATCGTAACAAACAGACCTCCAAAAAAGGATTTCAGAAAGTAATTTTTATCTAAAATGCTATCCGTATTAAAAATAGTACTGTAAGATTTTAGTTCGTCTGAGGCTAAAAACTCTGTGAAACTCCACCCCAAACTATCCGTAATAAAATAAATGGACAATACCACCGCAGTAATCATAAACAAGGTTTGAAGCGTATCCGTCCAAACAATGGTTTTAATACCCCCTCTAAACGTATAAATCCAGATTAATAAAATTGAAATGATAACAGTGATTTCGAAAGGGACATTCCAATCACTAAAAACAAATTGCTGCAACACAATCGCTACTAAATACAATCGAAATGCAGCACCTAAAACTCGGGATATAAAAAAGAAAAAGGCCCCCGTTTTATGACTTACAAATCCAAAGCGTTGAAAAAGATACTCGTAAATGGATGTTAAATTTAATTTATAATA
>JGI20153J14295_10003004_pt1 | contig 11569 bp, 8 predicted proteins | sample COG_03_FD_14295 | JGI IMG/M metagenome (IMG submission 14295) | reverse complement strand
AGACTCTCATGATCGTGCTGTCATAGGCGGTGCCTGAATCAGATGTGCATCCACTTAATTGATTTCAACATAGGGCGTTGAGCGTCAGTATACGACACCCGACGCGGTATTATGAGCGGAAAAATACCCTGTGACGCTCACACGCCGAAGCCCCTCGGCGCTCAGCGCTCAGCGAAATCGGCAGACAGCTCGCAGCGTTCATAGTAGATTGCGCCCATGGAACATAATCCCCACAGCATGGCATTCTCAGATCCGCTAGATGTCGAGGGCGTCAAGAAACGCAGCGCGATGCAAACTATCGGTTCAATCTTGCCGTTCCTGTGGCCGGCCAACAACCGCGAAATGCAAATACGGGTCGTGATTGCCATTAGCTGCCTGCTCTTGGGAAGAATCGCGAATGTCTACGGACCCATTGTTCTGAAGGACCTGATTGACGGCCTTGAGGCGCTGACAAACGGCAGTCGCACCCTCGATGGGCTCTGGGTGCTCGCCTTCATCTATGGTTTGACCGTGCTCCTGCCGGGCGCCCTGAATGAGTTGCGAAGCGCTGTTTTTACGCCAGTATCCGAGTACGCTCAACGGGTCTTCGGGTTGCAGACATTCAAGCACCTTCATCAACTTGGCATGCGCTTTCACCTGGACCGCCGCACTGGCGGTCTTTCCCGCGCCATCGAACGGGGCACGCGCGCACTCCAACAAACCACCGGCCTGTTCGCTTTCAATATTGCCCCAACCCTATTTGAGGTCGCTATGGTAAGCGGCTATCTCGCTTACGCCTATCCGCCAAAATATGTGCTGGTCATTCTGGCTGCCGTCACCGCCTACATTTTGTTCACGCTGTTATTTACCGAATGGCGCACTCAATTTCGGCGCGAGATGGTCATGCAGGAATCGCGCGCCACGACTATTGGAGTTGATAGTCTGCTGAATTTTGAAACCGTCAAATACTTCGGCAATGAGCGATATGAGGCGGACCGCTATAACGACGCGCTGCTGCANTATATGGATGCCGCGGTGAAAAGTCAGACGACCTTGGGCGTCCTCAACGGCGGTCAATTGCTGGTCAGGGTTGCCTGTCAGCTNATAATTTTGCTCATCGCCATCCAGGACTACTCAGCCGGCTTACTCACCACCGGCGAGGTTGTCATGCTGAACACCTTTATGTTGCAGTTATTCATACCCTTGGGATTTCTTGGGTCTTCCTATCGAATGATTCGCCAGGCGCTTGTGGACATGGAATTTATGTTCCAGCTGCTCGACACGGTCCCTGAAATTCAAGATCAGGCAGATGCCGAACCCCTCGTCGTGGGCTCAGCTACTCTGGCCTTCAAGGATGTTTACTTCGCCTATGATCCGGATCGTGAAATTCTACGCGGCATCAGCTTCGTCATCCCTGAAGGCAAAACCACGGCTGTGGTGGGCGCTAGTGGCGCTGGCAAATCGACCCTCGCACGTCTCCTTTATCGGTTCTTTGATACCCAAGCCGGCCGGATCGAGATTGACGGGCAGGATATCAAATCGGTGACTCAAGCGAGCCTGCGCAATGCCGTTGGGATTGTTCCTCAGGATACTGTGTTGTTCAACGATACGATCCGTTACAACATCCGCTACGGCAATCCCAACGCTTCTGACGAAGCAGTAGAAGCTGCGGCGAAGACCGCCAGCATTCATGATTTTGTCGCATCCCTGCCCCTGGGTTACGAGACTCGCGTGGGCGAACGCGGATTAAAACTCTCTGGCGGTGAAAAGCAGCGGGTCGCGATTGCTCGCACTATCCTCAAGGATCCACCCATACTGGTGCTGGACGAAGCCACCTCGGCGCTGGACATCAAAACCGAGCGGGAAATCCAGGCGGCGTTACTGGAGGTGGCAAAGAATCGCACAACACTGGTGATTGCGCATCGACTTTCCACTATCGTCAATGCCGATGAAATTCTGGTGCTGGATGCGGGGCGCATTATCGAGCAGGGCACGCACAACGAGTTGGTTGCCGCCAATGGCAGCTATGCAGAGATGTGGCGCCGACAGAAGGAAGCGGCAGACGAAATCGAGAAGATTCAAAAAATTCTTGGCATCAAAGAACTGCATTTACCTCAGACCTGAAGTCCAGGAACGCTGTCACTTCAAGGGACAACTGAGGATCTTGGCACCGAGGTAGGATTTAGCAACCGGCGAATCCATGGCAGCGTATCGGTTGCCAATAACCCCCTTTGTCCAGCTTCAGCCACACGGTCACCAGCGACGGCGTGCACCGCAACGGCGAGTCTAGTCGCATCCCCAATGGCTAAACCTTGGGCCAGCAATGCCGCAATCACTCCAGACAATACGTCTCCCATTCCGGCGGTAGCCATGCCAGGGTTACCGTAGGGACAAAGATCAATGCTTGCTGAATCAGCCACCAAGCTACCGACGCCCTTGAGGACCACAACACCTCCATACTGCGCTTGAATTCGACCTACCGTCTCGAATCGATCGGTCTCAACGCCTCCCTCGCTCAACAAGCGACCCGCTTCACCCGGATGCGGGGTTAATACCCAGTTATCCTTGTTCGCCGGTTGCTTCGCCAACAAGTTCAGTCCGTCTGCATCGATTACCATCAAGCCTGGGTGATCGATCAGATGACCGAACAGCATCTTCGACCACTCAGACTGACCCAGCCCTGGACCCAGTACAATGACCGTCGCCCGCGCAACGAGGGCATCCAGTTCGGAGCCGGCCTCGATGCCACGAACCATCAGCTCAGGACAGCGAGTCAACAACGCCAATGGATGAGAAGGATGGGTGGCCACCGTAACCAGCCCGGCGCCAGCCCGCAGTGCCGCTTCGGCACTCATCAAAACTGCGCCACCCATGCCCCGATCACCGCCGACGATCAGAACATGACCGTAAGAGTTCTTGTGCGAGTTGCGCCGCCGGGTGGGCAAAGCCTTTAACAATCGATTCAGGCGCAGCTTGCGGGTATGAACGCTGGCCTGTTGCAGCACTTCGTCACCGAGGCCGAGCGGGTCAAACAAGATTTCACCCGCACAATCAGGTCCATCCTGCGTCCACAGACCCCGTTTCAAACCAATAAATGTCACGGTCACATCGGCCTCAATCGCTCCACCCAGTCGGTTACCCGTATCTGCGCAAAGCCCTGACGGAATATCCACTGCGAGGGTTGGTAGACTCGACGCATTCATCAGGTCAATGGCTTGCTGGTAAGCAGGCCGCACATTGCCCGTTAAGCCCGTACCCAACAGAGCATCGATCATGACATCAGCGTCGATAATTTCTACGGGATCAAACGGCTCGGGGACAATACCTGACTGCACACAATAGTCGTAAGCCAGTCGCGCGGCAGGACTTGCCTTGCCCATATCGCCCAGCATTCTGACCGTGACTTGAAAGTGCCGCTCGGCCAACTTGCCGGCGATAATGAAACCATCGCCGGCGTTGTTACCACTACCACACATTATCCACATGTGTTTTGCAGCGGGCCACTGGGTCGTGAGTATATCGACACAAGCGACGCCGGCACGGCGCATCAGCGTGATCGCTGGAATCCCAAGATCTTCGATCGCGACACGGTCCATTTCACGGACACTGGCAGCGGTATAGAGTCGATCAGGCAGCTTATCTGGGTTCACAGTATGGTTTTCGTGGCAATTCAGATACCGCGATTATAAGGTATGCAGCGCCCATAGCGTCTAAAAAAACGCCTTTCGAAGCCTTTTTTGCGAAACCAGTACTTATGTCAATAATTCCCCATACAGACCAGGAGCCCCGGGAGGTCTATCAATCGCTTGGCCGCCAGCTGGAAAGCTGGGCTCAGGAATTGGGGTTTCAGCAAGTCGGCATTACCGACACGGAGCTGGGTGACCATGAGGCGCGCCTGCAAGCCTGGCTGGACAAGGGCTTCCATGGCGAGATGGCCTATATGGGGCACCACGGTCGAATGCGCAGTCGACCCGCTGAATTGGTGCCAGGCGTTACCCGCGTGATTACGCTGCGCATGGATTATTTACCTGCCGGGACCGAACCGCTGGCACAACTCGAATCCCCCGCGGACGCTTATGTCGCGCGTTACGCCCTCGGCCGTGATTACCACAAAGTCATTCGCCGCCGGCTAGTCAAACTCTGGAAACGCATCAATGACTATTTGCACGACCATGGCATAGACCACCACAGCGCACGGGTCTTCACCGACAGCGCCCCCATTCTCGAAAAGGCGCTCGCCGAGAAGTCTGGACTCGGCTGGATTGGCAAGAATACGCTGCTGCTCAACCAGTCTGCAGGTTCATTTTTTTTCCTGGCCGAAATCTTTACTGATCTGCCCTTGACGCTTAGCGAACCTCAACCCACTAATCACTGCGGCTCCTGTAATCGCTGCATTGAAGTCTGCCCCACTGCCGCTATCATTGCTCCGTACCAGCTCGATGCCAGGCGCTGTATTTCGTATTTGACGATCGAACATCGAGGCAGCATACCCGTCGAGTTTCGTGCCCCCATGGGCAACCGCATCTTTGGCTGTGACGACTGCCAATTGTTCTGCCCCTGGAATAAATTTGCCCAGGTGAGTTCTGTCACGGACTTCAATCCCCGCAACGAACTGGACGCCAGCACGCTAATAGAGCTGTTCCTCTGGAGTGAAGCGGAGTTCTTAAGCCGAACGCAGGGTTCTGCCATCCGACGCACAGGCTATCTGGGTTGGCGCCGCAACATCGCCGTCGCATTGGGGAACTGTGCCTTTGACGAAAAGGTGTATCAGGTGCTCGCCACCCATCTGGCGGCAGCCCCACCCCTGGTGCAAGAACATATTACCTGGGCTATGGCGGCACTGGATGAACGTCGACCCAATCCCAGTCGTTAAGGCTGGAGCCGAAAGAACTGCTGCCGGTAAATCTGCAACTCGGCAATCGACTCTCGAATATCATCAACCGCGCGATGGGCGCTGGTTTTCTTAATGCTCTGATGAACGTCCGGCCGCCAGCGCACAGCGAGCTCTTTTACTGTACTGACATCAATGTTGCGGTAGTGCAGGTAGGACTCGAGCCCAGGCATATACTTGACCAAAAATCGCCGGTCCTGGCCGATAGAGTTTCCACACAGTGGCGACTGACCAGGTTCTACATACTGTTGGATGAATGCTAAGGTTTGTGCCGCGGCCACCTGCTCGCTGACGCCTTCACGCTTAACCCGATCAACCAGGCCTGAGGCCGTATGGTGAGATGTATTCCAGTCATCCATGGCATCCAATAATGACTGCGGCTGAGTAACACAGAATACTGGCCCCTCCGCGATGACGTTAAGTGATGAGTCAGTGATGATGGTCGCAATCTCCAGAATGCGCTCAACCTCTGGATCCAGGCCAGTCATTTCAAGGTCCATCCAGACCAAATTTTCCGAATATGCCATCTTCAAACCCTTCTGCCCGCTTGCACTGAATGGCCGCCATCTTAACTGATTTAGCCCCCTGCAAGCAGTGTAACTTTAGCGCCACAGCATAATCAGGGTTGGCCAATAAGGCGCCCCATCCCGTAGAATGTCGTTTACGCCAATTTTGGACCCTCTATGCAGCCATCTGTGATTGAATCCCTGTCGTCATGCCGTTTATTCGTCGGGTCAGCATGGTTGTCAGCACCATTGTTCGCCAGGCAGCTAGCAACCCAACAGACGGCGCGCAGCCTTGCGATGCCGGGGCAATTGGTAGCCACAGCGGTTGTCCATCAATGAGCCGGCTGTTTATTCGCGTACAATATCTGGTCCCCCAGCATCTACTGTCACGCTTGGTGGGCCTGGTGGCGTCATCAAGGGTGACATGGATCAAAAATACCTTTATTCGCGTCATTGTTCGCCGCTTCAAAGTCGATATGACGGAAGCCGAATCCGCCAACCTGGCAGATTATCCGACCTTCAACGCGTTTTTTTCACGTCGACTCAAACCCGGCCTGCGCCCCATCAGCGGCCTGGTCAGCTCGCCTGCTGACGGCTGCGTGTCCGCCTGCGGCGACATTAATGGCAACCAGATTATTCAAGCCAAAGGCCTCAACTATTCAGTGGAGAAATTGCTAGCCAGCGCCGATGCCAGCCGTTTCCGGAACGGCAGTTTTATCACGATTTATCTGTCGCCCAAGGATTACCACCGAGTTCACAATCCTGTTGCTGGCCAATTGAACTCGGGGACTTACGTACCCGGCAAACTGTTCTCCGTGAACGATGCGACCGCCCAAGCCGTTCCTGATTTATTTGCCGACAATGAGCGTTATGTGATGCACTTCGACACTGAATTCGGCGCCATGGCCGTGGTCATGGTAGGCGCCATGATCGTCGCCGGGATTCAAACCCCTTGGCGAAAAGCACCCTACCCAGCTGGCACCTTATGCGAGGAAACATTCACACCAACTCGGCAAATTGATCAGGGAGAAGAACTCGGCAAGTTCCTGATGGGCTCAACCGCCATCGTCCTGCTCGAGCGCCGAGTAGATTGGCAGGTTGGTGGGCAGGATCTCGTCAAAATGGGCCAGGCTCTGGCGCTAGATACGCAGGCACCCTAAAGCCGCGCCGCAGTAAAACTGATCACCTCGTCAATATGGGATCGTCCGGTGACCTGCATTAAGAGTCGGTCGAATCCCATCGCAACTCCTGCGCTAGCTGGCATAAAGGCTATCGCGGCCAGAAGTTTCTCATCCAGGGCGACGCTGCGTAAGCCACGCGTCGCACGCCATTGGTTATTCCTGAGCAGACGACCCCGCAACGCTACCGGATCCACCAGCTCGGCATAGCCGTTAGCCAGTTCGCATCCGTGCCAGTAGATCTCGGCCCGCTCTGCCACTGGATCATTATGTTCATCTGCATAAATTCGAGCCAGCGCTACCTGGCCTGCAGGGAAGTCGCTGACCACCGTTAGATCATCGAGTCCAGGCTCAATGGCAGCCGAAAACAGGGTGTCAAGATAGTCATTAATGGTCGCCTGGTCATCATGATTGGTGATGTGATCAACCGCAATACAGTGAGTCTGCGCCAAACCTTGCAAGGTCTGCAGGCTCGCTCGATGGGGGTTAACGCCGAATTGGCGGGCAAACAAATCGCCATACGTGACCCACACCGGCGCTCTGATATCAGACTCGAACAGATTCGCGCCGGCCGTGATGAGATTGACCACCTCGAGCATAAGCTCTGCCAGGGTAAATCCAGGCCGATACCATTCGAGCATGGTGAATTCAATGTTGTGCCGATGACCGACTTCAGCACCACGGAACACCGGTCCAAGCTGGTAAATGGGACCACTACCAGACGCCAATAAACGTTTCATGGCGTATTCCGGCGATGTTTGCAAATAGTAGTCGCCTTCCGGCGCCGCGACCATGAGGTTTTCGAGATGAACATCGCTCACGCCGGCCGCGCCGAGTACCGGGGTTGAGACCTCAAGCACCTGCCGACGATGAAAAAAGTCTCTGACCAGCATTAATAAGCGAGCCCGCTGCTGCAAGGCTATTTTGCCCGTAGAAGCCTGCCAGTGCATGGGTCAGGACTTTACTCGATTCTGGTATTCACCGGTCCGAGTATCGACCCTGACCACTTCGCCGATATTAATGAACAGCGGTACTTTGACCTGGGCGCCGGTGCTCAGCCTGGCTGGCTTGGTGCCACCTTGGGCCGTATCACCTTTCAAACCAGGATCGGTCTCGACAATCTCTAGCTCAACAAAATTGGGCGGGGTGACAGCAATCGGCATATCATTCCAGAGCGTCACCAGATAAGTATTCTGCTCCTTCAACCAGTTCAGGCAATCGCTGACAGCCGCCTTATCGGCACCCATCTGCTCGAAACTGCCATCCGTTTTCATGAAGTGCCAGTACTCACCGTCGTTGTACATATACTCCATATCGATTTCGAGGACATCGGCACCCTCCAATGACTCACCCGACTTAAACGTCCGCTCCCAAACCCGGCCACTCTTGAGGTTACGTAGCTTGACCCGACTGAACGCCTGCCCCTTACCCGGCTTAACAAACTCATTCTCAACAATCGAGCATGGATCACCTTCCAGCATCACTTTGAGCCCGGATTTAAATTCGTTGGTAGAAAAGCTCGCCATCACTTACTCTCTTTTGTCTAAAGCTAAGACGCTCATGATACCGCTAACGGGCCCCAGTTGGCAGACTCAATCGTAGTAAGCGCTGCTGCAGAGCAGCAGTCGCCGATCCGGCTCAGTTAGCCGCAAAGCCGCGCATTGACCTCAGCCACAACCAACCGTCATCGTCAGGCATCACCCTTGGCCATATCTTGCTCGCATCATGCCCGGTAAAGCCCTTGATCTCTTGTTGCTGTAAGCCTTACCCCAGCGCCTTGAGTCACAGCGCATCTTGGGCTCACGCAACCATCCCTCAAAAGAATTTGAGCCCGCAAATGGCCACGGACGCATCGACCGTGCCCCACCATCACGACTCAACGTTGACCCGCCCTGGCACAGTAGTCGTCTGCACGAGTTCGATCACGCCATCGCTATCGCCGCCCATCGGCTAAATGCAGCCGGTCGGCACTCGACTCCATAAAAACGTCTCGCTTCACGGCTCAATAATGATATCAATATAACTTTGAGACCTGACGAGCCTCTCACGCCAGCGCTTCAAGGTTTGCGCACGCCCTGTCACCTCCCTGAACTCCAACCGGTCGCTGGTGCCGCTCGCTCAGCTTTTTCGAGCAATAGGTACCGATAGTGGTGACTTAAAGTCGTTGAGCGACCAGCCGACTATCTGGTCCTGCGAGGGCGCGAATTTACCGACGAGGCTGCAAAATTGCACTTAACCATTCATCCATTCTGATAATTTCGAATTAAAAATTATCTGATATAGTGGCCAATCTTATTGATAACGCCTTCGATTATGACCCGAACCAACCCCGTTAAACTACTCATCTTGGAAGGTTCGCAGAACCGAGCAGAAGAGCTTATCGTCCTGCTGCGCACTGCTGGCCGGGCGACTCGTGCGCATTTATTAGAGTCAGCAGCCGATCTGAATCAAAAGCTTAACGCCCAAAGTTGGGATCTGTGTCTGGCGAAGCAAGAGGTTAACGGACTCACCATCGCGGACCTTCTCAGTCAGATCAAGAGCCTCGACAAAGACATCCCCGTCATCATGCTTGCCGAAGATCGGGATCCCGCAACCATTACAGCTGGTTTGAAACTCGGTGCTCTTGATGTCGCGCTGGATGATGATGACGAACGTCTCATGCTGATCATCGAACGTGAACTTGGCAACCTCGACAATCGCCGCGCCATGCGGTTAGCCGAAGTACAATTACGCGAAACTGATCGACGTAACCAGCTGTTGCTAGATAGCTCCAATGCCGCTATCGCCTATGTTCATGAGGGTATGCATATCTATACCAACTCAGCCTATGGTGAACTGTTTGGCTACGAAGCTCCTGATGATTTCACAGGCATACCGGTGATCGACCTGATCGCCGCGGAAGACCAAGAAAAATTCAAAACGTTCCTGCGAGACTTCTCCAGCAACCAAGTGGCGGCGGAAGACTTTACCTGCATTGCCAGCGATGATTCTCGCATTATCGCGAGCTTGTCGTTGTTGCCCGCCACCTATGATGGCGAGCCCTGCACCCAGATGATCTTCCGCGCTATGACCGACAGCAGTGAATTTGAGGATCGGCTTAGAACGATCTCGAGTCAGGACCCGTTGACAGGTCTATTCAATCGATCGTACTTTATTGAGCAGTTGGACCTGGCCGTTGACCAAGCCCGTAACGGCCAATCAGGGTATGTTTTACTCTACATCTGCCTCGACGACTTTACTCGAATCCGTATTGAGGCGGGCATATCCCGCGCAGATCTTATTCTCAGCGAGATTGCCCATTTAATACGCGACAGCGTCGAATCACAACATATCATGGCGCGCTTCGGCGATGAGGAATTCACCCTGCTGTTCAAGGGTGCAGATAACGAAGCTGCTGCGGTGCTGGCAGAGAACATCAGAGCAGTGGTCGAAGGTCACGTCTCCGAAGCTTCAGACAAGTCGTTCCAGATCACCACTAGCATTGGACTGGCGATAGTTGGTGAAAACACGCCTTCCGGCGAGGAAGTGATTGCCCGCGCGTACAGGGCGGCGTCTGGGAGTAAACATAGCAATTCGGTAAACATTTTCAAGATTGAGCAGAGCGCGGTCGGTGCAGAAGGTAGGGCGCTGACCCGTGATACCGTTAAAAAACTGGTCGTCGATGCTATCGCGGGCACTGGTTTTCGCTTGTTGTTCCAGCCTATTCTCAGTCTTCATGGGGAAGACGATGAATTATTTGAGGTTTTGTTACGACTACTCGATGAAGACGGTAATGAACTGCCGCCTGCCCAGTTTCTTGGCCCTGCTCAAGATGCCGGTTTACTTGAGAAGCTCGACCGCTGGGTGATTTTGCAAGCCATTAAAACCCTTAGCGCAAAACGCGCAGCGGGCAGCAAGACGCGCCTGTTTATCAATGTCACCCATGCATCTATGGCGGACTCGACGTTCTTACCCTGGATCACTGTCGCACTCCAGGCTGCTCGCCTGCCAAGCGACGCGCTTATTTTCCAGCTTGATGAAAAACAGGCGACGTCATACGTCAAAGACGCTGCCAAATTTTCTAACGGTCTAGCAAAGCTTCACTTTAAGACGTCCATCAACCATTTCGGCTGCTCGCTCAACCCGTTCAATCTTCTGAAGCACCTCCATCCCGACTACGTCAAACTCGATGGCTCTTTTGCACAACAGATTGAAGGTGACAAGGAAAAGCAGCAGGACTTAATTGACATGGTCAAGGCGCTGCAGTCCACTGGCGTTTTAACAGCGATTTCAGGCGTTGAAAGTCCTGCGGTTTTATCAACCTTATGGCAGGCCGGGGTCAATTTCATCCAGGGCTACTATATCTCCATGCCCATGGAAAACCTTGACTATGATTTTACTAACGAAGATCTTTAGCTCGAATGAAGAGCTTGAATGAAGAGCTTGAGTTAAGAGCTTGGCTCGTTAACTCAGCTACTGATATCCGCGACTGACACCCTCTTTGTCGCCTAACGACACAAGCTAGCTTGATCGACCTGAATCTCGATCGCGAATACCCATCAAATACAAAATACTATCCAAGCCTAAATGCGAAATAGCTTGCTCTGCATTTTTTTTGACAATCGGCTTGGCATGAAACGCGATCCCCAAGCCAGCAACAGCCAACATCGCCAAGTCGTTAGCACCATCGCCGACAGCAATGACCTGGTCCAACACAATGTTTTCCTGTTTTGCCAGCATTTTTAGTAACAGCGCCTTACGTTCAGCATCAACTATCGGCTCGATAACCTGGCCAGTCAGTTTTCCATCAACAATCTCTAATTCATTGGCGTACACATAATCAACACCGAATCGGGCCTGTAATACTTCACCGAAATAGGTAAACCCGCCAGAAAGAATCGCGGTCTTGTAGCCCAACTGCTTTAGAACCGCAAACAAATGTTCAACCCCCTCCATCAAAGGCAGGTTATCCGCAACCTGCTTCAGACTCGACTCCGGTAGACCTTCGAGCAAAGCCACGCGTTGCCGTAGACTCG
>JGI20153J14295_10002992_pt1 | contig 11593 bp, 9 predicted proteins | sample COG_03_FD_14295 | JGI IMG/M metagenome (IMG submission 14295) | reverse complement strand
ACCACATGGCTCGCGTCTTTTAAAAATTGCTTGCTGGTCTCGATTTCTCGATTGATTTTGTCCAAGACGACTGCTGCTGTTGGCCCTGAAAAGTCAGAATGGTGTTGAAAACTATGCCACTGCTCGTTGTGAAAAAAAAGGTCTTTTTGTAGGTACTGTTTTTGCTCGGTAATTTCTGTCAGCGCTTTTTCGATTGCCAACGGATGAAATAGAATTCCATAGGGATTTGTCAAGCTGTCAAATTTAAAATAGGAAAATTTGTCACCGATGTTTTCCGAAAAACAAGAACCCAACAAGGCAATGTGCGCGTCGTAGGAGATCTTGTTTTTTTGTGGGTTTGTTTTTAAAACCGTTCTAAAAGTTTGAGTTGACACGGATTTATTTTTTAATTTTTTTCACCTCCAAGAGGATTGTTTTTTTGTTTGCAAAAGGCCTTTTTAGAAAAAGCGACTTCACAGGGTCCATCGAACCACGATGCCCTCGTTGTTTCGAATGTTGAATACCGTTCCGTCCTCAAACAGGAGGTACTGCCCCTTGATCCCTTTTAAGACCCCTTCGTACTGTTGTGCCGTGACCAAGTTGAGGCTTTTGACTTTAAGGGGGTAGTGTAGCACGGGGTAGTTCAATTCCCAAACATCGGCATTGCTATCCAGATAATAAGGAAGTACTTCGTCCGGAAGGTACTGTTTGAGGTCCTGTTTCTTTTCCAGCAAATCGGCAGAAGAAACTTCGTTTTTTAGCATTTTTTGCCAACTTGTTTTGTCTGTGACATGTTCCTTTAAGGCGATTTCCGCGATTCCTGCCAAATACCGATTGGGAACTTCTAAAATGGCCAGAGCTTTGCTGGCGCCTTGGTCAATCCAACGCGTGGGAACTTGGGTTTTTCGAGTGACGCCCACTTTGATTTCGCTGGACAATGCCAAATACACGATGTGGGGTTGCAGCTGTACCGATTTTTCGTAGTCCAAATCTCGGTCTTCGATTCCCAAGTGGGCTTTGCTCAACTCAGGCTTTAGAATCCAATCACCCGTTTGGGGTTGGTCGTAGAAGCAATCGTAGCAATGCCCTTGCCGAAAAATTTTCTTTTGCTTGTGGCAGTTCAAACACTCGTATTTTTCAAATTGGATTTCAATGGAGCGATCCAAGAGCTGGTTGAAGTTTAGAAAGTCAGACTCCGTTTGCAGGTAGTATTGAACGGTGTCTGAAAATTCCGTTTGCATTTTTTTTAAGACTCCCTGGTAGTGCATTGTTTTTGGTTTGGGGCTGCCTCTTGCCTTTTTTTGTTTGTAAAAGCAAAAGAGAAGCGGTAGAAATTCAAATTTAATCTGTAAATTTAACTGCATAAAGATAGGACTGCTTTTGGCAATAGCCAAATTTAATAGGTGGAAAGATTTTTATCAAAAGGGGGTGTTTTTCGTTGGCTTTGGGTCCGCTTGCTCAATGAGTGAGTGCTGTTTGAAGCCAGGTGGAATTCAAAAACGACAACAAGTTACGAAGCGTTTTTTATGGGGTTTTTATTTGTCAATTCAATCATTTCTTGGTTTCTAAAAAAGCGGAAGCACCAGTTGGACTTGTTTGTAAAGTACCCCCATGAAGTTCAATACGAATTGCTTTTCAGCCTTATAAAAACTGCCAAAGATACCGAGGTGGGGCGTACTTTCTCTTTTGAGAAAATTCACACCTATCAAGAATTTTCAGAACAAATTCCCATTCGCGCTTACGAATCGATGGTACCTCTTTTGGACAAAACACGAAAGGGGACACAAAATGTCTTTTGGCCCTCCTCCATCAAGTGGTTTGCCAAGTCCAGCGGGACCACAAACTCCAAAAGCAAATTCATCCCTGTCAGTGAAGAAGCCATTGAATACTGCCACTTCAATGCAGGCAAGGACATGCTTTGTTTGTTTGTAAACAACAACCCAAACACAAAATTGTTTAGCGGTAAGAGCTTGCGACTCGGCGGGAGCAGTGCCATCTATGAAGACAACGACACCTATTTTGGAGATTTGTCCGCCATCATCATCGAAAACCTTCCTTTTTGGGCAGACAACCGCAGCGCTCCCAAACAAAAAACGGCTTTGATGAGTGAGTGGGAAGAAAAAATGAAAGCCATCGTAGAAGAAACGATTCACATTGACATCACCAGTTTGGCTGGAGTCCCTTCCTGGATGTTGGTCTTGTTGTACAAAGTCCTTGAGAAAACAGGTAAAAAAAACATTTTAGAAGTGTGGCCCAACCTAGAAGTGTACTTCCATGGAGGGGTCAATTTCAGTCCATACCGCGAACAGTTTCAAAAACTAATTCCGAGTTCGGAGTTCAAATACTACGAGACTTACAATGCTTCCGAAGGGTTTTTTGCCATTCAAGATCAAAACGACTCTGACGAGTTGTTATTGATGTTGGATTACGGAATTTTTTATGAGTTCATTCCCATGTCCGAATTTCAAGGAGAGGATTCCAAAGCAATTCCATTAAATCAAGTGACATGCAATACCAATTACGCCATGGTCATCACTACCAATTCAGGACTTTGGAGGTATTTGATTGGAGATACGGTCAAATTCACCTCTCTCGATCCATACCGGATCAAAATCACAGGGCGCACGAAACATTTTATCAATGTCTTTGGAGAAGAATTGATTGTAGAAAATGCAGAACAGGCCTTGAAAATCGCTTGTAAAAAAAGCGATGTTTGGGTCAAAGAATACACTGTTGCTCCTGTCTTTATGGAAGGCAATGCCAAAGGAAGACACGAATGGTTGATTGAATTCAACAGGGCTCCTGAATGTTTGCTGACTTTTTCGGATTACTTGGACAAAGCACTGCAAGCAATCAATTCGGACTACGAAGCCAAGCGCTATAAAAACATGACCTTGACCGCTCCCAAAGTGCTTATTTCGCGCAAAGATTTGTTTTACGATTGGTTGAAGTCAAAAGAAAAATTGGGGGGACAACACAAAATCCCACGTCTTTCAAACAGTCGAAATTTTTTGGAAGAACTGTTAGAGCTCAACCACAATGCCTAAGGATTTAGAGCTTTCGTTCCACCACAAAGTTGATCATGGTTTTTAATGAGGTTTTGTATTCCGAATCGGGATAGGTCTCCAAAACAGCCAAAGCGTCAGATTGGTAGGTTTTCATTTTTTGAGTAGCGTATGCGATGCCTCCTTTCTCTTTGACAAATTGAATTACTTCCTTTACTCTTTTTTTGTTTTTGTTGTGTTTTTTGATGCTGTGAATCAGCCATTTTTTCTCTTTTGCAGCACAGTGGTTCAAAGCGTAGATGAGCGGCAAAGTCATCTTTTTTTCTTTGATGTCAATGCCAGTGGGTTTTCCGATATTTCCGTCGGTATAATCGAACAAATCGTCCTTGATCTGAAATGCAATTCCAATCAACTCCCCAAACTGATGCATGCGACTGATCTCTTCCGAATCTGCTCCAACAGAGGCAGCACCAATCGCACAACAGGCTGCGATCAAAGTAGCTGTTTTTTGTCGGATGATTTCAAAATAGACTTCTTCGGTGATGTCCAGNCTGCGCGCTTTTTCAATTTGCAACAATTCCCCTTCACTCATTTCACGAACGGCGACAGAAATCAATTTTANAATGTCAAAATCTTCGTTGTCAATGGAGAGCAACAGACCTTTGGANAGCAAAAAGTCNCCTACCAAAACNGCAATTTTGTTTTTCCACAAAGCGTTGATNGAGAAAAANCCGCGTCTTCGNTTNCTGTCATCAACGACATCGTCGTGAACCAGGGTAGCGGTGTGAATCAGTTCGATGATCGAAGCGCCGCGATANGTGCGTTCGTCAAAATTTCCTTTGGAGACCATTTTGGCAACCAAAAAAACAAACATGGGCCGCATTTGCTTGCCTTTTCTTCGTATGATGTAATAGGTAATTCTGTTGAGCAGCGGTACTTTGCTAAGCATGGACACTTTGAACTTTTCTTCAAAGAGTTCCATCTCCCGAGTGATGGGGTATTTTATCAGTTCAACCGCTTTCATAAGTGAATTGTAAAATTAACGAATTGTTTTTGATTCGTTCTTGCAATCCGAAGATTTCTTAGGGTGGAGGTCAAAACAGTGAAGGCAGGGAGCTGTGCCGTCTGTCAAGCGCCTGCTCCGTCTTTATTGGCGAGCTGTCCACAAGCAGCATCGATGTCTTTTCCTCTGCTCCTGCGCACATTGACCACAATGTCGTTCATTTCCAAAACGCTGACATAATCGGAAATGGCTTTTTTGCTCGCTTGTTGAAAGGCACCGTCATCGATGGGGTTGTATTCAATCAAGTTTACTTTGGAGGGGATGTGTTTGCAAAATTGCACCAAGGCCTTGATGGACTCCTTATTGTCGTTGATGTCTTTCCAGACGACGTACTCATAGGTGACTGCTCTGGCTGTTTTTTCATACCAATAGTGCAGGGCTTCTTTCAAATCTGCCAAAGGGAAGGTCTTGTTAAAAGGCATGATTTCAGTTCGCAGGGCATCAATAGCCGAATGCAAGGAAACGGCCAAATTGAATTTTACACCGTCATCTGCCAATTTCTTGATCATTTTAGGGACTCCCGAGGTGGAGACGGTGATGCGTTTGGGAGACATGCCCAAGCCTTCAGGAGAAGTTATTTTTTCAATAGACTCCAATACATTCTTGTAGTTCATCAAGGGTTCTCCCATGCCCATAAATACAATGTTTGAGAGCTTTCGGTTGTAGAGAGACAAGCTTTCTTGGTTGATCGCGGCTACTTGGTCGTAGATTTCATCAGGGTTGAGGTTGCGCATGCGTTTCAAGCGAGCTGTTGCACAGAATTTACAATCCAAACTGCAACCGACTTGACTCGACACACAGGCGGTTGTTCGGGTTTCGGTGGGGATCAATACAGATTCAACCACGAGTCCATCGTGTAAGACGACTGCATTTTTGACAGTTCCATCACTGCTTCGTTGGACCTTGTCTACTTTGATGTGGTTGATGGTAAAATTTTCTTCCAACAGGTTGCGTGTGGTCAAGGAAAGGTTGGTCATGCCCTCAAAAGAATGGGCTGTTTTGCTCCACAACCATTCATAGACTTGGTTGCCTCGAAAGGGCTGTTCTCCCATGTCTTTAAAAAAGACACGCAAGTCTTCTTTTGTCATGCTGCGGATGTCTTTCTTTTTAAGCGTCATGGGTTGTCAGGTTTTTGAGGTTCTTTTGTTCGCGGCTCCTTGTGGTTTTGGGAATTCCTGATTTTAAACAAAGATACGGGCTTTCCTGTGAAAAAGATTCCCGCACCTTGTTGAGGTACGGGAATCAAAATGTATTTAGAGTGTTTTTCCAGCGATTACAAAATCAGCATGGCATCTCCGTAAGAGTAAAAGTTGTAGTTTTCTTTTACGGCCTCTTCGTAAGCTTTCATCAAGAAATCGTAACCTGCAAAGGCAGCAGTCATCATCATCAACGTCGATTTTGGCGTGTGAAAATTGGTAATCATGGCATTGGCAATGCTAAATTCATATGGAGGGAAGATAAATTTATGTGTCCATCCGTCGAAAGCATTCAAGCGGGCGTTGGAAGAAACCGAAGATTCGATGGCTCTCATGGCAGTTGTTCCGACGGCACATACCCTTCTTTTCTTATCCAAAGTTGCATTGACTTTTGCAGCGGTATCCGTTGAAATGTGTACTTGTTCAGAATCCATTTTGTGTTTTGAAAGGTCTTCTACTTCTACCGAACTAAAGGTTCCCAAACCTACGTGCAAGGTCAAAGCTTCAAAATCAACGCCTTTGATCTCCAATCTTTTCATTAGGTGTTTGGAAAAATGCAAGCCCGCAGTAGGCGCCGCTACAGCACCTTCGTGTTTGGCATAAATCGTTTGGTAGCGTTCGGCATCCATTTCCTCTACGTCTCTTCGGATGTATTTTGGAATCGGGGTCTCTCCCAAAGCAGTTAGCTTTTCGCGAAATGCTTCGTAAGAACCGTCGAACAGAAATCGCAAGGTGCGGCCTCTTGAGGTGGTGTTGTCGATGACTTCTGCCACCAAACTTTCGTCTTCTCCAAAAAACAATTTGTTTCCGATACGGATTTTTCGTGCGGGATCTACCAAGACGTCCCAAAGCCTGTTTTCAGCACTGAGTTCTCTCAATAAAAACACTTCAATGCGAGCGCCTGTTTTTTCTTTGTTTCCGAACAAACGGGCAGGAAATACTTTGGTGTCATTTACCAGCATTAAATCTCCATCGTCAAAATAATCAATCAAATCTTTGAACTGTCTGTGTTCGATGGTTTGTTTTTCACGGTTCAAAACCATCAAACGAGATTCGTCTCGGTGTTCTGAGGGGTATTCTGCCAACAATCCTTCTGGCAATTCAAAGTTAAATGCGGATAATTTCATGTAGGAATATTTATAAATGTGGGCAAATATACGATATCGAAATAGGGGATGTCAAGTGTTTGGGGCTTTATTTTTGGCGCGTAGAAAAAAGGGACTGTTAGGTCCCTTTTTACATTACATCTTAAAAGCGGTCATCCTATTGAAAATTTGAAAAATCTTCCCAAAAAGTAGGGTAGGATTTGGAGACCACTTCCTGTTCTTCGACAAACAAGCTCGTCTTCAACAACAAGGGGGCAAAGGCCATGGCCATTCGGTGGTCTTGGTAGGTGGCGATCGAAATGTCTTTGTGAATTTTTGAACTTGACTCGAGGTGCAAGGTGTTTTCGGTCACTCGGATCTCGGCACCCAATTTGCTCAATTCTTGTTGCAAAGCCAACAAGCGATCTGTCTCTTTTATTTTTAAGGTGTGCAGCCCTGTCAAGTCACAAGCAATGCCCATTCCAAAACTCGTCACGGCAATGGTCTGTGCAATGTCTGGTGCTTTGATCAAGTCAAATTCGACTTTGGAAGGCTTTTGGAAATTGGCTGTTTTTTCTAAGGTGATGCTGTTCTCTGAAAATCGGGTGGTGACCCCAAAACTTTGGTACAAATTTGCCAAGACACTGTCGCCCTGCAAGCTTTCTTTTTTGTAGGCGCTCAAGGTGATTTTTCCTTTTTCACTCAAGGCGACCATGCTGTAGTAGTAAGAGGCAGAACTCCAATCGGATTCAACAGTGATGTGTCGGTCTTCAATTTCTTTTTGAGGAGCAACGACGATGGTTTGCCCTTCAAATGAGGTTTGGATTCCCAAACTTTCCAACAAGCTCAAAGTCATTTTGATATAAGGCACGGAGGTGATGGCTCCTTTAAATTCCAATTCCAAGCCTTTTTCTAGGCTAGGTGCAATCAACAACAAAGAAGAGATGTATTGGCTGCTGACATTTCCATCGATGCGAACAAAACCTCCTCGCAATTTGCTCCCCTTAATTTTGAGCGGAGCAAAGCCCTCCTTTTCTGCATAAGAAATGTCTGCGCCAAGGGTTTTTAGGGCGTCTACCAAGATTTGAATCGGCCTTTCTTTCATGCGTCCAGAACCTGTGAGAATTACGTCAGCGCCTTCTTTTGTAGCGAGATAGCCCGTCAAAAATCGCATGGCAGTCCCGGCGTGTCCGATGTTGATTTCAGCTCCGGTGTTGGCCAACGCTTTTTGAACCAAGCGTGTGTCGTCTGAATTGGACAAGTTGTCTACTGATAAATTGGGGTAGAGTTGTTGAAGAATCAGCAAGCGGTTGGATTCACTTTTGGAACCGGTGATTTGAATTTTTTGGTCAATTTCTCCGGTATAGTGTTTGAGGTGTAAACGATTCATAGGTTTTGCGATTGCCAATTTGTTGGGTTGGTTTTGTAAAAAAGGGAACGGTTAGTGCTTCTTGTTTTTTTTCTTTTCTTTTCTCCGAGAAAAATAGGTCATTGAGATGCCATAGACAGCAGCGATGGCAATTTTTTGACTGACAAAAGCGCTCCAAGTGCCCGCCTCCAAACTTTGAGAAACCGCAGAAAAATTTTCGTATTGCATGTAATGGGTAAGTGCGAGTATCACAGTGATGACTCCCAAAAAGAGGAGTGAAAATCGCAAAGCAACCTTCCAAAAAGGAACTTCTAAAATGGTTTTTTTCATGATTTCAACTTTTGGTTGTTGTGATGCCGGTCATGGTCTCTTTTTGCTTTCAAATCCAGTTTTTTGTCAAAGGCTTCTTGCAAATCGATATCGGTTTGGTTGGCAAGACAGAGCAAGACGAACAAAACATCTGCCAATTCTTCCCCCAGCTCTTTGTCTTTGTCGCTTTCTTTTTCACTTTGTTCTCCATATCGTCGCGCGATGATGCGTGCGACTTCTCCCACTTCTTCTGTGAGCTGTGCCATGTTGGTCAATTCGTTGAAATAGCGAACGCCGTGTTCTTGAATCCAAGAATCTACGGCTGCCTGTGCATTTTTTATATCCATAGTGCTCCGGTGTTTAAGCATAGCAAAGATACACAACTCCTGAGAAAGTTGACACTTAAAAAAACCCTTAAAAAGAAGGAAGACACTTTTGCAAGGTGATGCTTCTTTTAAAGGGAATTTTAGTAATTTATGATTGTGTCGTCAGGACCTATTTTTTGATAATTTTAGAAGTGGAAACGTTTCCGTTTGCGATTACTTTGATAAAGTAAATACCACTTGGCAATCCAGAAAGATCGTTGCTGTTTGTCAAGACTATTTGACCAGTGACATTGTAAATATCTCCTGTTTTATTGATCAATCCTGATGTTGGGTTTGGAGCAACTTGAGCTGCTTCTTTTTGAACATCTCCAACACTCGCATAATCAGAGTCATAGAAGTACATGTTGTCCAAATAAACCGTTCCATTTCCTTCAGTTTTGAATTGGAAAGCCTTGGCCAAATCTTGTCCTGAATCTGAATAGAAAGTCAATGGAATGTCAAGGCTGACCCATTGCCCTAAAGCAAAGCTCACTGACGCAGCAATGTCGTAGGCATTTTCAGTTGATTCACCACCATTTGTAATCAAGAAGAACTCAAGCGCTGTAGCGTCATTGGTGTAGTAGTCCAAGTGAAGATACCTCATTGCTGAGACATCTGTTTCTGGATATTCCATTCCTTGGTAATTGAGATTGGCGTATTCCAACGTATTGTTTCCGTCGATTTGGACTTCAGTAGTTTGAGTTGCTTGTCCCCATCCCGGATTTGTATTGTTTGCGATACTCGTATATGCATCACTGTACACAGAGATAACATCGTCACTTTCCCAAGTGGGTGTTGGCGCAGCTGTGGTTGGTTTTGGGTCTATTGTCCAAGCAATCGAAACCGTATTGGTTGTTACTCCATCTTGTGCGGTGACAGCAATAGTTGTTGTCCCAGGAATACTTGTTGCAGCCGTTACGACAGCGCTTGCATTTGTGTCTGTTGTCGTAGCCGCAACTGTTGGAACAACCGTAGTTCCTGCTGGCAATTCCACAGAATAGCTAGATGACAATGCTCCGAAATTAGCAATGCTGCTGCCATCTACAGTCAAAGCACTCAAAGTGGTGTCTGTACCTGCAGCTGCTGGTGCTTTCCAAAAGTAGATGTTGTCAAAGTACACGGTTCCATTTCCTACGGTTTTGAATTGGAAGACCCTGTCTAAATTGGCATTGTATACAGACAATGGAATGTCAATACTTTGCCAGTCTCCTTTGACAATACTGATAGTATAAGCATTTTCTACCGTAGGATTCGTACTGATTAGATAAAAATCAAGCGCGGTAGCGTCATCGGTCTTGTAGTCCAAATGCACATATTCCATGGCTGAAACATCCGTAGTGCTATAATCCAATCCCTGGTAATTGAGGTTGGCGTATTCCAAGGTATTGTTTCCGTCGATTTGGATTTCAGTCGCATTTGTAGCTTGGTTCCAATTAGGATTTAGGTTGGTGGCGATGTTATCAGTGTAAGCATCACTGTACACAGAGATGACATCTGCACTGTCTTGGCTCGGTGTTGGGGCGGCAGCGCTGTTAGTAGCTTCCAATGTAAAAGCTATTGAAAACGTGGTCGTTGTTATTCCATCTTGTGCCGTAACATCAATAGTTGTTGTCCCAGGAATACTTGTTGCAGCCGTTACGACAGCGCTTGCATTTGTGTCTGTTGGAGTTGCTACAACTGCAGGAACAACCGTTGTTTCGGCTGGCAATTCCACAGAATAGTTTTTTTTCAATGCTCCAAAATCAGCAATGCTGCTGCCATCTACAGTCAAAGCACTCAAAGAAGAGTCTGTGCCAGCAGCTGCTGGTGCTTTCCAGAAGTAGAGGTTGTCGAGGTAGACGGTTCCATTTCCTTCGGTTTTGAATTGGAAGACCTTGTCCAATTCCGGAACTGTATACGCTGACAATGGAATGTCAACACTTTGCCAGCTCCCTGTGACAACAGGAATGGTGTAAGCGTTTTCTAATGGTCCCGTACTGATTAGAGAAAAATCAAAGGTAGCGTCATCGGTATAGTAATCCAAATGCAAAAATTCCATGGCTGAAACATTTGTTACAGGGTATTCCAATCCTTGGTAGTTGAGGTTGGCGTATTTCAAGGTATTGTTTCCGTCGAGTTGGATTTCAGTTGCGTCTGTAGCTTGGCCCCAAAAAGGATCAATCTCGGTCGCAATACTCGTGTAAGCATCACTGTAAACAGAGATGACATCTGCAGGTGCTTTGTTTGGTGTTGGCGCGGCAGTCAAATCGGTTCCAGGATCAGGATCAGTTCCAGAATCAGAACCAACAGCTGCTCCATTTGCAGCACCTCTGATGGAATCTATGTAATACGTAGATGAACCGGTATCTGCAAAGTTTGAGAAGATATTAACTGTAGCATACTGTCCATAAACAATAGGGACATCTCCATTTGGAAAACCATATTTAGCATCGTTGAAATCCAAAGTGATTGTTTCCCAGCCAATGTTTCCATCAGTTGTAAACCTCATTTCGATAGGGTTTCCTCCGTCTTGATCGCCATTAAGTTGAAACAAACCATTCATAGGGACTGCTTCTGTGGTGTAAAATTGAAACGTAAAGGTCTTTGCAGAAGTGGTCATGTCAATATAGGTGTCCAATTGGAGGCCTATCAGACTGCTGTATTGAGCTCCTCCGCCTTCCATTTTTCCTACTTTATTGAGGTTAAATGTAGGATCTGTAGCCTCACTGTAGGTAACGCCACCTTGGCCTACAAAGGCCTCCGAATCGTTAAACTCGATGGGCAAACTTTGGGAATAGCCCAAAGCTGTCAAAAAAAGTGTAATAATTAAAGTAATTTTTTTCATTGTGATTGTGGTTTATAGTTTGGCAAGCAATTTAATAATAGCAGTAAGAAAGAAAAAAAAATATTTTATATAGAAACTATACAAGAAATAAAGCTGTTTTTTTTCGTTTTTATTGGGGTTTTTCCACACAAAACATAGACTTGTGTAATTCTGTAGTGCTAATGTTTGGTTTTTTTACAGGAGAACAATAAAAAAATGCATTAAAAATCAAGAGTTACGAAGCCCATCCTTGCTTTTGTAGGGCAGTCTGGTTTTTAAGGGGAAGTAATTAATAATACTTGTAGGTATATTTTTGTAGGGCCTAAGTTTTCTTTTATATTCAGTGTTTCTCATAAAAAAACCACCCAAATTTTTAGGTGGTTTTTTACAAGATGTTTTGGAATTGCTGTCCTTAGAGC
>JGI20153J14295_10002975_pt1 | contig 11619 bp, 9 predicted proteins | sample COG_03_FD_14295 | JGI IMG/M metagenome (IMG submission 14295) | reverse complement strand
GACACGCGGCGGCGGCATGCACGCCTCAGCCTTAGACATCCGCAACCAATTCAAACAGTCGCCTGTCGAGCTTCAACCAAGCCAAGCCAGCGACGTGCGCCACGCCTTCGGTACCATCTGCCGCTTTTTCCCGGCGGGCAGCACCCTACTCTCTCAAATCGAAGAACTCCTCTGGGACAAACTCTACGGTGAATCGAGCGACGGCACGCCACTGGTATTTAACGATCAGTATATCTCTACCGGCGGACAATTCTACGAAATCTTAAGTGGGCACGACCGCTTCGTGGCTGATATCCGCCCGCTGGTTTTTCGCGTCTTGGACATCGAAGAAAATCTCAGCGCGCACCCATACGATGTCTGCTGTGCATTGATCCTAGAAGAGGCTGGATGCATCGTCGAGCACCCCGACGGCAGCCCACTGAATTGCCAACTTGATACGACCAGTGCGGTGAATTGGGTGGCATACGCAAACCCAGAGTTGGCTGATCATATTCGACCAGTACTGCAGTCAGTGCTAGGGCGGTTGGTTGGGTAGATAAATGGAGGGTTCCGAGCAGTGCGAAAAAAGTCCACTGCTTCCCCATTTTCATACGCAAGGCTGGAAGTGACCGAGCGTTTCCCTTCAAAGCAACAGACCCTCTGAAATGATATTACACAGCGCAGAGCACCATGGCTACATCTGTCAGCAGCAGCGCAAGGCGCTGCCTCTCCACCCACAAAAAAACCTTCGCTCAAAGAACGAAAGGCTTTTAGAAATGTTATAAAACGAAGACGTCTTAAGCGCCGATCTGATAGCGGACGAAACGCTTAACCACCATGTTCTCTCCCATCTTGGAGATCATAGCTGTCAACAATTCCTGAACGGTCTGATCGGGGTTCTTCACGAATGCTTGCTCTAGCAAGCAAGATTCAGCGAGGAACCTGTTAAGCTTACCTTCAACGATCTTAGAAATCGCGGCTTCCGGCTTACCTACAGCCGACGCTTCGACGACTTTACGTTCAGCGTCGATAATCGATGGATCAATGTCATCACGAGAGATACAGGCTGGGTCTACAGCCGCGATGTGCATTGCAATATCACGAGCGAGAGCCTTGAAATCATCGTTTTTCGCGACGAAATCACTTTCGCAGTTTAGTTCGACCATTACACCGACCTTACCACCGAGATGGATGTAAGTCTCGATAATCCCTTCGGATGCATCACGTCCAGCTTTCTTTGCTGCGGTCGCTTCACCCTTCTTGCGGAGGAGAGCGGCTGCCTCTTCGAAGTTGCCGTCAGTTTCAACCAACGCCTTCTTACAATTCATTAGTCCGCCTCCTGTGCTTTCGCGCAGTTCGCCAACCATCTTTGCTGTAATTTGAACACTCATGTTTCTATATTTTAATAATGTGAAAATTTGAAAAGCACTCTGAAACTGATTACTCAGCAGCAGGCTTTGCTTCGTCTTCGCCGTAACCTTCAGGAAGAGTCACGTCGACGTCTTCTTGCTGCTCGAAAGTTTGCTCACGAACCAAAGGAGCGCTCTTTTGCACCTTCTTAGCTTCACGATGAGCGAGGCCGTTTTGAGCTGCTTCGAGAATGGTCTCTACGATGATACGAATGGACTTAACAGCGTCATCATTACCCGGGATTGGGTAGTCGAGGATTGTTGGGTCAGAATTTGTATCAACAAGACCGATCACAGGAATGCCGAGGCGACGTGCTTCTGCAACTGCGATTTCTTCATTCTTAGTGTCGACAATGAAGAGTGCGGCTGGAAGCTCGCTGACGTTGAGCATACCTTCGAAATTACGATTCATGCGGCTCATTTGGCGGCGAATCGCGGCCTCTTCTTTACCTGGAAGTTTTTCGAGATCGCCGTCTGTATCCATCTGCAGGAACTTGCGATATTTACCGAGCGAAGTCTTAATGGTTGCGAAATTGGTGAGGCCTCCACCCATCCAGCGATTGACGCAGAAAGGCATTTGGCAAGCAGTTGCCGCTTCACGCATGATTTCCTGCGCTTGCTTCTTAGTGCCGATAAAGAGGATTTCTTTGCCGGAAGCAACGGTCTCTTCGATGAAAGCATATGCCTTTTCAAGCAGTGCGTGAGTCTGCTCCAAATCGATAATGGAGATGCCGTTGCGGTTATCGAAAACGTATGGCTTGGACTTGGGATTCCAGCGGCGAAGCTGGTGCCCGAAGTGAACGCCTGCGTCGAGAAGGTCTTTTGGTGTTACATCCATGATATTTGTTTAAAGCCCGAGGATAAATCCTGGGGAGAAATGATGGTTTCTTGTGTGATTATTGATTGGTTAATTTTGCATAGAATGAAGCCAAAGACCTCACTTTCCTCTAATCCACTGAATTAGAAAGCGGAGAGAAAAACGAGCCTACCAGTGCAAAGCAAGCGTAAAGCTGGCAGTTTTAGTTAAAAACAACCCGCCAATACGAACCAGTGGAGGCTATCCAAAAAAGGGCGGCATTAACAAAGCCGCCCTTGAATCCATTCGCCTGATGCATCAATTCACCTAAAATACATAAGTCATTAACAATCAATTGCTTGATTAAAGATAACTACTTTAACAAAGTTATAATAATGACTCAATCCTCGCCCAAAAGTGCCCACTGGCACTGAATCTGTCACGCTAGGGAAAGTGGCACGCAGGTTAAGCCAAGATACCACCGATATAATCACGGGATGCCAGCACTTCTTCAGTTGTCAATCGCGGGCTGAGTTCTAGTACCAGCGTATGCTCTGGGCGGACAAACTCGGCAATCATCTTAAAATCAATCGTGCCCGTGCCCGGCACTTGATGGTCGCGTCCACCATCTGACACATCATGTAAATGGAACCCCGTCAACCGATCCGCCATCGCAGTCAAATGTTCACGATGATCGAGTAGTCCAAGCTGGTGCTTGATCTGGGCATGGCCGGTATCATGCCAATAGCCGACATGCTCTGGCTCAGTCAGTTCTTTAAGGAAATCGGCATACTCCGAGTCGATCGGCATCTCTTCCATGCCTTCGCGATTTTCTAGGCACAATTTTAAATCACGCTCCTTCGCCCAAGGAATCGCACGCTCATAACTTTGTATAATACGTGGCATTGAGCCCTTCGACGCTTTTCGAATACGCTTCATCGCACGATCACGACGTGCCTCGAACGCTTTATTTCCCAACAAATCACAGGCCTTAACATCCGCTGCTTCGATCCACTTATCAATCTTCTGCTCTGGTGACTCGAAGAAATACCAAGTGCGGCCTGAGTGCATCACAATCTGATTTGCCCCCACCCTAACCGCAAAATCGAGTGTCTGCTTTGTGTATTGATCCCATAACCGCATCTCCCGCTTATCAGCAGTCGATGGCTCATAGAGATTCGGCGCTGCGTGCTGAACGCTATTCGGTAAGGGACAAAAATTATGCACCGAAGATATCTTAATCAGTCCCTCTTCAACCGCTTGAAGAATACCTGGCACCAAGGAGATTCGGATGCCATGACTCAATTCAATTTGCTTAAACCCTAGCCCCACCATCTCTTCGATCATTTCATAGCCATCTGTATGCCGTGCCGAACACCAGCAGGTGGATAAAGATAGACGGTCGAAAATATCACTCATGGCAATAATAGGGCAGGAAAAAGTCCCGACACGCTATGCGCGGGACCGGGACTTAATCAAGAACAAGCGCCTGTAGCACCCGTACAAATAAACTTACATGTTCGAGTAACGAACGCGAAGCATATTATTAAAATCTAGTTCCTTACGTTTACGACGCTTCACCTGAGCAGGCTTTACGAAATAACGATTCGCACGGATCGTGTGAATCGTACCCTCGCGGTCGAGGCGTTTCTTGAGGCGGCGGAGCGCACGTTCAATGGGCTCGCCCTTACGGACTTTTACTTCGATTGACATAAAAAATAAATTCGGTTTCTGGGAAAAGAGGCAGAAACATGCGCCTGAGATTGGGTGCGTCAACCCTAATTTTCGATTTCGCCAGCCAATTCCTGTTCTGATATAGGTGCGGCTACCACTGGTGGGCGCGAAGAGAGAGTCAGCGACACGACATTCTCGATATGGCGCGTATGCGGAAATAAATCGAAAGGCTGAATCAGAGTGATGTCGTAGCCTGCCTCTACGAACTCCTTTAAATCACGTGCCTGTGTCGCAGGATCGCAGGACACATAGACGATCCGCTGCGGGCGAAACTGCATCAATTGCTGACGGAAGCTCGCATCGCAACCCTTACGCGGCGGATCGATCACCACTGCAGTCTGTTCAGCAGGGAACTTCAGACCATTAAAGATCGCCTCAGCCTTACCGATCACGAAGCGCACATTTTTAATGTTACTAATCGTCGCATTCGCCTGTGCCCAACGCACTGCGGGCTCGCTGATTTCAACGCCGGCGGACAATTCAAACGATTTCGATGTCGAAAGCGTAAACAAGCCGACGCCGCAATACGCATCCACTAAGTAGCGCGCTCCATGCAGCGATGCCTCACGCGCCACGTGCTCGACCAGTTCAGGCAGGATAAAGGGATTATTTTGGAAAAACTCTCCAGCCTTGAACTGGAATGTATGATTCCCGATACGCTCGGAGACGATCTCTTGCGGATCAGTCACCACACCTTCGAGCACATCGCGCATAAGTATCGTGCCACCACGCTGTCGACGCTTCTTACCACCAGAGAGGCGTGCCTCTTCGCGTGCTGCCGGCAATGCGGCGTTGATTGCCTCGGTCGCTATCGGGCATTGCTCGACATCGAGAATCTGATTACGGCGACCGTATTGCAAAAATCCAATCGGCTGGGTACCATCTTTCGCTGGACGCTCATAATGCGGCGTGATCTTAGAACGATAATTATATTGCTTCGGCGAACCGTGCGACAACTGCACCGGATGGTTGATCGCTCCGAGCTTTTGCATCAACTCTTCAACATGCTGAGCCTTCTCCTTTAACTGACGCGCATAGGTCATATGCTGATACTGGCAACCACCACATTTTTGATACAGCAGGCAACGTGGCTCGACACGATCTGGCGACGCTTCAAGCACTTCAAGCAGATCAGCATCCGAATAATTTTGAAAGTTACGATAGATGCGCGCCTTCACTCGCTCACCAGGAATCACAAATGGCACCATCACCACCCAGCCATCAACGCGAGCGACGCCCATCCCTAGATTCGTCAAACTCTCAACGGTCACATCGACCTCTTGATGATACTCAAAAGGCTCTGGCACAAAATTTTTCGGTGGTTGCATCCCAATGCCCTCAACAATGCAACCGCATCCTGCAACCTTAAAAATCCATAACAAGCTTCCCATCGAACAACTTTCTGCCCTTATTAAGTTTCATAATATGGAAGACGCCTACATTCAGAGCCGCCAAAACGATCAAGTCAAAAATCTCGTCAAGCTTCGCGAACGCAAGCACCGCGACCGCCAAGAGCGCTTCCTGGTCGAAGGCCTGCGCGAACTCGGTCACGCCATCGGCTCTGGCTATGAAGTCGAAACCATTTACTACTGTCCAGAATACTTCCCTTCTGCTCAGCACGAAACCTTTATTGCCAATACCCTAGGCAATGAAGGCCCACCGCTGGTGCGCATGAGCGAAGACGCCTTCGGTAAGGCTGCCTATCGCGAAGGACCGGACGGCATTGTCGCGATCGCCAAACAGCAAAGTCACTCGATCCAGGAATTCGATCTGCCCACCACGCCGCTTCTGCTGGTACTCGAAGGCATCGAGAAACCTGGTAACCTTGGCGCGATCCTCCGCAGTGCTGATGGTGCTGGTGCGGATGCCGTGATCCTCGTGGACTGCGTACTTGACCTCTACAACCCCAACGCCATCCGTTCTTCCCAAGGCCTAGTTTTTGCACTACCGGTCATCTGCACCGAGCAGGCTTACCTATCAGAATGGCTCACGAAACATCAGATTCAAACCGTCGCCACCACTCCCGAGACCAAGAACCTGCACTGGGACATCGACTACAAAAAGCCCACCGCACTGTTGTTTGGCAGCGAAAGCGATGGCCTGAGCGACTTTTGGCTTAGCCATACAAACGAGCACGTGCGGATCTCGATGGCAGGCAGAGCCGACTCGCTCAATGTCGCCGCAGCCGCAGCCGTCTGCCTCTACGAAGCAAAAAGGCAACGCGCTTAAAAAGGTGCGAGGACGGCTCGCCCGAGTATCCATGACATTGGCTAACGCGGGTGAATGCCCACGCTATTCATTTCAAGTTTTCACCCCAGGACGATCCCTGCGGATCACCTCTTGCAGCACTTCGCGCAGTTTTTTCAAATTTACTGGCTTGGGCAGGAAGTAATTCATCCCCGCCCGCTTAAACTTCCCCTCGTCCGAGAGCACACCAAAAGCAGTCACCGCAACGATCGGCACATGCTTACCGAGTTCGCCAGCTTCCCCATTTCGCAGAGCCAGCGACGCAGCTACGCCATCCATAATCGGCATATCAATATCCATCAAGATCAAGTCAAAACCCTTAGATTCCTGCACTAGATCGATCACCTCTTGGCCATTTGTCGCAAAAACCACTTCTTGCTTCATATGCCCCAGAATCGTCCCCATCACCTTGCGGGCAATCGGATCATCCTCAGCCACGATCAACGAAAGGCACACTGGTAGAGCCAACATCGACTTGCTCGACTTCCCGCCTTGATCTAAACGAAGCCCACCAGTCGGCAACTTCCCGCCTTGATCTAAACGAAGCCCACCAGTCGGCAATGCACCACTCGCGGAGGCTTGCATCTGCTCCATCTCGAACGACAACTGCGTGTGCACGCCACCCGCCTCATAAGGGTTCGCATACATCACACCTTTATAGCGCTCCAGTAATGCAGACGATACCGCCCAATACAAATACTCCATCTGCAGTCGCGCATGATTCACCCCTGTCGTCATCTGGAAGACTTCCTGGATCTGTTGTTGCCGCTCTTGAGAAGGCTCCTCACGAGGATTTACAATATCAACTTTAACATCTACTCCATCCGTTCGCCATGTGATCTGTAAGACTTTTTTCTCAGTCGGAATCCTCACTAATGACACACTTTCAATCGAGCCCAGAATAGCGTTCTCGACAATCGCCCGCAGATGATCGCCATCGCCACGCAAACGCAAAGACTTATCTTGATGGCTCAGCTCAAGTTTGAGCCCGCGCAAATCAGCGCGAAAGACCAAGTCCTTCTTAATCTGCTCCATCAAGTCGTACAGATTTACCCACTCTCGATACTCCGGCAAATCATCCCATTCAGCTTGTATCTTCGATAAATTCACCATAGCCCCGATCACTGCGAGCATGTGCCGCGCGCAACCCTCGATCGCAACTCCATCGTCACTCGGGGCCTCCTCTTGCATAATCTGAGCAACCCCCAACAAGCCATTTAACGGCGTGCGTAATTCATGCGAAAGCGTCGCAAACAAGGCTGTCGAAGCCTGATCGACTCGAGTGGCCTCTGCAAGGACCGGCTCCTCTTCCTTAAGAATCGGGGCAAGAACCTCAGGCTTGGGTTTGCGCAACAACAAGCCAACTAATAATACAACGCCCCCAAGGAGCACCATAAATAGAACCAAAAGCAATACCGTTAAACTATTTAAGCTCGCAACAATCACTCGATAAATCCACGGATCAGCACCTCGATCGTCAACAAGCATTATTGTTAAATCGCATTAAAAAACTACGTTCCTAAAAATCCACTCTTACCTGTAGATGTGCCTCAACCAACTACACGCAGCCTTACTTACTCCGTTTTACACGTGGTCAGAGATTTGGATCGGCTAGGTCGAGTTGGCCTAACATCCATCATGCTTGGCTAAACAAGGATGCCCCACTCTGCTCATTTTCAAGGATCTACCACGTGACGCTCCTTGCGAATCACATCCAGCAGTACTTCGCGCAGTTTGTTCAGATTCACTGGCTTAGGCAGAAAGTAATTCATCCCCGCCCGCTTAAACTTCCCCTCGTCCGAGAGCACACCAAAAGCAGTCACCGCAACGATCGGCACATGCTTACCGAGTTCGCCAGCTTCCCCATTTCGCAGAGCCAGCGACGCAGCTACGCCATCCATAATCGGCATATCAATATCCATCAAGATCAAGTCAAAACCCTTAGATTCCTGCACTAGATCGATCACCTCTTGGCCATTTGTCGCAAAAACCACTTCTTGCTTCATATGCCCCAGAATCGTCCCCATCACCTTGCGGGCAATCGGATCATCCTCAGCCACGATCAACGAAAGGCACACTGGTAGAGCCAACATCGACTTGCTCGACTTCCCGCCTTGATCTAAACGAAGCCCACCAGTCGGCAATGCACCACTCGCGGAGGCTTGCATCTGCTCCATCTCGAACGACAACTGCGTGTGCACGCCACCCGCCTCATAAGGGTTCGCATACATCACACCTTTATAGCGCTCCAGTAATGCAGACGATACCGCCCAATACAAATACTCCATCTGCAGTCGCGCATGATTCACCCCTGTCGTCATCTGGAAGACTTCCTGGATCTGTTGTTGCCGCTCTTGAGAAGGCTCCTCACGAGGATTTACAATATCAACTTTAACATCTACTCCATCCGTTCGCCATGTGATCTGTAAGACTTTTTTCTCAGTCGGAATCCTCACTAATGACACACTTTCAATCGAGCCCAGAATAGCGTTCTCGACAATCGCCCGCAGATGATCGCCATCGCCACGCAAACGCAAAGACTTATCTTGATGGCTCAGCTCAAGTTTGAGCCCGCGCAAATCAGCGCGAAAGACCAAGTCCTTCTTAATCTGCTCCATCAAGTCGTACAGATTTACCCACTCTCGATACTCCGGCAAATCATCCCATTCAGCTTGTATCTTCGATAAATTCACCATAGCCCCGATCACTGCGAGCATGTGCCGCGCGCAACCCTCGATCGCAACTCCATCGTCACTCGGGGCCTCCTCTTGCATAATCTGAGCAACCCCCAACAAGCCATTTAACGGCGTGCGTAATTCATGCGAAAGCGTCGCAAACAAGGCTGTCGAAGCCTGATCGACTCGAGTGGCCTCTGCAAGGACCGGCTCCTCTTCCTTAAGAATCGGGGCAAGAACCTCAGGCTTGGGTTTGCGCAACAACAAGCCAACTAATAATACAACGCCCCCAAGGAGCACCATAAATAGAACCAAAAGCAATACCGTTAAACTATTTAAGCTCGCAACAATCACTCGATAAATCCACGGATCAGCACCTCGATCGTCAACAAGCATTATTGTTAAATCGCATTAAAAAACTACGTTCCTAAAAATCCACTCTTACCTGTAGATGTGCCTCAACCAACTACACGCAGCCTTACTTACTCCGTTTTACACGTGGTCAGAGATTTGGATCGGCTAGGTCGAGTTGGCCTAACATCCATCATGCTTGGCTAAACAAGGATGCCCCACTCTGCTCATTTTCAAGGATCTACCACGTGACGCTCCTTGCGAATCACATCCAGCAGTACTTCGCGCAGTTTGTTCAGATTCACTGGCTTAGGCAGAAAGTAATTCATCCCCGCCCGCTTAAACTTCCCCTCGTCCGAGAGCACACCAAAAGCAGTCACCGCAACGATCGGCACATGCTTACCGAGTTCGCCAGCTTCCCCATTTCGTAAGGCCAACGCCGCGGCAACGCCATCCATAATCGGCATATCAATATCCATTAAGATCAAGTCACAGCCCTTAGATTCCTGGACTAGATCGATCACCTCCTGCCCATTCGTCGCAAAAACCACCTCTTGCTTCATGTGACCCAGCGCTGCAGCTAACAAACTGCGAGCAATCGGATCATCTTCTGCCACAATCAGCGAAAGGCGTACTGGCAGAGCCAACATCGACTTGAGCGGCTTACCACTCTGATCCAAACGGAGACCACCGACTGGCAATTCACTACTTGCGGAGGCTTGCATCTGCTCCATCTCGAACGACAACTGCGTGTGCACCCCACCCGCGTCATCAGGGGTCGCATGCATTATGCCATTATAGCGCTCCAATAATGCAGACGATACCGCCCAATACAAATACTCCATTTTGATACGCTTATGATTCGCCCCCGTCGTCATCAAGAAAACTTTTTGTATCTCTTGTTGGCGCTCTTGAGAAGTCTCCTCACAAGGATTCACAATATCAACTTTAACATCTGCTCCATCTGTCCGCCATGAGACCTGCAACACCTTTTTCTCAGTCGGAATATTCACTAAAGATACACTCTCAATTGAACCTAACAGAGTATTCTCTATGATCGCCCGCAGGTGATCGCTATCGCCGCGCAGGCGCAAAGACTTGTCCTGATGGCTCAGCTCAAACTTGAGCCCACGTAAATCAGCACGAAAGATTAAATCCTTCTTAATCTGCTCCATCAAATCATGCAGACTCACCCACTCACGATATTCCGGCAAGTCATTCCAGTCGCTTTGTATCTTCGATAAATTCACCATCGTGCCGATGACTGCCATCATGTGCCGCGCACAGCCCTCAATCGCCACACCATTTTCACTCGGCAGTTCTTCTTGCATTAATTGAGCAACTCCCAACAGCCCATTCAACGGGGTACGTAATTCATGCGAAAGCGTGGCAAACAAAGTGTTCGAAGCCGGATCAATGCGAGAGGCCTCTGCCATTACCGGCTCCTCTTTTGGCTCAAGCGGCGCAATGAGCGCTGGCTTGGGTTTGCGTAACAACAAGCCAGCCAATAATACAATGCCCCCAAGAAGCACCGCACACATGACCAAAAGCAACACTGTTAAACTATCTATGCTCGCAATACTCACTCGATGAATCCACGGATCAGCAACTCGATCGTCAATAAGGATTATTACTAATATAACATTTAGAAACCACGTTTCTTTAAGTCTAATATCGTATGATTCAGTGCCTCTACCATTGGTACTTTGGCTAAATAGCCTAAATCTCGCCGCGCTGCACTGATGTCGAAATAGTGATCCTTAGCCAACTCCACAGCGACAAATCGAGTGATTGGCGGCTCATGCCGACGGCCGAGCACTTTCCACAACCCCTCGCACAGGGCACCCACAGTATACGCCACAGGTAATGGGATTTTGCTAGTCAAAGGCGGATGGCCTAAGTCCTTCAAAATCGAATTTACCCACGGCCAGAGCTCGACCGACTCTCCTTGTGAAATAAAATATGCCTGCCCTGCGCCCTTGCCTGCGGCTAAGGCATCGAAAGCATCCAAATGTGCGTCGGCTACATTACCCACATATGACACATCCACTCGACTGCGCCCATCGCCCACGATTTTCAAACGGCCCGCTTGCACACTCGCAATCACACGCGGCAAAAGATGTGGATCACCTGGCCCAAAGATTAGATGCGGCCGCAAGGCCACAATCTTCAAAGTCTCCGAATTCGCAGCCAACGCTTCTTCCTCAGCAATCGCCTTCGTTTGCGCATAATGACACAGCCAATTTTTTCCGTACGGCAGCGACTCATCGCCGCCGCAGATCGGCTGGCCATTAAACACCACACTTGGTGTGCTGGTGTAGATTAAACGACCGACGCCCTGCTCACGACATGCCGCCACGACATTACGCGTGCCAACAACATTGGGCTGATAATAGCTCTCCCAACTACCCCAGACGCCCGCACNCGC
>JGI20153J14295_10002971_pt1 | contig 11628 bp, 10 predicted proteins | sample COG_03_FD_14295 | JGI IMG/M metagenome (IMG submission 14295) | reverse complement strand
CTGCAATGCAATCAGAGACATTTTAATGGTTCCTAGCGCCATGGAAGCTGCACGAACCTGCGTCGTGATAAACAGATTTGGGTAATAGAGAGGGATTCCTGACTGATCAGCTAACAATACAGCGCGCTCACCATTGTCACACGTGATGTGTTTTAGAGTAGGTATGTTCACTTTATATCTCTGCAAATGTTACAAACTTTCATCCTACTTACAATGTAGAATTTGGGCAATGCAAACGTTACAGGGCAAAAGAGGCTAATATCCCATATTTAAAGGGCTGGAGGTTAAGACATAACAAACAAACTGACACTACAGTATATTTAACATAATATACATTATGCGCATAGTTATGCATTACTTGTTAGAGGCCCAGCCTTCTATCTTTCATGTGAATCTCCTTATTAAAGTTAATTATCAGGCCAATAATTTCCTAATTAGCGCTATCTTGCTGCTCTCTGAGATTAAAAAAGGTATTATCCGTAAGTTATTGAATTTTAAATAATCGACGCTATTCTTTAGCTATAGACTTTGATTGGCTTTGTGCCCTTTAGATCGTGTTATCCAATACTGAGAACAGTAACATTGAAAGCTTTGACCAATAATTTATTTTCCGTTGCGAGCTACGGTCAGATTGCCGCTAAGATTTTGACTGTAAAGTTGCTAGCTGGCCTGTGCGTTTTCGCAGCTATGCTCGTGACGCTTGATGTTTACGCCCAAACTCAGGCTCAGATTAAAGCTACGCAACCTTCTGCTGATTCAGCCGATGTCCGTATCAACATGAATAACGCTGAGATTCGCTCGGTTATTCAATGGGTCGCTGAAAAAACCAATAAAAACTTTATTATTGATCCTCGTGTTAAAGGCCGTATTTCGGTTCTGTCTAATCAACCCATGTCTATGGATCAAGCTTACCAAGTATTCTTAACGGCGCTCGATGTATACGGTTTTGCGGCTGTCGAGTCTGGTAACAACGTCAAAATAATACCTAACGCGCAAGCACGCTCTGCGGGCTTACCGATTGTTGAAACTTTTAATAACCCCGAAGCTGATAACTCAGAACTCGTGCTACATGTTATTAAAGTGAATAATATTTCTGCTAATGAGGTTGTCACCATATTGCGACCGTTAGTGCCTCAGACTGGTCATTTAGGCGCTTTTCCTAGCAGTAATAGCGTTATCATTGCCGATAGAGCCAATAATATTAATCGCCTATCTAAACTCGTTAGTTATATTGATAGCACGGGTGATCTTGATATTGAAGTTATTCAATTAACGCATGCAACTGCTGATGATGTTGTCAGTGTGCTTCAGCCACTATTAAAAACCGGCAAAGCGGCCTCTGATGTTACTGGCATTAACTTTGCCACCGACGCTCGCTCTAACAGTATTTTAATGACGGGTAATGAAGATAAGCGCGCCCTCGTTCGTGATTTGATTGACAGTCTTGATAGACCCTTGCAAGGAACCGGCAATACCAAAGTCGTTTTTCTAAATTATATAGATGCTGATGAGATTAAGCCTATTCTTGATGGCATGACGGGCTCGATAAGCAAAGATGAAAAAAATGTTTCTTTAGTGGATGCGGATATTAATATCCAATCATCAGAAACCAATAATGCATTAATTATTACCGCGCCTCCTTCTATACTTGAATCGATAGAAACCGTTATTACTGAGCTCGACGTTAAGCGCTCTCAAGTTATGATTGAGGCGATTATCGTTGAGGTTACCGATAGCTTTTCTAATACACTGGAGATTCTTTGGGGTACTTCACCAACACTTAGCGGCGGCGTTAGCAGTGCTAATCTATTGGGCTCAACGACATCGACACTTGCTGTTAGTGATAATCCAGGTGCTGCATTGGTTCAGTCTGGTTTGAACTGGGGTTTCTTTAGAAACGGAAGCTTACGCTCCCTACTCCACGCCGTAGCCAGTGATAACAACAATAATGTGTTATCTACGCCGTCTATTATTACGATTGATAACGAAGAAGCTGAAATACTTGTGGGTAGTAACGTGCCTTTTGTTACTGGCAGTCAAACATCAGCCGCAACATCAACGAACAATCCGTTTAGAACAATTCAGCGCGAAGATATTGGTATTACCCTTAAAATAACGCCTAAAGTGAGCAAGCAAAGAACTATTACACTGGCAGTTGAGCAAGAGGTTGAATCCGTTCGTGAAGAGCAAATATCTGCGGCGCAAGATTTAATTACCGATAAGCGTAGCATTAAAACGAATGTGCTCGTTGATGATGGCACTATTTTAGTCCTCGGTGGATTAATTGAAGATCGCACAACGAGAAACCAAACAAAAGTACCTTTACTAGGTGACATTCCATTGCTCGGTCGATTTTTTAGCAGTGATACGAAAACGACGAGAAAGCAAAACTTAATGGTTTTTATTAAAACAACTATTATTGATGACTTAAGTCTTGCTGAGAAGAAAACGCGCGAAAGTTATAACGATATACGCGACAAACAAAAAGGTTTAGGTGATCGCAAAGAGAAGCTAACACTGCCTGATTTTGAATCTCAAAAGCCAGCTGATAAAGCTGCCGTCAATTAAAATTCACTCATCGGGCGACAGTAATCAATACCCTCAAAATAAAAAACTACGTTGACTTAAAATCGCGTCTTGATCAATTTGTCGAGAGCCATCTGCCATTAGGTCGGGCTATGGGTCTTGAGGTTAGTCATTATGATGGTCAGTCTCTTTCGCTAACCGCGCCGCTAAATTTGAATGATAACGATAAAGGAACTGCTTTTGGCGGAAGCCTATATTGTGCGGCAGTTATGGCGGGATGGGGTTATTTTTATTTGCGGTGCCTGCAATATAATCTTAACGAGGGCGCGCCTAATATTGTTATCTCTAAATCTGATATTGAATATTTGGCGCCGGTAGATGCAAGTATTATTACAGCTACTTGCAGTGATGCTGATCCAGTAATATGGGATGGTTTCTTAAGCCGTTACCAAGAGCGAGGCAAGGCAAAGGTACAGCTGTCTGCTACGATTATGGCCAACATAGATGGTGTAGAAAAAGCAGCCGTTAAGTTTACGGGCACTTTCGCTCTCATTGGTTTTACAAGCCCTACTCCCATTATTTAAAAAAAATCCTAACTTAAAACACCATTCACATAACTTACTCTTCGGTACTGCTGCTTCATTGAATACTCTAGTGCTTTCAGCTGATGCTTTAAATTATGTAAATCCAAAGACGCTTGCATGCTTTGAGATGCTTCTGCAAGCTGCTCTCTTTTCGCGAGTACCCACTGTGAATGGGTTGCCTTCCAGTCATTGAGTAATTCAGTTAACTGCTGATGTTCATGGTCAATTTGTTTTTCTAGAGCTGTTCGCCAATGAATATATTCTATGGCACCTATACGCATTTTTATGGTGTTAATAAAAGTAGGGTTTGTCAGTTTCTCTCGCGCTATTTCTAGCTGTCTGGCAACCATCGCTTGGCGAATTTTGAACTTAGGTGTTACTCGTAAATCAGAACTTAATCCAAGCCATGAGCTACTTTTAATTAACCACTTAGTAGGATCATAATGATACCAACGAACACCATTACGGTAGTCATTTTGAAAGATATGATGGTAGTTATGATAACCCTCACCATAAGTAAGTAGCGCTAAAAAGCCATTATCGCGAGCCGTGTTAGTACTGCAATAAGGTCTTCGGCCCCAGTAATGTGCAAGCGAATTAATAAAGAAAGTGGTGTGATGAGAGTAAACCAGTCGTAATACACCCATTAATAAAAAATAAGCCAAGTACTGACCGGTAATGGCTCCCAAAATAAGCGGCGGCATTATATTCATCAACAAGGCGATAGAATAATAGTATTTATGCTGCCACATAACGATTTTGTCACGCTGTAGGTCTTTTGCATTACTAAAATCGTCAACGCCGTTTTCGTATTTACGAAGCATCCAACCGATATGTGAAAACCATAAGCCAAGATTAGCGGAGTAAGGATCTTTTTCGTTATCATCGACATGACGATGATGGCGACGATGTTGTGAACACCACACTAATATACTGTTTTGAAATGAGGCGGCACCAAATAATGCTAACAATACACGCATAAATGGATGCGCCTTATAGGCATTGTGTGCCCAGAGGCGGTGATAGCCAGCCGTAATAGCTAAGCCATTAGAGGCTGCGAATAGTAGAAAGGCTAGCCAGTGAGTCCATTCAAAGCCCACGGCTATTTGATACCAAGGCACAGCTATTAACGCGATTAAGCCTGTAATACTCAGCATTAACGCCGTTGGCCAAACAATACCCGGTTTTATTTTTTTATCTGACATCTTATAACTCGTTAATCATTTTCTGCTAAGAACAACCATGTATCTAAAACGCTATCAGGGTTCAGCGAAACACTGTCTATGCCCTGCTCCATTAGCCAACGTGCAAAATCAGGGTGATCAGACGGGCCTTGACCACAAATACCAACGTATTTTCCTTCTGCCTTACAGGCTTGAATTGCCATGCTAAGCAACGCTTTAACAGCATCGTTTCGTTCATCAAATAAATGCGCTACAAGTGCTGAGTCTCTATCCAGGCCCAATGTTAGCTGAGTTAAATCGTTAGATCCAATGGAGTAGCCGTCAAAATATTGCAAAAATTGATTGGCAATGAGTGCATTGGCAGGTAATTCACACATCATAATCAATTTAAGACCGTGCTCGCCACGTTTTAAGCCATTTTGTGCGAGTAGATCACAGACTTGTTTGGCTTCGTCGGGTGTTCTTACAAATGGAATCATTACTTCAACATTGTTAAAGCCCATTTCTTCACGGACTTTTTTAAGTGCGCGACATTCAAGTACAAAACAGTCTAAGAAATCGGGGTGGATATAACGTGATGCGCCGCGAAAACCTATCATGGGGTTTTCTTCTTGGGGCTCGTAATCTGCCCCACCGATTAAATGCGCATATTCATTCGATTTGAAATCTGACATTCTAACGATGACGCGCTTGGGTGCAAAAGCCGCTGCAATCGTCGCGATTCCTTCGACCAGTTTTTCTTCATAAAATTTAACTGGGCTGCTATAACCGGCAATGCGTTTTTCGATATTCTTTTTTAAGCTGGGTTCTAAAGTATCAAAATTAAGCAGCGCTTTAGGATGAATGCCAATCATGCGATTAATAATAAACTCTAATCGTGCGAGTCCAACCCCCTCATTCGGTAAAGCTTGAAAAGCAAAAGCACGATCGGGGTTGCCAACATTAAGCATAATGTTAAATGGGATTTCAGGCATGCTAGCGATATCGCTGCGTTTGATAGTAAAGTCGAGCTTACCTTTATAAATAAAACCAGTATCACCCTCGGCACAGCTCACCGTTACATCACTACCAGCGGCTAATTTAGCTGTTGCATCAATACAGCCAACGACGGCCGGTATACCGAGTTCGCGCGCAATAATAGCCGCATGGCAAGTACGGCCGCCTCGATTGGTTACTATGGCTGAAGCGCGCTTCATCACCGGTTCCCAATCCGGGTCCGTCATATCAGTAACTAGTACATCACCGGCTTGCACCTGATCCATATCATCAATGCTATCAACAATACGAACTTGGCCAGAACCAATACGCTGACCAATACTTCGTCCCTCAATTAAAATGTTAGAATGCTCTTTAAGAAGATAACGCTCAACCATATTAACGGTTTGGCGGCTTTTTACTGTCTCAGGCCGCGCTTGAACAATATAAATCTTTCCATCATCACCGTCTTTAGCCCATTCAATATCCATGGGGCGGCCATAATGCTTTTCAATTATTAGCGCTTGTTTCGCCAGTTCCTTTACTTCCGCGTCGTTAATACAGAACTGCTGGCGATCGGTTCATCGACGGCTACGGTATTCACTGAGTGTCCTGCAGAGGCATCTTCGCCATATACCATTTTGATGGCTTTACTACCGATATTGCGACGTAAAATGGCACGGTGGCCACCTTGCATGGCGCGCTTTGAAACATAAAATTCGTCTGGATTCACTGAGCCTTGAACAACGGTCTCTCCTAAACCATAGGAGCCAGTAATAAAGACTACGCCATCAAAGCCTGATTCTGTATCGAGTGTAAACATAACGCCTGCACTGCCCGTTTCTGAGCGGACCATACGTTGAATGCCAGCACTAAGTGCTACGCCACTATGATCAAAACCTTTATGGACGCGATAAGAAATGGCTCGGTCATTAAATAACGACGCAAAAACTTCTTTCATTGCGATACGGACGTTATCAATGCCTTTTATATTTAAAAAAGTTTCTTGTTGGCCTGCGAAAGAGGCATCGGGTAAATCTTCGGCTGTTGCCGAAGAGCGCACAGCCACGCTAAGTTCTTGATTGCCCTGTTGGAGTTCTTTGAATGCTTGCTCTAATGCATTGTCTAGTGCATCGGGAAATGGCGTGTCGAGAATCCATTGACGGATTTCAGCGCCAGTAGCCGTTAGTGCTTTGATATCATTAACGTCAAGGCTGTTAAGCGCCTCATTAATACGGGAATCAAGCCCTTGGTGGGCAATAAATTCGCGATAAGCGTCTGCAGTGGTAGCAAAGCCATCAGGTACTTGAACACCTTGATTATAAAGACCGCTTATCATTTCACCGAGAGAGGCATTTTTACCACCAACGCGATCAACGTCATTCATACCTAATTGATTAAACCAAAGTACTTGCTCTGCCAATGCCACATCCTCGTAAATGAAATGTAAAAATTGATTAAGTCACGCGTATATTTACTGTCGCGCTGATGGTTTAACATTGCGCTTGGCTATATACCTTAAAAAAGACAGCGGTATCGCTTAATATGGCGCAAAAATAGCTGCAAAACACAGCAATGTATTGCCGTTAACGCAAGCCGCGTAGCATAATCGATTGAAGCCTGAAAATACAAATGCAAGCCGCGTGATTGTTCGTAAAAACAACGATTAATTAACGCTTTATGGTATTCGTAAAGTCATTTACATATAGCTATGAAATAGAGGTCAAAATGAAACGAACAGCATTTTTCATTTCAGACAGTACCGGCATTACTGCTGAGGTAATGGGTGAAAGCCTGCTGTCTCATTTTCCGTCAATTGAGTTTGAACGACATTCGCTGACTTATATTGATAGTGAAGAAAAAGCCCTAGCGGCTGCCGATATGATTAACGCGGCAGCGCTTCATGATGGCCAGCCGCCCGTTGTATTTGACACATTAGTCAGTGAATCATTGCGAAATATTATCTTGGCATCGAACAGTCATTGCGTAGATGTTATCAATACCTTTCTTTCGCCCTTAGAAAAAGCACTGGGCGCTCCGAGCAGTTATAACGTGGGTCGGCCAAAAATTGCCGCTCAAAGCAGCCAATATAATCGACGAATCGACGCGGTCCATTTTGCCTTGGATAATGATGATGGCGGCCGCGTTAATCGCTATGGTGAGGCAGATGTTATTTTGATTGGTGTTTCACGCTCAGGAAAAACGCCAAGCTGTCTTTATTTAGCCTTGCAGTTTGGGATATACGCCGCCAACTTCCCTATTACCGAAGAAGACCTTGAAACATCGAGTTTGCCAAAGGCTTTAGTCAAATACAAAGATCGCTTATTTGGTCTGACCATTCAACCGGAGCGTTTATCGAATATTCGCAGCGAACGTTTGAGTGATAGTCGATATGCTTCGACGCGACAATGTGAAAGAGAGGTGCAAGAAGCGTTGACTATGTTTGACCGATTTAAGATACCTTATATCGATACGACAGACTGCTCAATCGAAGAAATATCTACGCGTATATTGGCGGACACAGGAATAGAGCGAAAGTTTAAATAAGGATTGTCTTAACGGGTTTATTTATGAAAGGGCTTGTAGTTTANTATGAAAGAGTTTGCGGTTCTCTTTGCAATATAAATCCAAAACGTGCTTTGACNGCTTCAATAATCGTATCTGTAAANCGAATTACCTCAGCGGCGCCAACGTCCGAAGCGGTGTTATCCCTGTAATGAATAAGCACTAATGCTTGATCTTTATGCATACCTAAATTACCGCTTCGCTGACCTTTAAATCCACATTGTTCAATTAACCATGCTGCAGGAATTTTATAGCCGATATTATCGGCCAGCGCTTGATGGCTATATTGAAAATGCGGGGCGTCGGGATAATGCTCTAGAAAGGCATTTAACTGCTGCTGATCGATAGCAATATTTTTAAAAAAGCTGCCTGCGTTAGGTAGCTTTTTAGGATCGGGCAATCTCTCCGATCGAATAGCAATAACCGCTTCGGCAACAGAAGCAGCGCTAACCGTGTTCATGTCTGCCTGCTCTATCAATAATTGTAATCGATCTGTTAAAGCAGGATAGCTTAACTGCGGCGAAAATATTTTATCTAACTTAAAAACAACAGATGTAATAATCGTCTTAGTCGCTAGTGCTTGTTTAAAGATACTATCACGATAAGCAAACTGACATTGGTCAGTCGTTAGTGTCTCAAAAGCAAGAGCTGTTCTATTATCCGAATCCAGATTAACAAAATTAACGCTATCGATAAGTGAAGAAACCTCGCAGCCATAGGCGCCAATATTTTGAATTGGTGCGGCACCCACACGACCGGGAATCAAGGCTAAGTTCTCAAGCCCAAACCATTGAGCGTCAACACTATGCATAACCCAATCATGCCAGTTTTCACCTGCAGCCACTTCAATCCAGACATGGCTATCGGTTTCTTTAATTTTATTTATGCCAGCTAATCGTATATCAAGAATATGCGCATCAATAGTGTCTTGCAGAATGACGTTACTGCCCTCCCCTAAAGGAGTGCATGTTAAGTTCTCTGCGTGGCTAAAAATAATGGCGTTATGCAGCTCATCTAATGTGTATATTCTACTATAGGCATTAGCGATAGATGCTAAACCTAAGGTATTACATGCTTGCAAATTAACGTTGCGTTCAATCATGGTTGGTCATGTTTAAAGCGGCTGTTTGAAGTGGCGGGTTGAAATGTGGCTAATAAGGTTTTTGATGCATCTTCAACTAAATCTATGACGTGATCAAAACCACTTAAGCCTCCGTAATAAGGATCAGGCACTTCTTTAGTTTCTGAAAAGTTATTAGCATAGTCAAGAAACAGCTCAAGCTTACCTGAATAATCCGTGGGGCACATGGCCTGCACATCTAATAGGTTTTGCTTATCCATAACTAAAATATAATCAAACTGACTAAAATCGTTAGCTGTTATTTGTCGTGATCGTAAATGACTTAAGTCATAACCACGCGACAATGCTGCGCTTGCCGATCGTTCATCGGGTGAGTGGCCAATATGCCAATCACCGGTTCCGCAAGAGTCTACGCTAATATGCCGCTGCAAGCCGGCTTCTGCCACCATCTTTTCAAACACGCCATGGGCGGTTGGTGAGCGACAAATATTTCCCAGACAAACAAAAAGAACGGATATGTTACTCATAGTGTTTTCTCAGAAGTAAACATTGCACGCACACGCTCTAAATCTTCCATTGTATCGATGCCGCTAGGTAAACTGCCGCTAGCTTCTTCGCAGTGTATCTGAACGCCGTTATCTAAGGCGCGTAGCTGCTCAAGTGATTCAGCTTGCTCGCCAGGCGACATAGGCCAAGCAACAAATTGATTAAGCACTTCAACTCTATAGGCGTAGATCCCAATATGGCGATGCCATTGAATATTATCGTTAGCTGGCAAAGCATAGAGCTCAGAGAGATCACTGTCCGAGTGAATAGTACTTAAGTCTGGCCAACTTCGTAGCCACGGTAGCGGAGCGCGCGAGAAGATTTGAGCAAAACCTTGCTGGTTGCGCACCACTTTCACAGCGTTAGGGTTGAGGATGTCTAATGGGTCAGTGATGCGCTCACAGAGCGTCGCAATACCGGCATTAGGTTGAGACAATAGGTTTTCAGCGACTTGATTAATAACGGCTGGCGGAATTAAAGGTTCATCACCTTGGACATTAACGACAACGTGTTTATCACTGTATTGTTTTTTACTCACCACTTCTTGCAAGCGATCGGTACCTGACGGATGCTCAGCAGAGGTCATAACAACTTGCCCGCCAAAGCCTGTAACCACCTCGGCAATACGAGGGTCATCAGTGGCCACTAGCACTTCATCGGCATTGCTCTGGCAAGACTGCTCATAGACTCGCTGCACCATCGGTTTGCCTGCAATATCCAGCAGGGCTTTACCAGGTAATCGAGTTGAGCCAAAGCGAGAAGGAATAATAATCGTAAATGACAAAAGGGAATCTCCGAAACGTTATTGAGCCAGTTGCGCACAAATTGCCGCTGTCATTTGGCTNTCAATCTTGGCATTAACATCAATGGCATAAAGCGGCAGTGAATNTTGCTTAAAGCCACCACATTTAACTGCATCTTTGGCGGTCATGACAATAGCCGCGCTCTTAGTAAACAGACTTTCAGAGCTATTTTCTGAATGTCCGCTTAGCGTATTGTCCGCTGCTGCAAAGACTAAGTCACTTTTTTTAAAGACTAAGTCACTTTCTTTGTAGCTGTAATGATCAGGAAAGGCATGTTCAACGATGCGTGGGGCATTGTCATTCTTGGATAATAACAGACGAACAGCATTAAAAAATCGCTCAGGATTACCGATACCGGCTACCAAGTGAATAACCTGATAGCGATTAAGATAGTTAAGGTCCGCAGATTGAATGCTGCTATCGCTTAGGCTTCGCAAACCAGTGATGGCCATTTGCATTGAATACTGAGCCTGCTGATTATTTTTTGTATGTTCGGCTACGAGATCCTGTAGCTCAGATGAAGGATCACCATTGAATACAACCATATCGACGCTGTTTAGACGCTCTAGCGGCTCACGCAGCGGGCCTGCAGGTAATAGCCTTTGATTGCCAAAGCCGCGAGCTGAATCAACTAACACAAGCTCAATGTCGCGTGCTAAAGCGTAATGCTGCAAACCATCATCGCTAAGTATAATATCGCAGTCCGTTTGCTGAACTAGCATATTCACCGCATCTATACGTCGAGGACAAACGATAACAGGCATGGTCTGCAGCGCTTGAGCGATATGAACCGGCTCATCACCTACCCAAAAGGGATCACTTTCGGGTTTGACCCATGTCGGCATCGCCTTATCTTTATTATTTTCATTAAGACTTCGCTTTTTATTTCCCTTCAAGTACAAGCCACCATGCCCTCGACTAATGACGGCAGGCTTCCAGCCTTGAGCGGCTAATTGTTGAGCTAAAGCTATTAACAGAGGCGTTTTACCGGTACCGCCGGCAGTGATGTTGCCAATAACGATAATTTTTATGGGTAGGTTATCTTCGCGCTTAGCTATAGCTTTACGCTGATTGTTTTCTGCCACTATATGGTAAAGCGATGAAAGCGGCGAAAGTAATGCGGCAAATAAAACGGCTAGCTGGCTCTGCCCGTACCAAATGCGAAGCAGTAATGACTCTATGGTTTTTTTTATAAGGATCATATTATGAGTATTTCATTCGCAAGCTTTAAGGGCGTAATCACTAATAGTATCGGTTAAATAGCATTGGTTAAATAGCATTGGTTAAATAGCATCGGCTAAATAGTAACGGTTAAAATTATTTTTATACCGCTATTATCCTTCAGCTTCTGGCTGGGTGGTAAT
>JGI20153J14295_10002967_pt1 | contig 11635 bp, 22 predicted proteins | sample COG_03_FD_14295 | JGI IMG/M metagenome (IMG submission 14295) | reverse complement strand
CCTTTCGAAGTCTAAATAAAGAGGTTAATAACTGGGCGGATTGTCTATGTTTTGCCATAATAAAAACTCCAGANGTATCTTTATCAAGTCTATGTACAGAAAATGGTTTTGTGTCCTGAAAAATTTCACTACGAGCAAATATATCTACAAGATTTTTTTTNGATTTAGTTCCACCTTGAACTGAAATGCCAGAGCTTTTATTAAGAACAATGAAATCATCATTATTATCAATTATTAATTCTTCATTTTCTTTAATAACTTCTTCTGAAGGTACAAATTTAATTGTCTTTTGAACAATTGTTTCTTTAAAATCAAAGTTGAATAAATCTATAGTGTCACCTGTCTTTACTTTATGAGAGCTTTTAATTTTTTTATTATTGATTTTAACTTTTCCACTTTTTAAACTTTTTTCAATTAGACCTTGAGGGTAATTGCCAAGATTATTACGTATCCATCTNTCGATACGCATATCNTTAAACGTTGNATCAACGTTAAAAGACTTTTTCATGATGATATAATTTTATATAAAAAATTAAGCAGTAGCTAATTTTTTCTCTTCAGTTTTATCTTTAGCTGGATCTTTTTTCTTTCTATCAACTCTTTTTGCCTCAACATCTCTATCTACAAATTCTATTACAGCCATAGGTGCATTGTCACCATATCTAAAGCCAGCTTTGATGATTCTTGTGTAGCCACCATTTCTTGCTTCATATCTTTTTGATAATGTTTTTTTGACTTTATTTGCAGATGTTATGTCTTGTAATTTAGACATTAACATTTTTGTAGTTTGAAGAGTCTCTTTTTTTCCTAAAGTTATGATTTTATCAGCTTGAGGTTTTAAGAATTTAGCTTTTGGAAGTGTTGTAGTGATCTGCTCATATTTTATTAAAGAATTAAGCATATTCTTCAATAAAGCTTTTCTATGTTCAGAAGTTCTATTTAACTTCTTATTAGCCATTCCATGTCTCATTAGATTTGCTCCTCTAACTTTTTAGACATTTCAGCTATATTTTCTGGTGGCCAGTTCGGAATCTCCATACCTAAGTATAAAGACATACCAGTTAAAACTTCTTTTATTTCATTAAGTGATTTTCTTCCAAAGTTAGGTGTTCTAAGCATTTCACCTTCTGACTTTTGAACTAGATCTCCAATGTAAATAATATTATCATTTTTAAGACAATTCATAGAACGCACAGATAATTCAAGTTCATCAACTTTTCTTAATAAATTCTTATTGAATTCAGGCTCAGATGAAACTTCTTTTACAGGTGCTTCAACAGGTTCGTCAAAATTAACAAACATATTTAGTTGATCTTGGAAAATTCTAGCAGAATAAGCAACGGCATCTTCAGCAGAAATTGATCCATTAGTTTCAACTTCCATAATTAATTTATCATAATCCAGGGCTTTTCCTTCTCTTGCTGTGCTTATAGAGTAAGAAACCTTCTTAACTGGACTATATAAAGAATCTATAGCAATTAATCCCAAAGGTGGTTCTTCTGGNTTNTTCATTACNGCAGGAACGTATCCTTTACCTGTTCCAACATTCATTTCCATATGGAAATGCGTATTTTCATCTAAATTACAAATAACCAGATCAGGATTTAAAATTTCAATATCAGCAACTGGTGCTATGTCAGAAGCTTTAATTTCTCCAGGACCTTTAGCATCTAAAATAAGTTTTTTAGTAGTTTCTGATGAGCTTTTTAAAGCTAATGATTTAACGTTTAAAACTATGTCAGTAACATCTTCTCTAACACCTTTGATAGATGTAAATTCATGTAAAACACCATCAATTTGAATTGAAGTTACAGCAGCACCTCTGATTGATGAAAGTAAAATTCTTCTTAAAGAATTACCTAAAGTTAAACCATATCCTTTTTCTAAAGGTTCTGCGATAATTTTTGCATGTGATTTGTCATCACTAATTTTAACATCTAATTGAGCTGGTTTAATTAATGCTTTCCAATTTTTAGCATTTACATTTAAACTTTCCATTTATTAAACTCTCCTTTTTTTTGGTGGTCTTACGCCGTTATGTGGCATTGGTGTTGTATCTTTTATTGAAAGAATCTTAAATCCTCTCGCTTGTAAAGCTCTTAATGCNGTTTCTCTTCCTGAACCAGGTCCTTTAACCTCAACTGANAAAGTTTTCATTCCATANTCTAAAGCTTTAGATGCAGCAGAATCTGCAGCAATTTGTGCAGCATAAGGTGTTGATTTTCTTGAACCTTTAAAACCTTTTTGTCCAGCGGATGCCCAAGAAATTACATTTCCATTAGTATCTGCAATTGAAATTATTGTATTGTTAAAAGTAGACTGTACATAAGCAATACCATTAAGAATATTTTTTTTTATTTTCTTTTTTTTGGAATAAGAGCTTTTCTTAGATTTTTTATCTACTTTTTTTTCTACAACAGCATCTTTATTCTCAACTTTATCTACTTTAGCCATAAATTAATTATTTTTTAAGTGGAGTTAATTTTTTACCAGCAATTGCTATTGCTTTACCTTTTCTTGTTCTTGCATTACATCTTGTTCTTTGTCCTCTAACAGGAAGTTTTTTTCTATGTCTAGATCCCCTGTAGCAAGCAAGGTCAATTAATCTTTTAATNGTTAAAGANTAATCNCTTCTAAGATCACCTTCGACTTTAAAATTTGCATCAATGTATTCTCTAATTTTTAAAATATCTTCGTCAGTAAGTTCATTTATTCTTTTTGCTTTAGGAATTTCTAAAGAAGTACAAATTTGGCTAGAAAATTTATTACCAATACCATAGATGTACGTTAGTCCTATGTGGACAAGTTTGTTTTGCGGAATGTTTACACCTGCTATACGAGCCATATTTTTGAGAATAAATTTAGCCTTTTATATAAGAAGATGTTCCAAAGTCAACGTCTTAAACCTTAAGAATTTCATTAATTTTATTGGTTATTTGATCAATTTCACCTGCTCCATCAATTTCAGTGAAATTTGAATTTTTTGAATAGAANTCTAACACTGGTTTTGTTGAAGACATATAAGTGTCATATCTAGAAATAACAATTTCAAGATTGTCATCTTTTCTTTTNTTTAAGTGTTCAACACCACAAGGATGAAGCTCTATTTGCTTCCTTATTAAAATATTCATTTAACGTCATATTACATTTTTCACAGGTCATTCTGCCCANAATACGTTTTTCAATAATGTCTCTTGATACATTTAAAAATATAGTATGCCCTATTGTTTGGTTAAACTCATTTAATAAAACTTCTAAATTAATAGCTTGTTCAACATTTCTTGGATAGCCGTCAAAAATAATTCTATCTCTATATTTTAAATTAGTTAAAGATTGTCTTAATAAAGTATTTACGATCTCATCTGAAACAAATTTGCCATTAGATATTAACTTTTCTATATCCACTCCAAGATCAGTTTTAGATTTAACTTCATCTCTTAATAGATTTCCTGTTGATAATTGGAAGTAATTATGTTTTTTAACAATAGATTGAGCTTGAGTCCCCTTACCCGCTCCTGGAGGACCAAAAAGAATTATATTCACTTAATTATTTTCCGAATTTTGTTTTTTTAATTAATTGCTCATATTGAGAGCTCATTAATCTAGTTTGGATTTGTGTAACGGTATCAATTGCAACTACAACAACAATCAANATTGAAGTCCCACCTAAATAAAAGGGTATTGGATAATTAGCAATTAGAAATTCTGGCATTAAACAAACTATTGTTAAATACAATGCCCCAATTGTCGTAAGTTTTGTCACAATTTTTTCAATATACAAAGCTGTATTTTCACCTGGTCTAATCCCAGGTACAAAACCACCATATTTTCTTAAATTATCAGCAGTCTCAGTTGGATTAAATGTTATGGATGTATAGAAAAAAGTAAAAAATATTATTCCAGAAGCATAAAGCAACATGTAAAGGGGTTGTCCTTGTGTAAAGTATGAACTTAAATTTAAGAATGTGTCATTGTCTGAAAAACTAAAATTAGAAAAGGTTACAGGCAATAATAATAAAGCTGAAGCAAAGATTGCTGGAATAACACCGGCTTGGTTAATCTTTAAAGGTAAATGAGAAGATTCACCACCGTACATTTTATTTCCCATTTGTCTTTTAGGGTAATTTATTAAAATTTTTCTTAATGCTCTTTCCATGAAAACAATGAACATAATTGTTGCGACTAATAATACAAAAATTCCAATAATCATAATTGTAGATACAGCACCCGTTCTACCAANTCGAATGTAGTAACTAAAGCACGTGGAATTTCAGCAACAATACCAGCAAAAATAATCAANGAAATACCATTACCGATACCTCTTTGTGTTATTTGTTCACCAAGCCACATTAAAAACATTGTACCAGCAACAATGGTTGATACCGCTGTTATNGTAAAAAATAAGCCTGGATTAATAACTAAGTCAGCNGAAGATTGTAAACCTATAGATAATCCNTAACCCTGAATAGTAGCAAGAATTACAGTTCCATATCTTGTGATTTGAGTTATTTTTGCTCTTCCAGTTTCACCTTGTGCCTTTAAATTTTTAAAATAATCAGATACGCCAGTTAATAACTGAACTATGATTGAAGATGAAATATAAGGCATAATTCCAAGTGCGAATATAGCCATTCTACTTACAGCCCCACCTGAAAAAACATTGAACATTCCAAGTAATCCTTTTTGATTACCACTCATCATTGTTTGTAATTGCTCAGGGTCAATGCCTGGAATTGGCACAAAAGTACCAAATCTATAAACTGCTAAGATAAATATTGTAAAGATTATACGATTTTTAAGATCATTAGTTTGAGAAGAAGAGCTCATAATATCTTAATTATTTTTTTAATTGTATTGTTCCGCCAGCTTTCTCTAATTTTTCTACAGCAGATTTAGAGATTAAGTCAGCTTCGATATTAACTTTATCTTTAATTTCACCTGTACCTAGTATCTTTAATTTTTGTGAATTTTTATTGATCAATTTAAGTTTTTTAAGTAATGCCATATTAATNACATCACCAGAATTNATTGTTTTTTCAGTTATANAAGTTTGAATTTTTTCCAAGTTCATTATTGCAATAATAGCTTGGTATCTCTTAATTGCATTAAAGCCTCTTTTAGGTAATCTTCTATATAAAGGCATTTGACCACCTTCAAAAGCTTTAATAGCAACACCAGATCTAGATTTTTGACCTTTAACACCTCTGCCAGATGTTTTTCCTTTTCCAGAACCGATACCTCTACCAACTCTCATCTTTTTTTTGTATAAAACTTTTCCTGTAGTATTTAATGTAGTCATTATCCTCTTTTTTCGATTACATCAGAAATTTTTTTATTTCTAATTGTTGCAATATGCTTTGGTGAATTTTGTTTTGAAAGAGCTTTCATCGTCGCTCTTATCATATTGTGAGGGTTTGATGTACCCATTGATTTAGCAACTATATCTTTAATTCCTAAAACTTCACAAACTGCTCTTACAGGACCTCCTGCTAATAATACCTGTTCCCTTAGGAGCAGATCTTAAAATAATTTTACCAGCACCATCTTTACCATAAACATCATGATGAATAGTTCTACCTTCTCTTAGCGGCACATGGATTAAAACTCTTCTTGCTGTTTCATTGGCTTTTTTAATTGCATCAGGCACCTGTTTGGCTTTAGCATGTGCTACTCCAATTTTACCTGCTTGATTACCAACTACTACTAAAGCTGAAAAACCAAATCTACGACCACCTTTTACTACTTTTGTAATTCTGTTGATGTGAACTAATTTTTCTAAAATACCGTCGTCTTTTTTGTCTTTAAAATCCATAATTAAAATTCCATTCCATTTTTACGTAGTGTTTCAGCAAAAACTTTAACTCTGCCGTGGTATTTGTATATACCTCTATCAAAAAATATTTTTGATATTTTCTTTTCTTGGGCTTTCTTTGCAAGTTTCTCTGCTACTATTTTAGAAATTTCTGTTTTATTTACTTTGTCCATAGAACGAATGTCTTTTTCAACAGAAGAACATGACACTANAGTAATGTTTTTNACATCATCAATAATTTGAGCTGAAATATTTTTTGCAGATCTTGATATGCTNAGNCTTAATCTATCAGATGATGCAACTTTTTTTAATTTACCAGTTACTCTAAATTTCTTTCTTTGAATGGTATTTAATTTCATTATTTCTTCTTCCCTTCTTTTCTTAGAATGTATTGACCTTGNTCTCTAATACCTTTGCCTTTATATGGNTCNGGTTTTCTAAAAGCTTTGATTTTTGAAACAACCATACCTACTTGCTGTTTATCAGATCCACTAACTTTAACTACCGTCTGTTTTTCAACAACAATTTTAATTCCTTCAGGAATATCAAAATTAATATCGTGGCTATAACCTAATTGTAAATTTAACTGTTTATCTTTTAATGCAGCTCTGTAACCCACTCCAACAAGCTCAAGAATTTTTTCATAGCCAGTACTTGACCCAATAACAGCATTATTGATTAAGCTTCTATTCATGCCCCATAATCTTTTTGAGTTTTGATCCTTTACTTTAGGGCTGATAGATATTTCTTTTCCTTCGGTAACGTCAAGATTAAACATTTCAAGATCAATATTAAGTGATTTTTTACCTAAAGGTCCCTCAATGTTAAGAACACTACCAGAAAGTACTGCTTTAACTTTTTCAGGGATTGAAATACTTATTTTACCAATTTTAGACATTAAAATACCTTACAAATTATTTCGCCACCAACTTTTTGTTTTCTAGCNTCAATATCAGTCATTACACCTTTTGGTGTTGATACAATAGCTATTCCNAGTCCACCATTAATTTTTGGCAAACTATCAGCACTTGAAAATATTCTTCTACCAGGCTTAGATACTCTCTCAAAAGTACTAATTACTGGATTTCCAGAATAATATTTTAAGTCAACTGACAATGTGGGTTTATTATTTTCAGTTTCAATTTTATAATCTTTTATAAATCCTTCACTTTTAAGAATATCTGCAATCTTAACTTTAAAGTTAGAAGAAGGTAATGCTACTTTCTTATGATTTCTCACTTGTGCATTTTTTATTCTTGCGATCATATCCCCTATTGGGTCACTTAAACTCATATTATCCTTTCTACCAACTCGACTTAGTCATGCCAGGAATTAATCCATGCAGTCCCAAGTCTCTTAAGGCTATTCTTGATATTTTTAATTTTCTGTAAACACCGTGTGGTCTTCCAGTAATTTGGCATCTATTCATAACTCTGTTTTTTGCAGAATTACGAGGTAAATTTGAAAGCTTTTGCTGTGCTTTAAATCTTTCNTCTAATGATATTTTTTTATCCATTACAATTTTCTTTAATGCTTGTCTTTTTTTGAAAAGNCTATCTGAAAGTTTAATTCTTTTATTGTTTTTATTTACTGCGCTTACTTTAGCCATTCTTAATTGTCTCCTTTTTTAATAAATGGAAAATTTAGTTTTTCTAAAAGAGCAAAACTATGATCTTTATTTAAAGCAGAGATCACAACTACAACATCAAGACCTCTAATCTTATCAATTCTATCAAAATTAACTTCTGGAAAAATTATATGTTCTTTAATGCCAAACGTATAATTACCAAACTTATCAAATCCTTTGGGTGATAAGCCTCTAAAGTCTTTAATTCTTGGTAAAGCAATATTTACAAGTCTATCTAAAAATTCATACATTTTGTTACCTCTTAAAGTAACTTTTAAACCAGCGTTTGTACCTTTTCTCGTTTTAAAGTTTGCTACTGATTTTTTAAATTTAGTCACAGTTGGTTTTTGACCTGTAATTTTCCCTAAATCTTCTTCAGTAGATTTCATAATTTTTGCATCAGCACCATCAAGACCAAGACCCATGTTAATAACAACTTTTTCAACTTTTGGCCCCATATAGGTATTTTTATATCCAAGGGTTTCTTTAAGCTGTGGTTGGATTTCTTTGTAATAAAGTTCTTTTAATCTAGGTATCATTATTTCTTAGCCTCAGTTTTTTTTGTTTTAGCTTTTTCGTCAATAAGTTTAAGGTTTGAAATGTGGATGAAGCTCTCTTTAGAGACTATTCCACCTTTTTTTTCTTTTGTAGTTTTAACATGTTTTTTCACAATATTAATTCCTTGAACTTTTGCTCTGTTATTAGGTCTATCGATTTCAATAACCTCACCCTCTTTTTTTTTATCTCTTCCTGTTAAAACTCTAACTTTTAATCCTTTTTTAATCATTTATAAAACCTCTGGAGCCAATGAAATTATTTTCATTTGACCTCTACTTCTTAATTCTCTTGTTACTGGACCAAAAATCCTAGTCCCCACTGGTTCACCTTTATCATCAACTAAAACAGCTGCATTATTATCAAATCTAACTTTAGATCCATCTTCCCTATGAATTCCCTTTTTAACTCTAACTACAACAGCTTTATGAACAGAACCTTTTTTAACTTTTCCTTTAGGTAATGCCTCTTTAACTGCGATAACGATAGTATCACCAATACTTGCGTATCTACGTTTAGAGCCACCTAAAACTTTAATNCATTCTATTCTTTTTGCACCAGTGTTATCAGCTACTAATAATTCAGTTTGTACTTGTATCATTTAGATCCATCCATTACTTGAAATTTTTTATTCTTAGAAAAAGGCTTACACTCNATAATTGACACTGTGTCTCCAGTTTTAAATTTATTATTTTCATCGTGTGCGTTATATTTTTTTCTAACTTTAACTACTTTTTTTAATACTGGGTGTGAATATTTTCTTTCAACAGATACAGTTATAGTTTTGTTTGGTTTATCGCTTGTTACTACTCCTGTTAATATTTTTTTAGGCATTTAATTTTCCTTTTAGTGTAGTTTTTAATCTAGCTATAGTTTTTTTAGTTTGTCCAATTTTAGATGGATCTGTAACTTGTGAATTAATTTTTTGAAATCTAAAGTTAAATAAATCTTTTTTTAATTTATCAATATTTTTGATAACTTCGTCCTTAGATAATTTTTTAATTTCTTGTTTTTTCATATTATGCAAATCTCTTAATAAATTTTGTTTTTATAGGTAGTTTAGCTGAAGCCTTATAAAGTGCTTCTTTTGCTATTGTTTCTGAAACACCATCAATTTCAAATAAAATTCTACCTGGNTTCACTCTACAAGCCCAATATTCAGGAGCTCCTTTACCTTTACCCATACGTACTTCAACAGGTTTTTTTGAAACNGGTATATTNGGAAAGATTCTTGTCCAAACACGTCCCTGTCTTTTCATGTGTCTTGTTAAAGCAACNCTAGCAGCTTCTATTTGTTTTCCTATAATTCTCTCTGGCGCCATAGCTTTTAATGCAAAAGATCCATAGTTAATCTTGCTAGCACGTGTAGCTGTTCCATGAATTCTTCCTTTATGTGCTTTTCTGTATTTTGTTCTAACTGGCTGTAACATAATTATTCTTTAACCTCTTTTGGAACTATCTTGTTAGTTTCTTGGCTAAATTCTTTAGCGAATACTTCACCTTTATAAATCCAAATTTTTATTCCAATAATACCAAATGTTGTTAATGCTTCAGCTTCTGCATAGTCAATATCTGCTCTTAAAGTATGTGATGGTATACTTCCTTCTCTTAACCATTCAGTTCTAGCTATTTCATTTCCACCTAGTCTACCACTAATAGAAACTTTAATGCCTTTTGCACCAAGTCTTAAACATGATTGCATAGCTCTCTTCATGGCTCTTCTATATGATATTCTTTTAACTAATTGTTGTGCTATATTTTCAGCAACTAAATAAGCATTTGTTTCCGGTTTTTTAACTTCTTTAATATTAAGNGTTACTTCATTGTTNGTAAATTTAGATAAATTNTTTTTTATTTTATCAATATCGCTACCTTTCTTTCCAATTACAAATCCCGGTCTTGATGTGTAAATAGTAACAAAACATTTATTAGAGGTTCTCTCTATCATAACTTTAGATACACCAGAATTAACAACATTTTTCTTGATATATGCTCTGATCTTAAAATCTTCGATAAGATAATTTCCAAAATCTTTCTTTTTTGCATACCAGACAGAATCCCAACCTCTGTTTACACCTAGTCTGAAACCAACAGGATTAACTTTTTGACCCATGACTCTCCATTTGTTTTGCTTCTGATAATATAATTGTAATAGTTGAATAAGGTTTTAAAATTGGTGCAGCTCTACCTTTTGCTCTTGGTCTNAATCTTTTCATAACAACTTTTTTCCCACAGTATGCTTCTTTAACAATTAGTTTATCTATGTCGTATTGATTGTTATTTTCAGCGTTAGCAACAGCTGATGAAACTGTTTTTCTTATTTCTCTAGTAATTCTTTTTGCAGAAAATTGAAGCTCTCTAATAGCTACATCAACTTTTTTTCCAACAATTGCTTTAAGTATTGGGTTAAGTTTTCTAACACTAGATCTAATATTATTATTTACAGATCTAACTGTATCTACTTTAGTTCTGTTAATTTTCTTTTTTTTATTCATAATTATTTTTTCTTCTCAGCTGGTTTTCCTTTTTTTTCAGCTGGTGTATGTCCAAAAAATGTTCTAGTTGGAGAAAATTCACCTAATTTATGACCCACCATATCTTCAGATATAGTAACTGGAATGAATTTTTTTCCATTATAAATCAAAAAACTAACCCCTATAAACTCAGGAATAATTGTTGATTTTCTTGACCACGTTTTAATAGGCATTTTTTTTGGATCTAATTTTTGTTTTTCAACTTTTTTAATCAAGCTCTCTTCAACAAAAGGTCCTTTCCATACTGATCTAGCCATTATTTTTTAGAATCCTTCCTGTTGTTTCTTCTTCTAACTATAAATTTATCTGTACTCTTATTGTCTCTAGTTTTTAATCCTTTTGCAGATTGACCTGTTGGAGATACTGGATGTCTTCCACCTGCAGTTTTACCTTCACCACCTCCGTGTGGGTGATCAACAGGATTCATCACAACTCCTCTAGTATGAGGTCTTCTACCAAGCCATCTTGATCTTCCAGCTTTACCAATCTTAATATTTTTTTGATCTGGGTTTGAAAGCACGCCAATTGTTGCCATGCATCTTGAGTCGATTTTTCTAACTTCTCCAGAGGTCATTTTAATTAATGAGTAATTTCCATCTAATCCACTGATAGTAACTGATGTACCTGCAGATCTAGCTATTTTTCCACCAGCTCCAGGTTTTAGCTCTACATTATGGATATTGATACCAACAGGAATATCTCTAAGTGGCATACAGTTTCCAACTTTAATTTCTTTTTCCGATCCATTTTCAACTTTATCACCTACTTTAATTTTTTGAGGAGCTAAATAGTAAAAATGTTGTCCATCATCAAACTTAACTAACATGATGTAGCAAGATCTATTTGGATCATATTCAATTCTTTCGACAGTGCCTGGCATGTCGATTTTCTTTCTGTAGAAATCAACCAANCTATACATTTTNTTGTGNCCACCNCCTGACATATTACGAGAAGTTATGTGTCCATTATTATTTCTTCCACGCATTGAATTTTTTGGCTCAACTAAAGCCTTAAATGGTTTGCCTTTCCAAAGACCAGCTCTATCAACTAAGATTGTTCCTCTTGTTGATTTTGTATACGGTTTGAATGTTTTTAATGCCATTTTTA
>JGI20153J14295_10002966_pt1 | contig 11638 bp, 14 predicted proteins | sample COG_03_FD_14295 | JGI IMG/M metagenome (IMG submission 14295) | reverse complement strand
ACTGGTTGTCTATTGGTGCACAGCCATCAGACACGGTGGCCCGTTTGATGAAGGTGGCCGCGAAGGCCCAAGCCTAAGCGATCGTTTGGGCTCCCCGGATTGGGGTGGCCACCGCGAATCGTGTAAGAAGCGCGTATGCCTTTGTGGTGTGCGCGTTTTTTTTTGCCCATTTTAAGCAAGGGGTATGGTTAAATTTATTGACCTTTCACCCCCGTTCAGTCCCGTTTAGCCCCACTTACACCCCTGATTGGTATCCCGTTTATGTCTGATATGCCCACCCGACCGATCCCGTGGCCGATTGCGACCCGACCCAAGGACGCGGTGGCGTTGGGGCACCTGCAGGGTGCCTGGGGTGTAAAGGGCTGGCTGAAGGTGACGCCTTACAGCGCCGATGCGGACGTCTTACTACAGGCTAAAACGTGGTATCTGGAAGCGCCTGAAGGCCGATTTGCCAAGTCCTTCGACGCATTCACTGGAACGGTTCAGGTCGGCGTCACGGCCTGCAAGCCCCACACCGGTGCGTTGGTTGCGCAGTTAACGGCTTGCGACGACCGGTTGGTTGCGCAGTTAACGGCTTGCGACGACCGCGATCTGGCGCAGGCGCTTAAGGGTGCGCAGGTGTGGGTGTCCCGAGCCGACTTTCCTCAAACGACCTCTGCTGATGAGTTTTACTGGGTCGACCTCATTGGTCTGCGAGTCGTGAACCGTGGGGGTCTACCGCTGGGCGTGGTGCATGAGTTATTGGCAACGGGACCGACATCCGTCATGTGCATACATGACGATGCCTGCGTGGGCGAAGGGGGTAAGCCGCTAGAGCGGTTGATCCCGTTCGTTGCGCAGTATGTCGATACCGTGCAGTTGGCGGAAGGACTCATACACGTTGATTGGCAGGCAGATTTTGATGTTTAGACGGCCCATAACCGATGCCCGCATGCGCTATGTCGCAAACCTTGCAGGGCGTCAACAGCGATATGGTGTGAGATCCGATGCGTATTGACGTTATCACGCTGTTCCCCGATCTGTTCGTGCCCTTTCAGCAGCAGGGCGTGGTGCGGCGTGCTTTCGACTCGGGAGCGGTCAACCTGAAACTGTGGCAGTTGCGTGACTTTGCGTCGGGCAACTACCGTCGCGTCGATGACCGCCCGTTCGGTGGAGGCCCCGGCATGGTGATGGCGGCGCAGCCCCTAACGGACGCGTTGAGCGCGATTCGTGCTGACCGTGCTGAGCCGCAAGCAATGCAGGCGCCTGTCGTGCTGTTTTCGCCTCAGGGCGAAACGATCACGCATGCGCGCGTTGCGGCGCAGGCCGCGTCGTCGCGAGGGGTGATCTTGGTGTGCGGACGCTACGAGGGAGTAGACCAGCGTTTTGTCGACCGCTTTGTAGATCTGCAATGGAGTCTGGGTGACTTCGTCTTGTCGGGTGGGGAGATTGCGGCCATTGCTTGGCTCGATGCGGTCGCGCGTTTGCTTCCCGGTGTGCTGGGTGATGCCGACAGCCATTTGCAAGATAGTTTTAATGACACCTTAGACGGTTTGTTAGATTGTCCCCACTACACGCGCCCCGAAGTGTGGGAAGGGCGGGCGGTCCCCGACGCCTTGTTGTCGGGTAACCACGCGGCGATTGCGGCCTACCGCCGTCAGCAAAGCCTGCGCGTCAGCGCACACAGCCGCCCCGATTTGGTTGACGAGGCGCGCCGCACGCAGGCGCTGACGCCCGCAGACGAGGCTTTTTTGGCGGAAGTCGCCCGGTCTTCTCAAACCTAGGCTAGTCGCGCTATAATAGGGGGCTAACCGATCCTCTGTTTGGCCGCCTAATGGGACAGATCTCTTTGATGGGCAAAGAGACGCCATGGGCCTTGTGTAGCGCAAATACGATCGACTAAGAGGACCCTATGAACTTGATCCAAGAACTCGAGCAAGAAGAAATCGCTCGATTGAATAAAGAAATCCCTGAGTTTGCACCTGGCGATACCGTCATTGTGAGCGTCAATGTGGTTGAAGGTACGCGTAGCCGCTTGCAGGCCTACGAGGGTGTCGTGATTGCACGTCGCAACCGTGGTTTGAACAGCAACTTTATCGTCCGTAAGATCTCTAACGGTGAAGGCGTCGAGCGCACGTTCCCTTTGTACAGCCCACGTATCGCCAAGATCGAAGTCAAGCGTCGCGGCGATGTTCGTCGTGCCAAGCTGTACTATCTCCGTCAGCGTAGCGGTAAGTCCGCGCGCATTAAGGAGAAGCTGGTTCTCAAGAAAAAGCCTGCAGCAGCGGCTTCGTAAGCCAGCGCATGCAAAAAAAGCCACTGTACGCAGTGGCTTTTTTTTGGTCTAAAGTGATGACATTGAGTTCCAATTCCAATAGGCATTCGTTTTGACACAATCAAGAACCCTTCCTGCGAGTGGCATGCTGTCGTCGCTCCCAGACCCACGTGTCGTGCCCAGCGTGTGTAACCCCGACGCGGAGGTTGCGGTCGGTGTAGACAAACTGTCAGCGGATGCGTTGCACGCGCGGTTTGGGCAAGATCTTGCGTGGCAGCCCGATGTCGTCCAAGAACTGCAGTGGCAACACGTTGAGACATGGCGGGATGCCGCCGTATTAATCGGACTGGTTATGCGTGAGGAGCTGATGGTGTTGCTCACGCAACGTAGCGCGCACGTGCCGACTCACGCGGCACAAATAGCTTTCCCGGGTGGGAAAGTGGACCCGACCGATGCGGATGCCCGTGCGGCGGCTGTGCGGGAGGCCGAAGAGGAGGTGGGTCTGCCACCCGCCTGCGCGTGCGCATCTTGGGCGAGACCGGTCAGTACATCACGGGCTCTGGCTTTCGCATTACCCCAGTGGTTGCATTGATCACACCCCCTGACGCCTTTGTGGCTAATCCGGGCGAGGTTGATGATGTGTTTGAAGTCCCCTTGTCCTTTCTGATGAATCCAGATAACCACTACCGACACCGGCTGAATATGGGTGAGCGTGGTGAGATCAAGCGCCAATGGTGGTCTATGCCTTATCAAGCTCCCGGTGCAGCTGCTGAGCGATATATTTGGGGTGCAACCGCAGGCATGTTGCGCAATTTTTATCAGTTTTTATCTGCCAAGTAAGGTCCCATTCCTATGATTTTTTTCGCCCTATTGGTTGCTACCCTGCTGGATTACAACGTCCCCTTTGCTTACGAGAAGCGACTAAACCCCTACGTGTTGCGTTGGACGGCGACGGCGCAGCGGTGGACTAGCCAGCAAGCCGGCTGGGTTGATTGGGCTGTGGGCGTCGGGTTGCCGGTGATTGCGACGGCAGTGATATTTTTGGCGCTGTCTGCATTCGCCAGTGTGTTGGCTTGGGTGTGGTTGGTTGTCGTACTCTACGTTTTTTCAGGTTACGGGCAATTTAAGGACCATATGTCCCCGGTTGGCATGTTTGGTCGCGTTTCGCAGGGTGTCGCGGACGAGGGAAACAATGCGTTTGATACGCCAGCCGCTGTACGTTTCGTTTTGCACCGCGTGGTCGGTTATTGGGTGGCCTTTATCGTGCTGGCTTTATTGGGGCTGGGGCCGGCCGGTGCGGTGTTGTATCGCCTAGCGAGGGAGAAAGCGACGCCCATGACGCAGTCACAGGCGGGCGAGGAACCGGCCCTAGAAGAGCAGGCCGTAGAAGAGCAGGCCGTAGCAGAACAGCCTGTGATGCAAGCGGTTCAGATTGAGGCAAACGAGTCAACCACCACCGACGGAATGGCGCCAGACCCTCACGCTGCAGACCCAGTTCACGCCTTTGCGGCCTTGGCTTGGCACTGGGTGGGCTGGTTGCCTGCGCGCGCTATGGTCATTTGCGCGGCAATGGTGGGCGCGTTTGACGGCGCAATTGCCGCGTGGCGAGAGCCGGAGGCGCGCCACGACGAAAGCAATGATGCGCTCGTGGTCTCAGGCGTACTGGGCTCGTTGGGGGAACCTGAGCAGATAACACCCGGAATGGTTGAGCGATTAGCGACGCGGTTGCTATGGCTTATCTTTGTTGCCGTTGGCGTGGTTAGTTTCGCCGTCTAAATTTTGCCGTCTAAACGAGCGCCAAGAATGCAACTGGCCCGTTTGTGAGCACTTACCAAGCCCGAGCTACCTCGGTTAATTCGAGGTGTAGATCTTGGTAAATGCTGTAGCGGTTGGGTGAAATCTGAGGCGGCTCTGTCTCGGTCGCATCCCGCACGGGGCACTCTGGCTCATGCAAATGGGTGCAGTTGCTGAACTTGCAATGGCCCAAATGTGCTGACAGGTCAGGCATGTAGGTGGCGAGTTGATCCACCGCGATGTGGTGCATACCAAACTCCTGAAAACCGGGGGAGTCAATAATGGCGCCGGCCGCTTGGTCTTCCGGGTTAAGCCAGTACAGCGTGGTGTTCGTCGTGGTGTGCTTGCCGCTGTTCAGCGCACGCGAAATTTCTTGCGTTCTTAAATCTACGGCCGGTAGCAGCTGATTAATGAGTGTGCTTTTTCCAGCACCCGAGGGTCCCAGAACCAGCGTGATTTTTTGGCTCAGCAACGCGTGCAACGCGCTCAGACCCACAGGGGGCGAGGAGAGTAGTGAGAGGCCGAGCACGGGGTAGGCCATGTCTCGGTAGGGTTGCAAGCGCGCCCACGCGCGTTCAAAGAGCGGTGTTAAGTCTTGCTTGTTCAAGATGATGGTGACGGCGATGCCTGTAGCCTCGGCGGCGATTAAAGCGCGGCTGAGCTGCATTTCAGAAAACTCGGGTTCGGCACCTAAAAAGACGAGGATGTGATCCAAGTTCGCAGCAAATGACTTGGTCCTCATTTCGTCTTGGCGAAAAAACAGATTTTTGCGTGGCAACACACGCTCGATCGTGCCTTGGTCCTCAGACTGTGACCACACCACTCGGTCCCCAACCACTGCGGTATTTTTCTTACCTCTGGGGTGGCAGATACGTTGACTGCCATCGGTTGCGAGCACGGTGACGTGCCGTCCAAAGGTCTCAATAACTAATCCGTTGTTCTCTACGTCTACGGGCCCGGTCTGTCCGCCTAGCGTCTTCTTCGCCGTGTTGCGGGGTTTGGTCGCTCGGGAGGGGAGTATGCGAACTTGAGCCATAGACCGGGGTACCTGTAATGTTTACGCGCTGTGTTTTAGCGCGTTGACCTTGGTCGCCGCTAGAAAGTCTAGGCTGGTTAAGCCTGCAGGCTCATGTGTGGACCACGCCACCGTGCATTGGCTGTAGCTCACGCGTATGTCTGGGTGGTGGTCGAGTTGGTGAGCGACGTAGGCGACGGCATTTACAAATGCCATGGTGTGGTGGAAGTTTTTAAATGTGAACTGTCTTTGCAGCGCACCGTCCTCAATGCGCCACCCTAGGGCCTCTTCACCGTTGAGCTTGGTTAGTTCACTCACCACGATCGTCGGCGTGAGCAGGGTGGGGCGGGAGGTCGAGTCGGTCATGGGTGTGCAGGGGCTGTAATGCGGGTAATACGCTCCATCGCCGCCGGATGCGAGGCATAAAAGCGTGTGTAAACCGGGTCTGGGGTGAGCGTGCTGGCGTTGTCGTTGTAGAGTTTCGTGAGGGCGCTAGCCAGTGCACTTGCTTCGGCGTGCTGGCAGGCATAGGCATCGGCTTCAAACTCATCTTTTCTGGAAAACCCAGCCAGCAAAGGGCTTACGAAAAACGTTACCAAGGGCAGCATGAACATAAACAAGATGAGGGCCAATGCGTCGTTTGGTCCGCCGACATCGGGTAGGACGCCGAGTCCGACATAAAACCACAATTGGCTGGCAAACCAAGACAGTGCGGCCAAGGCCAAGGCGCTTAGCGCGAAGAGGCCGATGATGCGCTTGCGTATGTGTTGGTGAGCGAAGTGGCCCAGTTCATGGGCCAGCACGGCGTTCACCTCTTTAACGCTCAGACGATCCAGCAGCGTGTCAAAGAAGACCACACGTTTGCTCTTACCAAAACCAGTGAAGTAGGCGTTTGCGTGTGCGCTGCGGCGGCTTCCATCCATTACAAAAAGCCCTTCCGCTTTGAATCCACAGGCCTCGATCAATGCATTCGCGCTGGCCTTCACGTCTTCACGGGTTAACGGTTCGAACTTATTGAAACGCGGGGCGATCCACTTGGGGTAAACGAACAGCATCAGCGCGTTAAAGCTAGCCCAGACCGCCCAAACATACAGCCACCAGTAGCTGCCCGCCGCACCCATCAGCCACAAGGCGACCCAGGCCAGGGGCAAGCCGAGTGCGGCACCGAGGACGGCGCTTTTTGCCAAATCAGACAGCCACAATGCCGGTGTTGTTTTGTTAAAGCCAAACGCGGCTTCCAGCTTGAAGGTGCGCCACCATGCGAACGGGAGTTCGATGAGAGAGCCGAGCACCACGACGCCCGTTAACAGCGCGATTTGTTGGGTCATGCCAGAGCCAAGCGACGCGAGCAGCCATTGATTCATGGCATCAAGGCCGCCCATCAGCGTCCAGCCAAGCAGCACCGCGTGGCTGACAAAGACGTCCAAGTTGCTGAGGCGCAATTTGGCTAAGGTGTAGTCGGCCGCTTTTTGATGCGCTGCCAAGGAGACGTCCGAAGCAAATGCGCTGGGTACGTGGTCTCGGTGGGTCCAGACATGGCGAGCCTGACGGCTATTGAGCCAGAGTTGTGTCAGCACGTTCGCGACCAGCAGAATGGCGAAAGTGAGGGTGATGTACGTGGAGATTTCGAGAATTTGGTGCATTCGGTGCCGAGGTGCGGGGGTAAAGAGACCGATAAATTGAGCGCGTTAATCAATATTGTGGCAGTTTTAGTGCCCGATGCCGCGCGGTACCGCAAATTGGCTTGCGTTTTTCAGGCCTAACCAGATCGGAGACAATAGGCAAATGAGCGAAAACACACATACCCATTTGCCGACAGCGCCGACGCAATTGCCAAAATCTGACCAAAATCTCATTTGGTTGGACTGCGAGATGAGTGGCCTGGACCCCGAGAAAGAACGGTTGCTGGAGATTGCCGTCGTGATCACCAACGCCGATTTATCCATACGGGTTGAGAGCCCCGTTTTAGTCGTTCACCAAAGCGACGCGGTACTTGGCGCCATGGACGCGTGGAACACGGGAACGCACGGCCGCAGCGGACTCACTGATAAAGTGCGTGCCAGCACGGAAGACGAGGCCTCTGCAGAGGCCAAGCTACTGGCCTTTATCAAGCAGTATGTGCCGAAAGCGGGGTCACCTATGTGTGGCAACACCATCAGCCAAGATAGGCGGTTTTTGGTTAAATACATGCCTAAATTTGAGGCCCATTTCCACTACCGTTGTTTGGATGTCAGCACCCTCAAGGAGCTGGCGAAGCGGTGGCATCCCGAGGTGTTTAAGCGCTTCAAGAAGCAGCAAGCGCACACCGCCTTGGCGGATGTTCATGAGTCGATTGACGAGCTGATTCACTACCGCACCCACTTTTTACGCATGCCGACAACCGATGGTGTTTGATAACAACAACGGGCCGCGTGCCCTTGTTTCAAATCGTCAAAGCGTGGCATAATAGGGTTTTCCCGGATTGGACATGGCAGGGGCCACTCTCACCGGGATTTGCTTCATCAGCCTCACACCCTCGGCCGAACGAAGACGTGTTGCGTGTTCTGATACCAAAGACCACGCTCAGCAGCACGACTTCTTACCTTTGTTTTCGGCCACTTGCTCCGTACCTTCGGCTTTACGCCGACTGTGTTGACCGATTGGATTGGGTGGTTGGTGTTTTTCACCTAGAGCCCTCTTCGGTAGCACCCAAGGTACAGGTTATGCCTGAGTTCCTGTGCGTCGATTGTGTTCGTCAAGCGTTATTTAGTTACGCAGGAAGTTAGTCATGAAAGAGTTTTCAAATCGCCCTCCACGCGCGGGTAAGCCGCGCTTTTCGCGTGGTCCGCGTACAGAAGAGGTGCGTGCGCCAAAGCGCCCCACGTTAGATATCACGTTGGCCCAGGCCTTCACAGACATGGGCCTGGCGACCGAATTGGTGCAGGCCGTAGCCGACCTCGGCTACACCGCGCCAACCAAGGTGCAAGAGGCCGCTATTCCGCGCTCATTGAATCGTGGCGATAACGAAGTCGTGGACTTGCTGGTTTCTAGCCAAACCGGTAGTGGCAAGACGGCTGCGTTTCTGCTGCCTGTGTTACACATCATTCTTCAACAGCAAGAGGCTGAACGCGCTGAAAAGGTGCGTTTGGACGAGGCGGCTCGTGCCGCACGCGAAGCCGCGTTGGCCGCCCAGGGACAAGACGCTGATGCGCAAGACAGTGCGGAGTTGCTCTTAGCGGGTGCCAAGCCAAAGGCCGACAAGCGTGCGCCCCGCAGCTTTGAGCCTGCGACACCCGGTGCCCTGGTCTTGTGCCCGACCCGTGAGTTGGCGCAGCAAGTGGCGCGTGACGCGATTGACTTGGTCGCGCATTGCCGCGGCCTGCGCGTGGCCAGTGTGGTCGGTGGAACCTCTTACGTTCACCAGCTTGCCGGATTGCGCAACGCCGATGTCGTGGTTGCAACGCCGGGTCGTTTGTTGGACTTGCAGAAGTCTGGCCAAATTCGCCTAGACAAGGTTCAGTACCTTGTTGTTGACGAAGCGGACCGCATGTTGGATCTGGGCTTTGCTGAAGATTTGGCTGATGTGCACGCCCTCACTAAAGATCGCGCACAGACCATGATGTTTAGCGCAACATTTGCGCCCCGTGTTCAGCAGTTGGCGATGCGCGTGATGCGCAAGACCGAACGCATTGAGCTGTCAACACCTGAGCACACGCATGACAACATTGAGCAACGTTTGTACTGGGCGGACAACGCCTTTCACAAGCGTAAGTTGTTGGACCACTTTTTGCGCGACACCGAGATCAAGCAAGCGATTGTTTTCTCTAGTACGCAAATCGAGTGTGACTCGTTGGCCGAAGACCTCCAACAAGACGGCTTCTCTGCCGTCGCGTTACACGGTGCCTTGGGCCAGGCGGTGCGTAACCGTCGCCTTGCGTCGGTCCGTGATGGTACCGTTCAAATTTTGGTCGCCACCGATGTCGCGGCCCGCGGCCTAGACGTGCCGACCATTACCCATGTATTTAACTTTGGTCTTCCCATGAAGGCTGAGGACTACACCCACCGTATCGGTCGTACCGGTCGCGCTGGTCGTCAAGGTTTGGCGATCACGTTGGCTGAGTTCCGTGACCAGCGTCGCATCTTCGCCATTGAGGCGTTTACCCGTAAGCGCTTTGAAGAGAAGACGGTTGAGGGCATGGAGCCATCACGTCGTCCGAGCATCGGTGCAGGTGGTGGTGGCAACGACCGTCGCGGTAATGGCGGCCCACGTCGCAATGCCGGTGGTTTTGGTGGTTCACCTGGCTTTGGCGGTAACCGCGGTGGTAATTTTGGCGGTGGACGGCGTGAGGGCGGTGGTGGATTCGCTCCGCGCTCTGAAGGTTTCCAAGGTCGCAGCGAGCCGCGCTTTGACCCACGCTTTGAAGGACGTCCAGAGTCTCGCTCGGATGGTCGCTTTGAGGGGCGTCCAGAGCGTCGTTTCGATAACAACCGCCCGGACACCCGTGGTGGCCGGCCTTTCGAGGGCCGTTCAGAGCCGCGCTCAGAAGGTCGTGCAGACCCGCGTTTCGCAGACCGCGGTAGCCGTTTTGACACTCGCGCGCCCCGTCCAGAGTCGCGCGGTGCGGGCGCTCCTCCGCGCGGTCATGACGACCGCCGTGCGGCACCAGCTAGGAGTGCGGCCCGTCGTTAAAAACGTAGACCACACCCTCTGAACAAAGAAGCCAAACACGCCTGCGTGTTTGGCTTTTTTCGTTGTATTCTCTTGTGATGTCTTTGTTGTTTACTTCTTTTTGGCGCGCAGCTTCCTACTGCTTCTTGCCCCGAGTGATTGTTGGCTCCTTCTTGCCGTTGGTGCTCATGATGGCCGTGGTGGTAGGTCTTGGCTACGTCTATTGGGAGCCGAGCGTCGCGTATGTCACGCAGTGGATGCAGTCGACTGATCTCACGCAGAGCGTTTTAAACTGGATGGACAGTGTGGGCTGGTCGGGCTTGAGCTCAGTGGTCGCACCGTTGATCATTATTTTTGCATTTACGCCCTTGGTCGTGGTGGCCACTTTGTTGCTTGTTGCGGGGTTTATGACGCCCGCAATGGTGGGCTTGGTGGTAGATCGGCGCTTCTCTTATCTCATTAAGCGCGGTAGCAGCCACTTTTGGGGCAGTATCGTGTGGTCCGTATCCTCCACGTTGCTGGCCATTGTCATGCTAGTGGTGTCGATTCCGCTCTGGTTTATTCCGCCGCTTATTTTGTTGGTTCCGCCGCTGATCTGGGGATGGCTGACCTACCGGGTGTTTGCCTACGATGCCCTGTCAGAGCATGCCAGTGCACATGAGCGCCAGACGATTTTTCAGCGTCACCGTTTCAACCTACTGACTATGGGCGTGGTCTCTGGCTATCTTGGTGCTGCGCCGAGTTTGCTATGGGCATCTGGTGCCATTTTCATTGTCATGGCGCCGGTTTTGGTGCCTCTGGCCATCTGGATTTATACCCTTGTACTCGCGTTTTCCTCGCTTTGGTTTGCCCACTACTGTTTAGCGGTGCTCGACAACATGCGTCAGACTAGCCCTGACAGGGTGTCGGCGACCGCCTTGCAGTTGGACGCGGAAGATTTACAAGACCTTCGTGACACCAATCGTTTATAAGACCTCACTNACTATGACCCCCAACTTTGCAGCCCTCATCATTGGTGATGAAATTTTGTCCGGCAAACGTGCCGACAAGCACCTAACACAGCTGATCACCACNTTAGGCGAGCGCGGGCTGTCACTCGCCTATGCGAACTACGTNGGAGATGATCCACAACGTATTACAGACACCATTGCGCACCTGGCTGNTAGCGGAGATGTGGTGTTNTCNTTTGGTGGCATTGGTGCAACGCCAGATGATTACACGCGACAGTGTGCTGGGAAGGCGCTGGGGCGCGAGCTAATGCTGCACCCCGAGGCGAAGACGCTGATTGAGCAACGCATGCAAGACCTCGCCGTCGAGCGGGGTGAAACCTATGTGCCGGGGCACCCTGACAATATCCATCGCCTCAACATGGGTGTCTTCCCCGAGGGCGCGCCATTATTCCCAACAGCTACAACCGCATACCGGGGTTTAGTGTGTCGACCACGGCGGGCGGGGCCATGTACTTTGTACCCGGATTCCCGGTGATGGCCTGGCCCATGCTGGAGTGGGTGCTGGATACCCATTACAGCGCCACTTTGCGCGGGGTGCTTGGCAGGAACGCTCTTATATTGTGTACGGGGCGATCGAAGCGTCGCTGACACCGCTGATGCTTGCGCTTGAGTCGCAGCACAGCCAGATCAAGGTCTTTAGCTTGCCTAGCGTCGATCATCCCGAGCACGGTCGGCATGTAGAGCTGGGCGTCAAGGGGCCGACCGAGGCGGTAAGTGCCGCCTTTGTGGCGATGCGCGCGGGCTTAGATGCGCTCGGTGTTCAAGTCGGTCCAGAAATGCAGCGCGGCCAATAGGCCAGACGAGCGTGTGGACTATCGCTTGGTTTATAATCGGCCTGCGCTGTATTTTGGTGCAAATTGTAGTAAGGCACCAAAATAAAGCATAAATGTACCTTGTTGGTGCATTTGTAGCGAGGG
>JGI20153J14295_10002957_pt1 | contig 11655 bp, 9 predicted proteins | sample COG_03_FD_14295 | JGI IMG/M metagenome (IMG submission 14295) | reverse complement strand
ATTTTAGCACCGACCAGGAAGTCCGTTGGTGCCCGGGTTGTGGCGATTATGCCATTTTGAAGACCATTCAAAAGCTGATGCCAGAACTGGATACGCCGAAAGAAAATACGGTCTTTGTATCGGGGATTGGTTGCTCCTCCAGATTTCCCTATTACATGGAAACCTATGGATTCCACACAATCCATGGCCGAGCGCCCGCGATTGCGACCGGCGTAAAGCTTTCGAACCCTGAATTAGATGTATGGGTGGTNACCGGGGATGGAGATGGTCTGAGCATTGGCGGNAATCACATGCTGCATGTCTTGCGCCGGAATGTGGATCTACAAATTTTGTTGTTTAACAACGAAATCTACGGGTTGACCAAAGGTCAATACTCGCCGACCTCCCAGGTTGGCACACGCTCACCGTCGACGCCGGATGGATCGGTTGATTTGCCACTGCGGCCCTGCACCTTTGCCTTGGGTGCTGGCGCAAGATTTGTCGCCCGAACGATCGATACCGAGGCCAAGCATATGACGCCCGTGCTCAAGCGCGCGCACGCACATAAAGGCGCCTCTTTTGTCGAGATTTATCAAAATTGCCCGGTCTATAACGACGGCATCTTCGACTATATTAAGGATAAGAAGTCCGCCGCGGATTCAAGATTGGTGTTGGCGCATGGCGAGCCCATGTTATTTGGGGTTGATAACCAAAAAGGCCTGCGATTGAACACGGCCACCTTGCAATTAGAGGTCGTAACGCTCGGAGAAGCGGACGTAACCGTTGATGATATTATGGTGCACGATGAGACCAATTTGGTCTTGGCCCAGATGTTGGCAGCGCTTTCGACGCCGGACTTTCCAGAGGCCGTTGGCGTGCTGTATTGCAAGCAAGAAGCGTCTTATGAAAGTTCAGTTTATGAGCAGATTAAAACGGTTCGTGCAAAGAAGGGTGTGGTCGACTTTAATGAGGTGCTGCGTCGGGGTCACACTTGGACGGTAAGCTGAGCAAATGCTTTGAGTCAATAAAGGCCAGCGCAAGCTGGCTTTTTATTGTCTCGAAATTCGATCTGTAAAGGGTTGCCAGACAGCCGGATACTGGAATGATAGGGGTTCTAAATGACTGATTTTAAAGCAGAAGATAATACTGGTACCGTGCCTGTACAAGCCCGTCACTATGTCGATGTAGAGGCGCTCACCGCGTTTATGATGGCATCGGTTGCGGGCTTTCAAGGCCCCATGAGTATTGAAGAATTTGCAGGTGGGCAATCAAACCCAACGTATCTGCTAACAACCCCTGCTCGGCGATATGTGTTGCGGCGCAAGCCCCCAGGGGAGTTGCTCAAATCAGCCCATGCGGTGGATCGTGAGTACAAAGTGCTCACGGGTCTTGCGGATGCGGATGTCCCAACGGCCAGGACTTTTGCCTTGTGCACCGATGATTCGGTTATCGGAACCTGGTTTTACGTAATGGAATATTTGGATGGACGGGTGATATGGGATGCAACGCACGGTCCTTACGCCCCGCAAGAACGGTTTGAAATCTGGGACGCGGCCAACCTTGCTGTCGCCAAATTGCACAGCGTTGATTATAAGCAAGTCGGCTTGAGCGACTTTGGGAAGGAATCTGATTATATAGCGCGACAATTATCGCGATGGGGTGGTCAGTACGAGTATACGAAAACCGTTGATAATCCTTACATGGATAACCTGCTTGCGTATTTGCCGGCCAATATACCAAGCAGTAATGATTGCACCATCGTTCATGGTGACCTTCAGATTGCGAACATGATGATGCATAAAGATCGCAACGAAGTGATCGGTATTCTGGATTGGGAACTCAGTACCCTAGGGTGCCCGATCGCCGATTTTGCGTACCTGTGCCGGCCTTATCGAGATGCTTTGCGGGGCGTCGATGTCGCGGCCTTGGGGATCCCGTCCGAGGAGGCCTTCGTTGAGGCTTATTGTGCGCGGACCGGGCGCGCTGGGATAGCCGAATGGGATTATTATCTTGCCTTTAACATGTTCAAAATGGCGGCAATACTACAAGGCATCGCCAAGCGCGTGCTGGACGGCACAGCGGCCAGTCAGCATGCCGAAGCTGCCGGCGCTGGGGCGTTTAATATGGCGAAATTGGCCTGGGCGCAAATTGACTCGTCTGTGAACCTCGATGACCTCGACTAAGCCCGTCTCATTACTTCATGACGGGCAGGTCTGGATCCAACTGAACGCCAAAGGTATTTAAGGCCATCGACACCAGCTGGTATTGCCCGACCGTAAAGACGAGATCCATGAGTTGCTGCTGAGAGTAGTGGCTGGCCAGGGCCTGCCAAGTTCGGTCGGTGACAAAGGCGTCGGCTCTGAGTTCGTCCGCGGCGGTCAACAGCCAGGCATCCTGTGGTCCCCAGCTTGGGTCAGTTGGGCCGACTTTGATGGCCTCGATCTCCAAATCGCTGAGTCCGGCTTTCTGCCCGATGAGCACGTGTTGCCCCCACTCGTAGCCAGATTGGCATAGCCAACCGACTCTCAGGATCAGGATTTCTCGATCGCGCGGGGACAATTTTGATTTGTGGAGGATGTGGTTTGCAAAAACCATCCAACGTTTGGCCAATGCTTCATGATTGGCCAGGGTCAAAAAAATATTTTGGACGCGTCCGCGCATGACCTGAGGCGCCAGCAACGCTCTCTGGGACTCGGTCCAGTCAGATTCCTCAACAGGATTGATTCTCGGTTCGGTTAAACGCATGCTAGGTCCTTCTTTTGATGTGCGCTCTATACTAGCGCGAAAGTGTCAAGGTGTGGCGCGCGACGGCGCCACCGTTTACTCAGGAGTTGTTATGCCAGATTTTATTCTCCATCAATATGCGGGATCGCCGTTCTCAGAGAAAGTAAGACTATTGATGGGCTATCTTGATTTGCCCAGTCAACAGGTCGAAATACCCGTGATTATGCCGCGTCCTCAGTTGATGCCCCTGACGGGCGGTTATCGGCGAACGCCTGTCTTACAACGCGGGCGCGAGATGTATTGTGACACGGCGCTGATTGCGAAAATTCTGATCGCCCAAGGCGAGGGGCAGGCATTGTTGCCCCAAGCGCAACGCGCGGTGATTGAAACGGTTGCCTATTGGGCAGACACATTTTTATTTCGCGTTGTCGTCGCGGTGGCCTTCCAGCCGAAAGCGCTTTCCGGTAATCCGCTTTTCGAAAGCGACGCCGAGGCGGCTGCTTTTATGGCAGATCGCGCAGAATTCTCAAAGGGGTCAACGGCCTTGCAGATGGATTTGGCCGTTGCGCTGTCGCATTTCGATCTTTGGTTACATCAAATGAACAGTCAACTGGGGACCCAAGCCTTTTTGTTTGGGCAGGCCCCAACCCTTGCGGACTTCTCGGTTTACCATTGTCTTTGGTTTATTGCGGAACGCCCGGCGCTTGTTGCCGACCTGGCGGTCTTTCCAGAGGTGATGCGGTGGTTCGCTCAGATGACGGCCTTTGGCCATGGCCGGGTCCAGCCAATGGGCGCAGAGGATGCTTTGCAGCTTGCGGCATCAGAACCGTTTTTGGCGAAACAAAAAGTGCTGTCGCCCAGCGTTTCGGTTTGTCCAATCGATTACGGCTTGCAACCGGTTACGGGGGCGTTGGTCGAAGCCGAGCATGTGCCCGATGCCTATTCTGTTTTAAGAGATGAGCCGGGGCTGGGTGAGGTATTGGTGCATTTCCCGCGGTTAGGGTTTCGGTGCGTAGATCTTTAATCCCAACGCTGGATAAATTGGTTAATCACCCTTTTAAGACGATGGGGTTGCTCCTCCCAAATCGCGTGGCTGGCGTCTGGGATTTCATGGAATACGCCCTGAGGCAGTCGCTTGGCGTATCGTGCGCCGGTTTTTGGCGTGGCCTCGTCGTGCTCACCGCAAACAATCAAGGTTGGGCAATGGACGTCTTGAAGACGATGGGTTTGATCAAAGTCGGCGAGGGTGCCGGTTGCTGAGAATTCGCTGCTACCCCACATATGTTGATAGATGGCGGCGCCCCGAGGATTTTTTCGAGCCAGCATCGCTTTTAGCTTCTTGGGTCGTCTGAGGACATGGCGGCTGTAATACAAAGCAAGCGCCTCTTGGTAGACCAACGCATCGGTTGCGCCAACGGCTTGGCAGGCTTGAATCACGCGTTGCGTGTCTTTGGGTAAGGCTTTGATCAATCGGTTGGCATCTTTTTGCCAATCGACGGCGGATAGCATGGGCGACTGCAGCACCATGGACCGGATGCCTCGACCACCCACTTTTAAGTAATACTCAAGCGCAAGGGTCGTGCCCCAAGAGCCGCCCATTAAATGAAAATCTTTAAGGCCCCAAGCCGCAACCAGTAACTGAAGTTCCTGCACAAAGGTCGAAATCCGCAACCGGCGTTGACTAAGATCACTGCTTTTGCCTGAACCCAGTTGGGTATAAGCATACACTTTTCGATTTTCCGACAACTTAAAGACATTGCCATTTGGATTATGGGTCCCGCCTGGGCCGCCGTGCAGCCAAATCACGGGCAATCGATCCGTGGTTTTACCCTTTGCCGTGAAGTGGGTCCTTCCGAGTCGGTGTTCGATAAACGACATCAAAGTCTCCTAGGCAGGGAGTAATTGCGCGACCAGGTTCGACCAATAACTGGCCCCAATTGGCAAGATATCATCATTAAAATCATAACCTGGGTTGTGAATCATACAGGAGCCTTCACCGTCGCCATTACCAATCCAGATGTAGCAGCCTGGTTTCTCAAGCAACATATAAGCAAAATCCTCAGAGCCCATGGAGGGTTTTGGGTTTCGATTAACGGCTTCGGTGCCGCTGGTTGCAATTGCTGCGCGGGCGGCAAACTCGGTTTCCTCGACGCTGTTGACCGTTGGCGGGTAGCGACGCTCATAGCGATACTCAACGGTTGCCCCGAAGCTGCTGGCAATACCGGATGCGATGCGCTCGATGCTGTGCTCGAATTGCGTTTGGACCCGAACTGAAAAACATCGGGTGCAGCCGGCAATGCGGACCTGATCCGGAATGACATTATAAGCATCGCCGCCCTCGAACTGGGTCACGCTCAGTACGGCAGGTTCTTGAGGATTAATTTCTCGCGCAACCAGCGTCTGAAGTGCCTCCACGATTTTGGTACCGATAAGGATTGGGTCGATCGCTTGTTGAGGAATGGCCGCGTGCCCCCCGCGACCCACAACCGTAATGTCGAAAATGTCAAAGGCGGCCATCATCGGGCCCGGCTTAACTGCAAAATGACCGACCGGAATGCCGGGGATATTGTGCATGCCGTAGACCGCCTCGACTGGAAACTGCTCGAATAACCCCGCTTCAATCATGGTTTTGGCGCCGCCTTCATTTTCTTCCGCGGGTTGGAAGATGAAATGAACGGTGCCGCTGAAAGTCTCAGCTTTGGCAAGGTAGGCCGCGGCGCCAAGTAACATACAGGTATGACCGTCATGCCCGCAGGCGTGCATGACGCCGGGTGTCTTAGACGCATGGCTAAAGGTGTTGGCTTCGACGATCGGTAGGGCATCTAGATCGGCTCGCAAACCAATGGCGCGATTGCCGCCACCTTTGGTCAAGGTGCCGACAACACCCGTGCCCGCAATGCCCTCGTGGACTGTGAGTCCGAATTCACGTAACCGTTCCGCAACAAAAGCCGCTGTCTCGTACTCTTTAAAGGCCATCTCAGGATGGGCGTGAATATGTTGACGCCAAGTTTTCAGGCGTTCGGCTTGTTCGACGATTTCAGGGATTAAGTTCAATGTGATCACCTCATTAGTGGATGCCATGGTACCAGAGCCTTTTCAATCTGTAATCTAATCAGGGCGCGGCGGGGAGGCTCCGGGCTGCCTAATCGTTCTAAGGCTAAGGCGATACCCTCGAGGTGGTCATCGGCTTCGTTGAGACATTGGCTGGCCCAATGCAGGTGTTGGAAATACGCAAGGTTGGTGCCGCTTGGCCCGCATGCCGCCTGAATTTGCGCGGCCAAAAGGGTCTCGCTCGGGCTGCCGAGATCCCAAGGGTTCCCGGGCTGTGCGATGTAGGTCATGGCTTGAATCACCTGGCCCGTATCCAGCGTCAGACTGATGCTTTGTTGGCCATAGCCATTTTGCTCTCTTTGATCGAGTTGGGTCATCGTCTGAACAAGCTGCGCCTGCTCGATAGTGTAGGCAATGCCAAGGGTCTCAGCACCAGCAACCTGGCGCAGGGTTGCCACGGCGCCGGGTCGTTCGAGCGTGCCGCGGTGATCGGTTGAGGCTTGCCAAAACCGACGTTGAAAACCTGAAAGCCGCGCAATCTTCGCCGCGGTGTAGGGCATGTCGGGTCGCCAGAGAATCGAGCCGTAGCCGAATAGCCAAATNGATTGTGTCATGGCAAAAGCTTACCGTTGGTTCCGGGCGAGCGCTATGTTTTGGTTCTTAAAACAGGCAAAATCAGATGCTGAAAGGAAGCCTTAATGACCAATCCACTTCGCTATGGCCTGCTCGGCGCAGGTATGATGGGCCGGGAGCACCTCCGGAACTTGGCATTGCTCGAAGACGTAAAGGTCGTTGCCATCTGTGAGCCTAATCCCGGCATGTTGAACAAGGCCCGCGCGTTGGCCCCCGATGCGGTTTTTGTTGCGGACTTGCCAGCCTTGCTTGACCAGCGGCTTGATGCGCTGGTCATTGCGACGCCGAATTTTACCCATTGTGATCAATTACTGACCGTGCTGGCGGCGTGTCAGGTTCCGGTGCTGATTGAAAAACCCTTGGTGACCACAGAAGTTGATGTGACGCGATTACGACGGGCGCTTGCTGATAGAGCCTCGCTTGTTTGGGTTGGGATGGAGTATCGCTTTATGCCGGCGTTGGCTGCCTTCGATGCAAAGGGGGCAACCGTGGGTCAACGCAGGATGCTGAGTATTCGAGAGCACCGTTACCCGTTCTTAAAGAAGGTCGACGATTGGAATCGTTTTAACCGGTATTCCGGCGGCACCTTTGTTGAAAAATGCTGTCATTTCTTTGACCTCATGCGGTTGTTTCTCAAGGCTGAGCCCGTACGGGTCTTTGCTTCTGCCGCGCAAGACGTCAATCATCTTGCGGAGCGGTATGGCGGGGCGCAGCCGGATATTTGGGATAATGGCTATGTCATTATCGATTTTGATAATGGCTGCCGCGGGATGTTGGATCTTTGTATGTTTGCTGATGGGGTACGGTTCGAGCAAGAAATTTCATTGGTTGGGGACCTAGGCCGACTGGATTGCCAGATTCCCGGGCCTTTTCGGGTAGCGGGCGTGGCCCCTGAGCCGGCTCGTTTGGTCGTCTCGCCGCGTGCGCCCGCAGCGCCAGTAATTGAGAATATTATTGTGCCCAAAGCGGCAATGGATGCCGGCTCGCACCAAGGCGCGACATTTTTTCAACATCAGGCGTTTGTCGCTGCTGTGCGCAGTGGTAAGCCGGCCGCGGTCTCAGCAGACGATGGTCTCATGGCAGTGCTGATGGGCCTTGCAGCCCAAGCGTCCGCAACGACGGGCCAGGCGGTGGAAATTGATGCTCAGAATTTTAGGATGCTTCGATGAGGAATCGTCTTTTGATAGAAGCCGCCGATGCGGCCCAAGGGCGCAATGCGACGGGCGTCTTTCCAAAGATTTACGTGCCGAGCGAGCGGCGTGATGGGCCTGTTGGCGTCGAATATTTTCTAGAACATGGGGCTGCTCTCAAGCAGGAGCTCAAAGAAAAAGGTGCGCTGCTGTTTCGCGGCTGCGGCGTGAACAGCGCAGAGGACTTTGAGGCGGTCCTGGACGCCGTTCCCTTTGAGAATATGCCTTATCTGGGCGGCGCCGCACCGAGGCGTCAGATTACGCACCGACGAATTATGACAGCCAATGAAAGCCCCCCGGATGAAAAAATACCGCTACATCATGAAATGGCGCAAACCCGTCAACCGCCGGATTATATTTTTTTCTACTGCGATACCGCGCCGATATCCGGTGGCGCAACGACCTTGTTTGATTCAAGAGCAGCATTTGACCTACTTAGTTTGGTTGATCAATCTTTGGCAGCGCAGTTAGAGACGCAAGGCGTGCGGTACACCCGGGTCATGCCGGCGGTCACGGATCCTGCCTCACCGATTGGTCGAAGCTGGCAGGAAACCTTTCTTGTTGAAACAAAACCCGAGGCAGAGCGGGTGATGCAAGGCCAAGGTCTGCGCTGGCAATGGCTTGACGGGGATGAACTGCGTACCGAATCGCCGGTTCTACCAGCGGTCCGGCTGGATCCGGTGAGTGGTCGAAAAACGTTTTTTAATTCAGTGATCGCGGCGTTTACGGGTTGGAATGATACGCGTAACGTGGGCCACGCGCGGTCCAACTCGGCGGCGGCGCGTATTTGCCGAGCGCGGTCTTTGAGCAGTTTTTGGACAGGGCCGCGACCGAGGTGGTTAACGTTCCCTGGCAGGTCGGTGATATGTTGTGGCTCGATAATCGGCTGGTAATGCATGCTCGCCAGCCTTTTGAAGGGCCGCGTCAGATCTACACAGCCATAGCGCTTGAGTCAGGCTAACCCTTTAATAAGCGGGCTAGCTGGGTTCGCGCTTGAATAAGACCAGGGGCTCCCAGTCACCTTGAAAGCTTTGAGTGTCCTGCCATTCCGGCTGGGTTGGCACCTTGAGGGCTATGGCTGGCTGAACCCCTTGAGGCGTAAACTCAAAAGCCTGAACAGATTTCTCATCGAGATCCAGTACGGAGAAGCCCGGCCAACGGTGTCCCGTTAGGGTCCCTGCATTGATTACGGTGAGTGTTTTGAAGGCCATGATCGTTCGAAAATGCAGATGACCATTGATCAGCCAGTCATGCTGTTCCGCTTTGATAATCCCATCAAGGGTAACACTGCGCTCGATGGGCATGGCGTCGGTGCCGGGCCAGGCTTTTCCTAAATCGCGGTCACCCATTCCGTGGCAGAGGAGTAAACGCTGGCCATGACAGTTAATTGATTCGGTCTTGTTTAGACGCTGTAGATAGTTAAGAGATTGGGCCGAAAGATCTGCCTTGTGATGCGCCATGGGCAGATGTCGAACCTTGTTTTCGAGTAGCCATCGATCATGGTTGCCCGCAACGGTTTTAACGCCATACGCCATCAAGAGCTCAATGCTCTGATTCGGGCAGCCGGGGCCATCGACGATGTCACCGGTACAGACGATGGTCTTGATGCCTTCTGCACGAAGAAAAACAAGCGCTTGCTCGAGCCGCGTGTGCTCGCTATGAACGTCCCCGATTAAACCAATGAGGTGGGGCTTTACGGTTTCCTTCATGTGCAGATCAAATTTCCGTTTAAGTCCGTTACGAGGGTTCATCGGTTATCGGCCACCTTGGCCCGTTTGACAGGGCCAGGTTGTCTTTCTGCACCGATTTAATTACCAAAACGGTATCGAATTTTTACAACCAATGAATCGACGAGGGCCTGCTCCCACGCCTCAGATAACTGGTTTGAGAAGCTCGAGCGGACATTACTCGGCAGATCTGAGCCGCGGGTATAAACCACAAACAAATCAGACAGGGGTGCAATTTCCCAACGGTATCGTGCCTGGAAGGATAATCGGCTAATTGAGAAATCTCGTCGGGGCCCAGCACTGGCGCCATCCGGGGCTAACTGGCCACCGGTCGCTGGTAAGCGCCAACGATCGCGTTCAAACGCTTTAATACCGACCCATTGCAGGCTCAGGCGGGCTTGCTGACTGGCGGTGAGGAAGTAAGACACCTCCAGTTTGGGCCGTAGACTCTCTGAATGAAATCGGGTGAAATCAGAGCCCGCATCGTGGAGCAGCCAGCCAGAACGCGTTTCGTATTTAAAATCAAGCGAGGTCGAGAGTCGGTCGGTCGGTTGATAGGATATGTCGAGGCTCAGCGACCGGTTTTGACCGCCAATGTCCTCCTGCCGCATGTTGGCCCTTAAACGATAGCTGAAGGGTTTCGCACTGTCGCTACTGTAATTGATCCCGGTTTGGACCCGGTCTTGTAACCGATAAGCGCCATTGCCGTCACTGTTACGGTCTTCCCACCGTTTCGGGTAAAAGTCGAGTTTGAGTTCTAGTTGTGTGTTGTTAAAGAAACGAAGTTCTTGGGCGCCAGAGAAACCAAGGCGGGTTTGCTGTCCGGCGAAATTCCATTGCTGCGTCACCACAAGGTCGGTTTCTCGGCCTTTAAGCCGTTTTAGATCCGATTGAACGCGTTCAAAACGATATCGATAGCCCTTAACATCATTTCTTTGTAAGAAGCCGAAATCACTGATGTCGAGGTTTCGATCAAAGTAATCCAGCGTGAGTTTATGTTGCACGCCCTGCTGGGGCCGAAAGACGATATCGGCAAAGGCGCCATGGCCGGCCTCAATTGCGGTATCACTGTGCAAAGTTTGGACGTCGACGATGAGTTTGCCGCTTTGGCTCAGATGATGTAGGTCGACGCCAAGCGTCTGCGCGGTTTGGTCTTTGTGACCGACCTCTGTCACCAAGAGCCCGATCGCATTTCGACCCGAACCCTGTGTGTTTTCATAGAGCACTCTGGCCGCGGTGAAATCTCGGCCAAATTGGGTTTGACGAACGGTATTGCCATCTTTTAGACCGATCAACTCAGTGTCGTCCTCAAGGGCAACTAACAATCCATAGCGTAGTGAGCCTGTCTGGCCGGTTACTTTTGTTGCCGCAATTAGCTCACTGGGTTGATTGGCCTCGGTCTGCGACAACTCGATCGACGTATCGGTGAGCGCTCTTGGCGGCGCGCCGATTCGCCGGGTATTGATCAGGGTCGTTGGCGTCCCGCCAGAACGAAAGCCTGGGTTTGCGCGAGGCGAGGTTGTGAAGATCTCTTGCCCCTCCAAAAAGAACGGACGCTTTTCAGGGAAAAACGTCTCGTAGCTGGTAAGGTTCACGACAACATTGTCGGATTCAACATTGCCGAAGTCAGGATTAAAGGAGCCCGTAACCTGAAAAGCCGTGGTGGGCCGCCAAAATAGATCAAACCCGGCTTTTTGGGTGGCGCGATCCCCGACTGCATCGAGACTCGACGAGGCATAAGGGTAGAAGGTGAGTTGCTGCTTGGGATTGATGCCTTTAATCTTCGTTTTGGGAAAACGAGACAGAAACCGGTTCTGGGTTCTTGGGAGTCCTGGATAGGCCCAGTCTTCATCAATGCTTGCCGCCGCGCGTTGAATATAAATGCCAATATCTCGGTCGCCTGATTCGCTGGCGGGCAGTGTCATCATGGACCAAGGAAGCATCATCTCGACGGTCCAGCCTGTCTCGGTTCGCTGACTGGCGCCGCGCCAGGGGCCATCCCAATTGCTGGAATATTGCCGCTCTGGCAGGATGGTGCCATCCATTAACGAGCCGCCCAGATTGACAGCGAACCAGTAGGCGTAAAGCCCGGTGCCGGAAGTATCGATCGAGAGAGATATCCGATCTCTGTTAACAAATTGGTCACGAGCGCTCAGACGTTCAATAAGGGTTTCTGGGGGCTGAATCATCAGGGCCGAAAAATACAGGCCACGCTCGGTATAAAACATCTTAATGTTTGTTTTGAGTGGTGCATCGGCCAGCGTGTCGGGGGAGATCACTTTAAAGCCAGAAAAAGCCTTGATGTTTTGCCAGGCGGGCTCATCGATGACGCCATCAATGATGATGCGGGT
>JGI20153J14295_10002952_pt1 | contig 11671 bp, 8 predicted proteins | sample COG_03_FD_14295 | JGI IMG/M metagenome (IMG submission 14295) | reverse complement strand
ATTCTAGATAAATCTGGAAAAAATGTTCCAGAATATGAAGTAGTAACTCCATCTTATGTAAAACTTTTTCCAGAGTACCTTAGAGCAGAAAATTATTATTGTGTAAATGACAATAAATGTGACTATCAATTTAATCCACCATTTACAACTTGGGATGATGTTTTTGGAGGTGGATCTTACAAAAATGCTCCAAAAGGAGCTCCATTCTTTTATGTGAAAAATTTTTACACAACCCATGAATCAAGAATTTGGCTACGGAAAGACAAACCTATGACGGTAAATCCCTCTCAAGTATCTATTCCAGATTATTATCCTGATATTCCTGTGGTAAGAAGAGATATTGCACGAAAATATTCAAACATTGAAGCTCTTGATAAAGAAGTTGGTCAATTACTAAAGCAACTAGAGACTGATGGAGTTCTGGATAATTCTATAATTTTCTTTTGGAGTGATCATGGTGGAAATCTCTTGAGACAAAAAAGAGCTGTTGGTAATAGTGGTTTACATGTTCCCCTTTTAATTCGTTATCCAAATGGTTACCGTGCTGGAGAAGTAGATGATCGTTTGGTGTCTTTAATGGATTTAGGACCTACTGTGATGTCACTTTTAGGAATAGCACCACCAAAGCATTTAGATGGAAGAGCTTTTGCAGGTAAATATGAAGAAGCTCCAAGAAAATTGATTTTTGGATCTGCTGATCGGTTTGATGAATCTACTGATATGCAGCGTTCTGTTTTAGATGGACGTTACGTATATGTCAAAAATTTCATGCCAGAGCTTCCTTTAATCTACAGAAATAAATACAGAGAACAAATTCCAATGAATGCAAAATTAATTGCATTAAATCAAGAAAAAAAATTAAAAGGGAATGCTGCATACATATTTATGAACACCAAACCTCAAGAGGAATTTTATGATTTACAAAACGATCCTTATGAAGTTCACAATCTTGCTAATGACCCAAAATATTCAAAAAAAATTAAAGTATACAGACAGGCACTTAAAAGCTGGCAATTTGAAATTGGAGATAAAGGCTTTATTCCAGAACATGATTTAATCAAATCATTTTGGCCAGAAATGAAACAGCCCATTACCGAAAATGTAACTTTTGAAAAAGATAAAACAGGAACTTTAAAAATGAACTCTTTGACAGCTGGTGCCTCTATCGGTTATCAAATTGGAGATGGTATTGGAAAAAATCATTGGAATCTATATTATAAACCCATAAGGATAGATAAAAATCAAAAGATTGTTGCAAGAGCTATCCGAATAGGTTATGAAGCCTCAGAAATAACATCATATTAAACACATACTAATGAACATATCAAATTTTTATAAACTAGCACTTTTTACTTTTTTTATAGCATTTACCATAATAGGATGTAAAAATAAAGAAAGTGATACATCAGTCGATAATCTGTCTCTTAAAAAGCAAAATATTCTTTTTATTTCTATTGATGATTTTAGACCAAAAATTAGTTCATATGGAGAAACAAAAATGATTACTCCCAATATTGATAAATTAGCTTCGGAGGGCCTTCAATTTAACAATGCTTATACAAATATTGCTGTATGTGGCGCTAGTCGAGCAAGCATTATGACTGGAATACGTCCAAGTGAAAAAAGGTTTAATGATTTTTCAACAAGAGCATCAGTAGACACTCCAAATGCAATTCCGTTAAATCGTATTTTTAAAGAAAACGGATATGAAACCATTTCTTATGGTAAAATTTATCATCATAAAGATGATTTTCAAGAGTATTGGACTGAAAAAGATGGAGGACAAATACAGTCAGACTTTCAAGACCCTATATCAATTGCTAGAGTAGAAAATGCAGAAAGGGGAGAATATGGAAAAAAGCAACCAACATTTGAATATCCTGATGTTGATGATTATGCATATAATGACGGGAAAATAACAAAAAGAGCTATCAATAAATTAAAAACTTTAAAAAGTGAAAATAAACCTTTCTTCATGGCAATAGGTTATGTATCTCCTCATTTACCCTTTATTCAACCAAAAAAATACTGGGACATGTACGACCATGACGCTATTAAATTGGCGGATAATTCATTCCAACCTGAAAATTCACCAGACATAGCTATTGAAGCACAACATAACTCTGCTGAAATGAGAAAAAATTATTTAGATATTCCAGAGCATGGACAACTCGATGATAGTCTTGCTCGTAATCTAATTCATGGGTATTATGCCAGTGTAACCTATATGGATGCATTAATTGGAGAGTTAATAAAAGGATTAGATGATTTAGGTTTGAGAGAAAATACAACAATTGTATTTTGGAGTGATCATGGTTATTTTTTGGGCGAACATGGTTTTTGGTGTAAGCATAGTACCTTCGAAGAAGCGGTTAAAATACCCTTTATTATTTCTTCACCCAATCATATTAAAAATAAAACTACCGCATCTTTCACTGAATTAGTTGACGTATATCCAACACTGTGTAATATCGCAAATATAGAAGCTCCCTCTTACCTTCAGGGTGAGAGTTTAATTCCTGTTTTAGAAAACCCTTCAACAATTCTTAAAACAGAAGTTTACACGCGCTATAAGCAAGGTGAAGCGGTTATAGATAAAGATTTTTCCTATACAGAATTTTATGAAGGTGAAAAATATTTAGGAAATATGCTATATGACAATCTTAATGACAATAAACAGAATACAGATATTTCTAAATTATCATCGAATAAATCGGTGGTGAAAAAGTATAAAGAAAAGTTAAAAGTAATGCGTGAAAAAGTGAATAAAGATCCTTTTCATGGACATAAATAAAAATAATTATGGGTACCATAAAAATATTTCATACTTCTGGAAAACCTAAAAAAATAGAATTAATTTTTTTCTTATTTTTTACGACTATACTGTATTCTCAGAATAATTATTATGTTTCATCTACAATTGGATCTAACTCTAATGATGGTCTCTCAGAATCTTCTCCTTTTTTAACTATTAACAAAGGTATTTCTGAGGTTTCAGAGGGGGGCACTGTTTATGTTATGAATGGAACATACCGAAATACAGGCTATGGTTCAGTTGACCCATCTTCAAATACAAATATGAATAATCCTCATGTAGCGACCATTAACAAATCAGGATCAGAGAATGCATATATTACAATTAAAAATTTGGAGAATCATGAGCCAAAAATAGAATTTGATGGAAGAGGTGGTATCGTCATATCAGACTATATGAACTACATTATTATAGAAGGTTTTGAAGTTGAAGGACCGGCAGCTAACATAACTTATGATCAAGCTATCGCAGATCGAGAATATAAAGTTTTAGCCGCATCTGATGAAAATGATAATATAACTTATAACCACACGTATTTTTCAGGAAAAGGAATTTGGGGAGGTTATAAGGCGCACAACAATATAATTATTAGAAATAATAAAGTGTACAATTGTACAGGATCAGGGATCCGATTTAATGATTCTGACCATATAACTATTGAAAATAATGAGGTTTACAATTGTACTTGGTGGACATCATCAGCATCTAGTGCAATTGTTTACGCTGAGACAATTGCTGTAGATGGAGATAATACTACAGATGTTAAAATGATTATGCGTGGAAATCTAGTGTATAATAATTGGAATCGAATTCCTTTTTATGTTACTCAATTACCTGATAACTCCGGAAATACAAATCCTAACTATGGAACCGCCGATTATAACAGTATTTTAGATGGTCAAGGATTATATGTTACTAGAAGTGATGACAGTTATATTGGAACCTTTTTGTTCGAAAACAATGTTTGTGTAAACAATGGAAAAAATGGAATTAATTTTGACAATTCACTCGGAGCATCAGCAATCTATCAAAATAACACACTTTTCTATAATGGGGTTCATGAAATTATTCAAGATTTATCCGTAGCAGAGGGAAACCCTGCTCATCGTGGTCAAAAAGTTGGAGGAATTAAAGCAAATAAAGTTCAAAATGCTACTGTTGTAAATAATATTGTTGTTACAAGAGATAATAATTTTTCAGCATTAAGCTTAAACAACATTGATAATCCTAATACTGAAGAACCTACTAACGACGGAATAAAAATAGCAACAAATAATATTTTCTTAAATGGAACGGTTGCCTATCCTGGGAATCAAGAACCTGCAAATTTGATTAATATAGATCCTGAATTTGTTAATGTACCTTCAGTAGTAAACGGAGCTATAGATATCAATCAAACTAATTTTAAATTAGTAGAAGGTTCACCAGCTATTGATGCAGGAAACCCAAATTATTCGCCTAGCATAGATATCGAGGGAATACCCCGACCAGCTAATATTACTGATGCAATTTCATATAGTAGTTTTGAAAATTCAACAGATGGATGGACTCAATTTGGTGCAGCAATAGCACTATCGTCTGATGAATCAGTAACAGGAAATCAAAGTCTTTTTACAAATGATAGACAATATAATTACTCAAGTCCAAGACTTTTTCTTGATAACTTATTAACCATTGATGACACTTACACATTTTATGTAAACGTAAAATTGGCAGAAAATGCTTCTGGAACCTCAGATATTACAATTAAAAATACTTTGAATGGTGTTGTTACCTATACAAACTTACTTGAATCACCAACTGCAGTATCAGACAATGAATGGACAGCATTGAGTGGCGATTTTACATATAGTGGTTCTGATCAAATATTTGTTTATGTTAAGGGTCCAACTCAAACTCAAGGCGGTGGAGATTTTTATATCGATGACTTTTCTTTGGTCCCTCAAGGGTCACCCCCTGTTAACTTTAATGATATTAGTGATGTAGTTGATATAGGTGCTTATGAATTTTTGTCAACATTATCTTTAGATGATACAAATTCTTTAATAACCCCAGTCATTAATGCCTATCCAAATCCAGCTACTAATAAAATTACACTTTCAGAGAAATTCAGTAAAAATCAAATTATACTATTTGATTTATTAGGTAAAAACTATCCTGTAAAACTTATGAATAATTTTAATTCCTCAACTAGTCTAGATATAAGTAGTCTTTCAAGAGGTCTTTATTTCGTGAAAATTATAAATGATAACAGTATTAAATCAATAAAATTTATTAAAAAATGATCTTTGATTATAAAATAAATAAAGTAAAAACATTGAGTAAAATAATAACTCTTATAATAATTCTGTGCCTTTTTAGCAATGGAAATTTAATTACAGTATCAGAAAACAGCTCTAAAAAGAATTCATTAGGTGAGAAATTTAAAAACTATTTTTTTGTGGGTGCAGCTATTAATAGAGACCAAATTCTCCAAAATGATAAAAAATCAATCTCAATTATTAAAAGAAACTTTAATACATTATCTCCAGAAAATGTCATGAAGTGGATGTTTATTCAACCAAAACCGAATACATTTTATTTTGATGATTCAGATAAATATGTACAATTTGGATTGGATAACAATATGCACATTGTAGGCCATGCATTAATATGGCATTCACAAATTGCTGACTTTATGAATTCTATTAAAGATAGTACTGAAATGATGCAGCATGTTAATAATCACATTAGTACCCTAGTAAATCGATACAAAGGAAAAGTAGACACCTGGGATGTTGTCAACGAGGCTTTAAATGAAGATGGAACCTTGAGAAAATCTATATTTCTAAAAGTTTTAGGAAAAAATTATTTGGAAACTGTTTATAAATTGGCTGAAAAACATGATTCAAATGCCGATTTAGCATACAATGATTATAATTTATGTGAACCTAAAAAGAGAAAAGGAGCAATTAAACTCATAAAATCGCTTCAAAAAAATGGAGCAAAAATTAATAGTGTGGGAATTCAAGCTCACTGGCAATTAACAAGTCCCTCTCTTGAGGAAATTGAAACTAGTATTCTTGCATTTTCGGAACTCGGTGTAAAGGTAATGTTTACAGAACTTGATATTTCAGTACTCCCAAGCCCCTGGGATCAAAATGGAGCAGAGGTTTCTCAAAATTTTAAAAATTTTGAAGGAGACAAAAAAATGAATCCTTTTCCAAAAAATTTACCAAATGCTATGAAAATAAAGTTAGCAGAACGCTATGAAGATATTTTTAAATTATTTTTAAAACACAAAGAAAAGATTAGTCGTGTGACCTTTTGGGGCGTAACAGATAAGTTTTCTTGGTTAAATGATTGGCCAATTAAAGGGCGTACAAATTATCCATTATTATTTGACAGAAACTATAAAGAAAAAAAAGCATATCAACGAATTATGAACTTAAATATGCCAAATAATTAAATACAATACCTAACACTTATGACTTCATATTCGCAAAAATTATCTATCAGAGAGAAAGTAGGCTACAGTCTTGGGGATCTAGCTGCAAATCTAGTCTTTCAGACATTAATGACCTATCTCGCTTATTTCTACACCGATATATATGGTTTAGAAGCTAATGATGCAACTGCCATAATGTTTACTGTTGGAACGATTGCTGCATTTGGATTTAATCCTATTGTTGGAGCAATTGCTGATAGAACAAATTCTAAATGGGGTAAGTTTAGACCTTGGATCTTATGGACAGCAATACCCTTAGGCATTATTTCTGTTTTAGCATTTAGTACACCTAATTTTGACTATCAAGGGAAAGTAATTTATGCTGTAATTACATACACATTATTACTATTATTATATGCAGGAAGTAACCTACCCTACTCTGCACTTAGTGGAGTTATTACAGGTGATATGAAAGAAAGGAATAGTATTTCTTCTTATCGATTTGTTGCGGTTATGTTCGCACAATTTTTTGTACAGGTTTTTATGCTACCAATAATTATTTATGCTGGTGACGGAGACAAGGCAATTGGAATTGAAATTGTAATGACTTGGCTGGCTATTATAGGTACAATTATGTTACTCATTACTTTTATAACTACTAAAGAACGAATTGTTCCAAAACCTGAGCAAAAGTCTAGTATAAAAGAAGATTTATTAGATTTAGTAAAAAATAAACCCTGGGTAATTATGTTAATTCTAACAACATTAACATTTATAACTCTAGCCATGAAAGGAGGGGCTTATATTTATTATTTTGAAAATTTTGTAGACGAAGCTCACCTGACAAACTTTATAAGTCCAATATTAGATTTCTTATCTTCAATAGGCATTAACTTTTTTGGAAATGACCCCATATCCGCAGGATTCGGATTATTTAATGCTGGGGGTATTATTTTTATGATTTTTGGTATTGGTTTATCAAAAAATCTTGCAGATAAATATGGAAAGCGAAACGTATTTGGCTTTTTTTTATTCATTTCTACACTTTTTATAATTTTATTTAATTTTCTAGATAAAACTTCTGTTCAACTTATGTTTGCTGCTCAAATTCTACATGGCTTCTTTTACGGAATCACAATTCCTTTGTTGTGGGCAATGATTGCTGATGTAGCTGACTATTCTGAATGGAAAAATAACCGCAGAGCCACTGCTATTATTTTCTCAGCAATGATGGTGGGTTTAAAACTAGGACTTACCATAGGAAGTTCATTGGTTGCAAAAATTCTTAGCGTATATGGTTATATTCCAGGTAGTGAAAATGTACAAACAGAATTTGCAATACAAGGAACAAAATTGCTAATTAGCATATATCCTGCAATTCCTTTTTTAATTGGAGTTTCATTATTATTCTTCTACGAAATTAATAAAAAAATGGAATTGCAAATTGAATCTGATTTAAAAGCTAGAAGAAACTAAAATATAAGAAAATGCCAGAGGACAGTATAGAACACATCAATTTTGAAGATTTAAATAATAGAGCCATTTCAAAACCATTAGTTGACCATATCTTCACTGCTGATCCCTCTGCTCATTTTTTCGATGGAAAAATATACATATATCCATCACATGATATTGATGCTGGCGAAGCATTTGACGATCTTGGAAGTCATTTTGCCATGGAAGATTATCACGTACTTTCTATGGATACTATAGATAGTAAGGCAGAAGATCACGGTGTTGCATTACATGTAGATAATGTTGCATGGGCTAAACAACAAATGTGGGCTCCTGACGCCAACGAAAAAAACGGAACCTATTACTTGTTTTTTCCAGCGAAAGATTACCAAGGCGTTTTTAGAATAGGGGTTGCCACAAGTGAATTTCCTAGGTCCTTTCAAAGCAAGATCAGAGCCCATTAAAAATAGTTTTTCCATAGATCCTGCAGTTTTTAAAGATGATGACGGAGAATATTATATGTATTTTGGAGGACTTTGGGGAGGTCAATTACAACGATGGAGAAAAGGTGTGTATAACAACAATGAACCCAATAGCCCAACTGCACATATCCCAAAAGACAATGAACCCGCTTTACTTCCATTTGTAGCAAAAATGACTGCTGATTTATTTGAATTTGATGAAGCGCCAAAAGAAATTAAAATTCTAGATGAGTTCGGTAATTTAATCTTAGCTGGAGACCATAATCGCCGTTTTTTTGAAGCAGCATGGTTACACAAACGTCAAGAAAAATATTATTTTTCGTATTCTACAGGAGATACCCATTTTATCTGTTATGCCGTAGGAGATAATCCTTACGGACCTTTTACTTATAAGGGTAAAATTTTAAACCCTGTTGTTGGTTGGACTTCTCATCACTCAATCTGTTCAATTGAAGGAAAAGATTATTTATTCTATCATGACTCCTCACTATCAAAAGGAGTTACCCATTTAAGATCTATAAAAATGACTGAAATTAAATATAGAGACGACGAAACTATTGTAACAATTAATCCGTACGGTTAAAAAAATACAAGTAGCAGACATTATATTGAAGTTATTGTATTGAAAATTTATAGGATGTATTTGAAGTATAGATTTCATTTGGTTTTAATTCAACCGAAGGAAATTTTTTTTGATTAGGAGAGTCTGGATAGTGTTGTGTTTCTAAACAAAACCCTGTTCTTAATTGGTATTTCCCACTCAAATGATTTCCTGAATAAAACTGAATTCCAGGTTCATCAGAAAACACTTCTAGAAGTCTACCACTATCTTTGTGATAAGCTTTTGCAACTAACCTTACCCCCTGATTTTGATTCTCTAACGCCCAACAATGGTCATAACCTGAACCGAATTTTAGTTGTTTGTTATCAATGTAAATGTCTTTTCCAATAGATTTAAAAGTTCTAAAATCAAATGGTGTATTTTCAACTAGAGCCATATCACCAGTTGGAATTAAAAACTCATCAATAGGCAACATTTTATTTGCATTAATTTGTACTTGGTGATCTAATATATCATTACTGAAACTTCCAGATAAGTTAAAGTAAGCATGGTTTGTTAGGTTTACAATAGTTTTTTTATCTGTTTTTGCCTCATAGACAATTTCTAAGCTATTGTCTGATGTTAAGGAATAGCTAACTGTAGTATGAAGATTTCCTGGAAACCCCTCCTCCATATCTTTACTAACATAATTGAGTGTTAAAGAAACAGAATTTTTATTGGTTTTTGATGTGGCCTTCCAGATCATTTTATCAAACCCCATATAACCACCATGCAAATGATTAGGAGGATTGTTTTTAGCTAAAGTGTACAAGGTATCCTCTAAGATAAATTTTCCGTTAGCGATTCGATTCCCATAGCGTCCAATAGTAGCACCTAGATAGGAGTTATCATCAATATAGTGTTGAAGTGAATCATGGCCTAAAGTAATATTTTCTATACGTCCTCTTTTATCTGGTGTTTTTATAGACGTAATAATTCCTCCGAAATTCAAAATTTTTACTTCAACACCTAGTTTATTTTTTAGTGTAAAAGAATAGATAATTTTACCATCGTTAAATTGAGCGTATATTTCTTTTTGTATCGTCAATGTAATTTTCTTAAGATGTTTTGGAAATTAAAACAACTAAATTTATTCAATTTATAAATTTTTAAAATCTTTGAAAGAATAGCCAAATATCATCAATCATTTGAGGGTTTAAAAGTCCGTGACCACCATTTTCAACTCTCAGATATCTAATTTCTTTACCATTATTGCAATCTTTAAAAATATAGAGTGTGTCTTCTCCTATACTCTCTATATCTGGTGTTGAGTTACAACTAAAATGATTGGACCACAATTCAGCACTCTCAAGGGCATCTAAAAATAAATGTCCAAACCTTGGACCTCCCTCAATTGGAATTACTGAATCTGCTGCACCATTAATTTGGAATACAGAAATAGGTTGTGTATTTGACAACAAAGGACTACTTTCCATTAATTGAGAAACTACAGGTGCAATTGCCCTAAAATGGGAGGTTTCAATTCCCAATTTATTAACCATCCCTGAACCATTTGATGTTCCAATCGCATACATTTTATCAAAATCTAAATTATTATAATTTTGTAATTCCTCGATAATTAAATCTACAAAAGCAACATCGTCTGCATTAGAGGCTTCTTCTCCTAAATTCCATGATTTAAGAAAGCCTTGAGGATATATGCCAACAAACTCACCATTATTCGTATAACTACGAAGTCTGTTCACCCAACTTGTATTAGTTCCTCCATTTCCATGAAAAGCGAAAACAATAGGATAATTAATAGCAGGATTAATAACATTAGGTACTTGAATAATTACGGGCCTTATTTGTTCAATACCATCTATAACTTGAGAAATAGTAATCGTTTTTGTTGATAATGAAATATCAATAGAATCAGAGTCTGAATTATTCATTGAATCAATACCTTGATCACATGCATAAGCGTTAATTAACAATGAAAAAATAAGTAGTTTAAAATTAATTCTCAAATTCATAAAATTTAAAATTATTTACACAAAAAAATAATTGGTTTTCTAGAATTAGGTGAAATATGCTAAAATTCCAATTACTAAGATGATAAGAACTATAGATAATAGTATATCAATTGTATCATAACTATTTTGATGTTCTGCTTTTTGCTCCTCGGTTAGAGTTCCAAACGATAATCCGATAATTCTTTTATAGTCTGGTGGGCTGAAAGCTAAACTGACTGTAATACAAATTATAACAGAAAATAAAAACATAAAAATAGCCATATGAGCAAAATTTATTGTTGCGAAAGCATAAAAAATATTATCTACATTTTCACCTGACAAAATTTCTTTCTGATAATAAATTTCTGATCCCAATCTCAACATTAAAAGGCCTAGACCCGAAAGTAATGTTGTAATTGCAGCTTCTGAATTTACTCGTTTCCATATAATACCAAGAAGAAATACTGCTGTTACTGGAGGTGCAATGTAAGATTGTACATTTTGAAGATATTGATACATAACCCCTCCTCCAATTTTTTCCATGATTGGAATCCATATAATTCCTAAAACAACAATAAACCCTGTTGCGATTTTACCTGTATTAATAAGCGTTTTTTCAGATGCATTAGGTTTTAATTTTTTATAAATATCAATCGTGAATATAGTAGAGCAAGAATTAAAAACTGAAGCGAGTGAACTCATTAGAGCTGCCATTAAACCACCAGCAACTAGGCCTTTTAATCCAACAGGTAGTAGTGTTTTAACCAACATTGGAAAGGCACGATCAGCTTTTTCAATAGAAAATATTTCTGGATTTTGAATTGATAATGCAAACGCAATAATTCCTGGAATTAAAAAAATTAAAATGGGCAATAATTTCAAATAAGCTCCAAAAATAGCACCTCTTCTTCCAATTTTAATATTATTTGCTGCGAG
>JGI20153J14295_10002951_pt1 | contig 11672 bp, 8 predicted proteins | sample COG_03_FD_14295 | JGI IMG/M metagenome (IMG submission 14295) | reverse complement strand
ATGAAGAAAGTATTAAAATTTCTCCTCGTCGTGCTCATTTGGACCGTTGTTCTTGGCGTCTGCGTGACCGCGGCAGTGTTGCTCGATTATCCGATGCAGACAGGTGCTTGGGTCTTCGCGACAATTTTTGGCATCTGGTATGGGATCAAGATTCTGGTCTATTTAGTTAAGCGGTGGCGGGCCAAGCGACGTGTGCAGCAGCTGATCAATGTTGATGTACCAGACGCAGAACAAAAAAACTTCCGGATTTATCAGTACTTAGCGCCACGGGATGTGGACAAGCATATTGCGCGTGTTATTAATCGATTAGCCAAAAGTGATATCTCGCGTGTTGGTGCGGCGGAGGACTTACTGCAGTGGACGATGCACCTCAAGTTCGATAACGCCCATAGTGATTGGATCGAGGCATCTTCTGCGAATCGGCCGAAGATCATTGAGCCAGCTTTTAGTGAGTTCGATCATATTGAATGGCGCGTGTTCAATCAGTTCGTGATGTTAGATGTAGACGCTTATCTGCTCCAAGAAGGCAATCCCTCGGCCAAAAATGAATGGATCGAACTGCTCAACGGCCTGTCTTACAGCAAGAAACGCAAGGCGCTGGATGGACTGATGGTCTCACTCCATATCGATCAACTACAGAGCGAAAGTGAGCAAAGCCGGATTGCTGATCGAATCCGTATAGCGTACGAGAATATCAAGGAATATTGTGGTGTCGAGGTACCGATTAGCCTTGTATTGTTGGGTCTTGAGGACCTGAAAGGTATCGAGACTTGGACCGGCGGTCTGGAAGACGAAATGCGCCGCAAAATACTCGGCAAGGTTAACAGTAACAATGTGCCAGCCGCTCAAATTATCGAAAACTGTTTTGGCGATCTGCAGAATGTATTGAAACAAGGTTCGCTCGCGTATCTGATGGCCAACGGCTATAACCAACATGCAGCGGGTGTGGCTCACCATGCTAACAACATAAAGCAGGCTTTGGCTCAGGTTGTGGCGCGAACATTTAGCGTGAACAATTTTCAGCGGTCGCCAACATTTGCTGGCTTGTTTTTTGTCGTTAACAGAGATGGCACGTCAATGTTCGTGGAAGATCTGCTGGAAGGCAGTGCGCTAGTCTGGCGCAGTGCTGAAGTAACACGGCAAGCGACTGTCTCTGATAATATTAAACGCGTAAATTTGGCGGCCTATTATGCCGGCAGCGCCCTGCTGGTCGTACTGCTCATCATGGTGTATTCCGCCGGTCATACGGTCATAGAGAAAAGCGTCAATGATTATCAGAAGGCGTTATTGACTAGCAACGATGGACTCGAAGTTGTCAATAAATTGCAAGCCCGGTACGAATACGTGTTAGCTCTGCAAAATATCAATATGGCACATTGGTTTCCCATCGCTGATGATCCCTTGAAGTTAAGCTACAACCGTGCCAAATATATGAAAGATCTAAACGAGCTATTACTGCGGCCCATGGATGAGAGCTTTAGCAAGAAACTTGGCAGTGTTGATCCTGCAGATCTGGATGCCAAGGTCGATTATTTAAATATTCTCGTCAGACGGATTAATCTGCTTGATGCCGTCATTAATGGGGCGTCGATGGCGAACTTGAGGGAGATGCCGCAGCCTTACGATAGCGCCTATTTAGATACGCTGCCTAAAAATGTTTTGGACGAGATCAATACGTTAGTACTGCATGGCTTTGAGCTTGGAAGACAGGACAGCAGTGGCGCAACACGTAGCGAATGGCTGAACAAAAAGGCAGCGTATAAACAACAGCTGTCCACCTTGGTTCTAAACTCCGATGTTTCGATGGACTGGTTAATCACCTGGGCTAATAACAACAAACTAGCCAAAGATGTTAAACGGACTGATTATTGGCAGCCGACTTCAGGAAAGAGTCAGAGTCTAGTGGCCGTAGATCGGGCCTATACCTTGGGCGGTAAGGACCTGATTGATAAGTTTATCGCTCAATTGTCGACTGCGCTTGATCAGGATGACGTGTTCGTCGCCGAGTATGTGCCGCGCTTCTATGCCCGGTATCAGCAGAACTATATTGCCAGTTGGGGGGCATTCCTGAATGGTTTCAATGAAGGCGCGGATCAACTCCAGAGTCGTGACGAGTGGTTGGGTGTGCTTAACAACTTGGCTACGGGTCGCAATATATTCTTCAACTTGCTGAACGACGTTGACTATCAGCTAGCGCCTTATGCTGATGTTGAAATCAAACCCGACTGGTTTGAGTTTATTCTTTATTATCAGAATATGCTGGCGCTTGGCGAGGATAAAGTGCAGAGCAATTCCAAGAAAAACGGGGTTCTGACGAAGCTGGCTTTGAAAATGGTGGGCGCCACAGGATCAGTGGGCAAAGCCATAGCGACCTCGGCTAAGAGTGGATTAAAAACCCAAAAGAAACTGGATAAAGCCAGCGGCGATGGCCCAGGACCTTCTGAACGCGAACTGAATCTGCAAGATGCCGCTAAAGAATTAGATAACTATAAAGCTCTATTGGCAGACGTTGTTTTCGAAATTGAGCGACGCAGCGCCTCTTACGCCAACATTAAAGGCGAATTTGATAATCCCGATAATCCTGGTGCAGCGGGTACTAAGCTAGCTGCCGTGCAGTCGAGTATCAGTCAACTTCAAGCACTGATTGGCAAGGTTGGCACCTCTACGGCACCATTCTGGAATGTTTATATGGGTTCTGTGCTGGTAGCTGAAAAGTTTATGATGCGGGAAACCGCCTGTTATGTGGATGGCCAGTGGCAGGAAAACTACCTCTATGAGCTTGCCGGTGTGCCAGACTATAAACTGAGTGAGTTTGCCTATAGTGAAACTGGCTTGTTGTGGAAGTTTACTGACGAACACCTAGCCCCGTTTCTGAATAAGCGCCTGAACGCAGGATACGGCTTTAAGCGCATCAATGGCCATAATGTGCCGCTTACCGCGGGTCTTCTCGATTATCTGGCGCGGGCCAAAGACGAAGGTCAACGGCAAAAGTTCCAAACATTCGACCTGGATGTGACGGCGATGCCCACCAGCCTAAATAAAAATGCGCTGCTATTTGTCTCTGAAACTGAGTTGACGTTGCAGTGTGAAGCCGGCGAGCAATCGCTGATTAACAGCAATTTCATTCTGGACAAACGTTTCATATGGGATCCCAGCTGTGGCCAAACGTCATTGCGGTTCACTATCGGTAATCGAGTGATTGAAAAGAAGTATGCGGGGCCAACAGGCCTGACTCAATTCCTTAAAGACTTTGAGACAGGCGAGCATATCTTCGATATTGAAGAGTTCCCTGAGTACTTCTACCTGCTGAAACAGTTTGAAATACGCAGGATTCAAGTTAACTTTCAGTTAGAGGGTGGTAAACGTCTACTGGCTGCACTAGACCAGCAGCCCCCCAAACCGCCCGCGAATATAGCGCTCTGCTGGAACTGATGTGGATGCCTTAATTCAGGACACGATTAGTATCTTGCCACAAGAAGCCGGCGTGCTCCCCTTTACTTGTCTGGTGTTGGCGCCGCTGCTACCAGCAGACCAGCTCGATGGGTTATCGCAGCCAATATCGATTACGGTAGACAATTTCGATCAGGCCATGACGAAGTTGAAACCCAGACTGTCCGTTGATTTCGAAAACGAATTTCTGTGCGATATTTTTGGTGTTGCGCGGCAGCCAGTCAATGTTGATTACAGCATCACTTGTCGCGCCGACTTTTCGCCACGGCACGTTATCGAGCGAGATGATCGTTTGAGGGCGTTGAGTCAACTGATCAACTCCCTGGCCGAACGTCTGCAGCTAAATACCGACTACTATGCTGTCGAGGACCTGAACCCTCAGGGACTTAAAGTAGACGAGCTTGATGTCGATCAAGCTTCTAGAGAGAGTCTCGAGCTCTTGGTGTGCGAGCTACAGGATCAGTTGTCGGTGGTGTTGGATCAGATATTACACAATCCAGCATGGCAGCAAATTGAATCCGCATGGCGCGGCCTTTACTGGCTATGTGAAAGCAATGAGGGTTTGAAAAACTGTAAAATCGAGTTTTTGCCCGTCAGTCGAGAGTTATTGTGGGAAGATCTTAACGCCGTTTCCAGCGTTGAAGATTCGCACCTGTATGAAATGCTCTATACCCAGAGTTACGGACAGTTTGGTGGCGTCCCTTATGGCGCATTGATGCTAGATGACTACTTTTCGGGCTCAGGCCATGACTTGGTGCTACTCAGACAATTGTCACAAATAGCGCTGCTGGCACACGTGCCATTGGTAACGGGTACCGCTCCCACGATGCTTGGCGTTGATAGCTTTCGTGAACTTGCCGGAGCCGATGGACTGGCTGAATTGCATCGCGGTGCGAGATACATTAAATGGCGGAGTTTTCTTGCGACCACCGAAGCCAGCTACCTGGCGCTGACATTGCCACGAATACGCATACGAGGCGCTTACAGCCAAACTGCTGCGCCAGCGCAAGCCGATCATTCGATGCCTTGGTTCGACGAATATATCGCAGATGATAACGAACATTGCCTCTGGTTAAATGCTTGCTATCCGTTCGTGATCAATCTGATGCAAAGTTTTTCCAAGCATGGTTTCTGTTCCGCGATCGCCGGCGTCGGCCACGGTGATATTGACTGCTCGACATTTGCGAGCCTTGATGAAAACCTTCCTGTCGAATATGTGTTGTCGGAGTCGAAGGAAGCTGACCTCATTACGCTGGGCTTTAATCCCATTGGTACTCGTCACCACGCGCACCGGTTAGTGTTTCAAACAGCAAATTCGGTACGCTGGGGTATTGTTAATCTTGAACATCGGCAACAAACCGTTGACTCACTTGCCAGTGCGAAATTTCAGTATCTGCTGATTGTCTTACGGGTCATACATTGTATCAAAATCATTTTCAGAGACAGTATAGGCACATTCGAAAACGCTTCCTCAATTGAAAATCTGTTGAATCGCTGGGTTCGGCAATACGTGTCGGACGTAGAATCACCCTCACAAACACTAAGGTCTAAACGGCCTTTGCGCGATGCTCGCATCAATGTCTTGGTTGGTAACGAGCCGGGTTGGTATGACATTTCTCTATCGCTGCAACCTCATTTGAAATATATGGGTGAAGGCGTTGAAATTGCCGTTCATGTCCCCGTGCATGAGGCGGTTGCCTAATGGATTTTTCAGGCTATATGAGAATTGAAGGTGAGAACCAGGGGGCTATCGAAGGATCATCTTTGCGTAGAGGTCGACGCGGATTAGTGAACATACATGGCTTTAAGCATGGGGTGAATCAGTTCTCGCAGAGTCGCAACAATTTAAATAATGGTCCGGTTGTCCACCAGCCTGTGGCCATCAGCAAGGAAGTCGATAAAAGCACTCCCCATCTTTATCAGGCCCTAGTGACAAAAGAAAATCTAACCATTGATCTGGAATGGTTCCGCTTCGATACGCGGGGTGAAGAGCAGCTGTATTACAAAATCCATGTCGTAGGAGCGTACATTACGCAGCTCGAACAATGGATGCCGGAAGTCAAAAGCGTTGAGGTTGAGCACCAACGTTTGATGGAAACCGTTTCGGTCTTTTACGATGAGATTAGCTGGCACTGGGGCCCGGATGGCGACACTGCTTTTACTACGACTTGGCGCGGAGAAGCATAGTGTTGCGAATAACTGAGCGGCTCAACCGATTGTCGTCGAAGCAGCATGAAGACGATCGAAGCGGTGTAAGCGACACTAAAGTGATTGAGTCGCTGGCGGGATTTATCAGGAAATTACTGAATACCCGGGTTAATACCGTGTCTATGGACGTTGGCTTCGGTATACCTGAAATCGACTTGAGCAGTGGTTTGGTTGATGAAGACGACAGGCGAGCGTTGCTTGGATTAATAGAAAAATTGATAAAAACCTATGACAAACGAGTCAAGTCGATCGCGGGTTCGCTGACCGAAGTTAACAACATCATCGTCGTCATGGCTTTTCGCCTGCAAATTGAGACTCGTGAAGGGTTAAATTTTCGCTTGAATGGCAGGCTTCGGGCAGACAATACATTTGAAGTTGAATCTAAATGACATCCTTAAGTGAACTGTATCAACAAGAGCTGCGCCTGCTGAAAGAGTCAGCGAAGGTCTTCAGTGACGAATATCCAACCCTTACCGCGAATTTGGTGCGAGAGAGTGCCGATCCCGACATCGACATGATATTGAAGGGCGTAGCCTATCTGACGGCCCAGCTACGTAAGGAAATTTCTGATGAATTCCCCATAGCGCTGCAAGCGTTATCCCAAGTTTTGACGCCAACGCTGATGCAGCCACTGCCGGCGACAACGATTCTCGACTTCATGCCCAAGGCAAACCTGATAACGCCTTTCAAGCTAGCGGCTGGCACTGCATTTGATTCGGTCTCGCTGGCTAGCGATAGCCTTGGTCAACCTGTTCACTGTCGATTTTGTACTGTTTGGGACGTCACCGTTTTGCCGATCGCTATTCGATCCGTAGGGGTGAATAGTACGGAAGAGACCTTAGCAGGCAACCAAACCAAACTATTGCAACTTAAGATGGATTTTGATGCGTCACGCAATGACGTGGCGAATTACGAATTTGAAAGTCTTAGGTTGTATTTCGACATGCCCATTGCCGAGAGTGCTGCTTGGGTTAGCTTGTTGAAAAACTCCCTGGTAAGCCTGAATGTTACCGATGCAAATGGGACGAGAAATATCTTTTCGCCTAAGGTGCGATTAACCGGCTATTTCCTCGGCGAAAATGAGCCTCAAGGCCCGAGTAGTCTAAGTACTCATCAGTTACTCCAAGACTACTACGTGAGTACCGAAAAATATTTGTTTTTCGATATTGATCTCAGTGGTTGGACCGAGCGTTCGGGCGAAGCCTTTACGTTAGAGTTTAAGCTTTCGCAGCCGAATTGGTCGGTTCCTGAGCTGACAGATTCAGCGGTACAATTGTTTGCTACCCCAGCAGTGAATCGATTTTCAGCCTACGCTGAAACGAAAAAAATTAGTGGACCTGAAGCGGACATCACGCTTGAGGCTTATGAGCGAAGTCTTTCTGGCGATCATGGACTGGAGATTATAGACGTCGAGGAAGTCGAATCGATACAAAAAGGTCGGCCCGAAAATCTGCGCTATCAAAACTTACTGAGTCCAGACTCAGTTTCTACCAACATAGCAGGATACAATTTCTTTCGTAAGCCTGGCGCGCAGGATGGTCAAACTGTGCCGTGGCTTGGTTTATATAATGGGCAGAGCGTCGACTTGCGTGAAGAGGTGTTGCGAATTCGTGTCGCTTGTTGTAACGGCGAGTTGGCTAGTCAGATCGCGCCGGGGGACATCAAGCGCCCGACGAGTAGTTCGCCTGAATTGGTCAGTTTCACCAACCTGACTGCCGCGACGCAGTTCCAGTCTGCGTCAGTGGTCACCCAAAGTGCATGGCAAGTCGTGTCTGATCAAGCCCTGAGCATGTCTTCAATCGATGATGCGGCGAAATTAAAACGACTGCTGATGCACCATATTCCTGCGGGGCTGGTGAAGTCGGCCAGACAAAAATCTAACATTCATGCTATCAGCGCCATTGAAATATTTAAGGTTGTTTCGACTGAGAAAATTAGTCGCGGACGCCCACTGTTGGGTAGCGAATATCGCGTTGTGATGAATGGTGAAAGTTTTGCCAGCGCTGGCGAGTTGTTTATGTTCAGCGCGTTACTTGATCAACTGTTCGCTTTGCAAAATGTCGTGAACAGTTTTAGTCAACTGGTCGTTACCGACAGCAGAACTGGGGAGGAAGCGGAATGGCCAGTGAGACTAGGCACGACCGAGATTCTGTAGAGCAGTCTCTCATTGAGAATGCCGCCCGATATAGCCTTGTTGAAGCTTATCGTGTTCTGTGCCTGATCGTCGCAGAAAATGGTATGGATCCATTGCATTATATTCGCCTGCGTCCAGTGTTAGGTATGGGGTTGCCGCGTTCCGAAGTGCAATCGATTGAAAGAGTGATGCTTGGTAATGGCCTTAATGTTTATCAAATCAATGTCAATCTCGCTGGTTTGTACGGACAGCAATCCGTCTGCCAAACTTTATTACAGAAGAGATTGTACGCGCCTCGTATCAAGACGAGCATGGTGGACGTTTCTTCTTAGACCTCATTCATCAACGTCTTTACCAACTCGTATATAAGGCGCGGGTGGCAAATCTGCCCTATGCCTCGGCAGATAGCGTGACTAACATGCAGCAAATGATGCTGTCTATGATTGGTCTCAGGGGGGCAAGCTGGATTGAGGATTTTGTCGATCCGGCTTTTATTTTGCGCAATATTAATGTGTTTCGACATCAGCGCAGAACGAGTGCTGGTCTTATCCAATTGCTGGCGAATTTGTTTAAGCGGTCCACGGTCAGTGTTGAAGAATGCTGCGAACGGGCTTTCACGCTGCCTGAAAGTCAACGCTGCTTTATTGGTAGGCAAGGTAATGAACTTGGTAATAACGGCATTGTCGGCAGCAAAATATCGGAATATCAAGGCAGAATTGTGGTCAAAATCAGCGGCATCAGCGCCGAGCAATACCGTCAATGGGCCTTGGATGAGCGCTATTGGCGCTCGCTAAAAACAATGATCCAATATTTCCTTGACCAACCGCTGGTCGTTGAATTGCAATTCAATATATTGCAATCGGAAGGCTTCAAGTTGGTATTTGGCAAGCATAATCAAAATCAGTTAGGTCGTAGTGCATGGTTATTGCATGATCAAGCAAGTGAATCAATAGATGCGAGGGTGAGGGTTCTGTAATGAGCCAACAACAGCATGCTGATTGCTACGCCGATGTTTAACGACGTTGCCCGTGGTGACGTTAGCCCCAAGCGGACGCCAAGTCAGCTGAATATTTGGGTCATGAAATAGTACAGATTGAAGCAGGGCTCGAAAATGAAATTTTCATTCGCAGTAAAACTCGGATTATTGTTGGTTACAGTGATTACCACGCTGACGGGCGCTATCTTGTTCAATTCTTACAGCTACTCGAAAAATGTCACGTATGACGACTTTAAGGCCAGTATCAGCGCGGTGACAAATACAGGCGCGTTCGTTTTCAATGAAGAGGCTCGAGATGTAATCGAGTCTCTTAAGCAACGATTGAACCAGAGTCTAGCTGGAGAGAGCAATATTGAGCTTAATGACTGGGTCAAGACTTTAAAATCTCACGATGTTAAGCCCGCGTTAAGTGCTGCTACCTCCAATCAACTCCAAGATAGCCTAGAGTTTCAGACTTTGGTGCAATTGCTACGACGGGTAAAAGCGGGTGGTGGGAAAGTTGTAGCGCCGCTTAGATTGCTGGATCAGAGCGACGCGGGCAGACAGTGCTCAGCTGGCCATGATAATCCCAAAGCGTCGGTGGGTAGCGGGTTCGTAGCACGCCGGGTCTATCTGTCTGTACCGATTTCAGACGTTGATCCCTCCGAGGCGGTCATGTTGCTGGCAAATTCTAATTATGAGTCGGAGATGGGTGGTGACGCAAAGTATCCCATTGGTGATACCTATCGGCCGAAAGCGAAGTTCAGCAGTGCCTTCAGGAATGGTGAATTGAGTATCTCTAATTGGTATGTAGATGAATTCGATCCGTGTATTAAGATTATGACCGCGGCAATACCGATTAAAAACGAGGCTGGCAAAGTGATAGCAGTGCTGGGTGCGGATTACCCTATATTAGAGTTTGAGCAACGTGTAAATGAGCTAGAGGCCGACAGTTGGAATCTGTTTGGGATTGCCGCGGCGATCGCGTTTATCTTTACCTTAGTCGTAGGTTACTGGGTGGTAGTACCGTTGACCCGTTTAAGGGAAGGTGCTGTACAACTGCTAAGACATAATTTTTCGCACCGGGTGAATGTTACATCGACTGACGAATTTGGAGTCCTTGCCACGACGATCAACAAAGTCAGTGAAACACTTGGAGATTTTACCCTTAACCTTGAGCGAATAGTCGAGGAGCGTACGGTCAAACTTTCCGCGGCCAATGAGGAAGTGGTGCAACTAAATGAGCTGCTACAGCGAGAGAACGCCCACTTGGGTGCCGAGGTAGACAGCCTGATCAGGTTGCGCGAAAAGCAACTGGAACATGTTGAAGGGAAGATTGATCGGGGAAAATATGCGATCAATTTTCGCTACCTGCCGACGCGTTCGGTAGGCGGAGATTTTTGGCATGTAGGACAGAATCATGACGATTTGATCGAACTTTGCTATGGGCAGGTTTCGGGTTATGGTCTTGAAACGGCGACAACCGTATTGCAGTTACAGGCACTTTTCAAGTCGTTGGCCGGTGAGCCAATCAGCAGTCAGCTTAAGAATGCCAACGACTATCTATACAGCCAGCAGAAAGTGTTGACTAACCCGCTGTTCGCGAAGGTGCTATACATCACGCTTAGCGAGGACCGAATGAGCATCAGTGGTTACGGAGAACCGCCTATTGCATTCAACAACCATCAGGTGGAAGAGTTGGCTTCAGGCTTCATGTCGACCCCACTGGGATTAGATTCGAAAATAGAAATTGGTACGGAGAAGCGACCGTTTGGCAACATGAGTTACTTGTTGTTTTCAGCGGGTTTTAGACAAGCAGTTTTGAAATTGCACAATGTGCAAGACCTTAATCTGACGCCACAGCGTTTTCTAGAACTTACCGGCCTACGCGAAGCTGGGGTGGATGACCTGAGCGCACGATTGAGGGCTGAAGATTGGTTCGAAAATTTTGAAGATGATGTGAGCTTCATTCTCATTGAGCGGCTTGTAAACCTATGAATCAATCAATCGAAACAGCGGCGTTTCATTACGACAAGTTGATCGGACGCTTGATCTTCAATGGTTCATGCCGATTATTATGGCGCAGCGAGATTGATCAAGGGAAAAAGTTGTTGAGCTATTTAGATGAAAATCGCGTTTCTTCACTGCAGGTTCACCTGCAGNGTAGTNGCTTTTTTGATTTGAACTCGGCGCTGCTGTTCTACCAGATCGTCAAGCTATTTGCCAAGGACCGACAAAAAAGCCTGGTGGTGTTTACTCGTGACGACGTGCGTGCCCAGCGTCAGCTGATAGAGGTCGCTCTGAAGCTGGACCCGCGAATAAAGCTTGAATTTACTTTTAGTGAAGACTTTAAACCCCATCACGTGCAGGTCGCTTAGGCCTCATGGCTGAAACTAGCTGGCAGAAGCCGGTTGTCGAAAGCGGGGTAAGTGANTCGACAACTAGATGCGAATCGACTGGCCATCAAGCAATCATAGATGAAGCTAACGAAACTGCAGTCATGGACAAGGTGGTCATGGACAAGGTGGTCATGGACAGGGCAGTCATGGACAGGGCAGTCATGGGGAGGGGGTCATGAAGGGCGCTCAAGTCATCATCCGAAAGTCATAATCATTAAAGGTATCCCTTGAATCCCAGAGGCTGATACTCGACACGCACAAGCGGCGCTGAAATTGCTATACTCGTGAACTTGTTCACCAGTTACGATTGAGCTTTCATGAGTACGTCCCCTCTTATTCAGAGCCCCACATCGGCGGCGCCAGAGATGGCTCTGACCATCGAAAATTTAACCAAGACTTATGCCAACGATTTTCAGGCGCTACGTGGCATCAGCCTGAATGTTGAGCGGGGTGATTTCTTTGCGTTACTGGGCCCCAATGGCGCGGGCAAGTCCACCACCATCGG
>JGI20153J14295_10002950_pt1 | contig 11673 bp, 10 predicted proteins | sample COG_03_FD_14295 | JGI IMG/M metagenome (IMG submission 14295) | reverse complement strand
CAGCAGGAACTGGCCGAGTTGATCCTGGTCCACCAGGTGCTGCACCTGCGTCTGCAGATGTTCTGGGTATGCTGAGATGTATTTCGGAATAGCGGACATAAAGCCGGTCACGGTGGGTTGTGGCAGTTGTTGACTGTTGTTCGCAGAGTATAGCTCACTGCGGTTCTCGGGTCTGGTCTGCAGCTTGATGCTTGAAAAAATCGGTCCACTACTGGTCATTGAGGTGCGGAGTTGGTTACTCTGTCATTAGACAGGCATGGAATGAGCATTTAATAACAGCGTTTCATTTATTAGCAGGATGGTAGCGTCTATGAATCCCTCGATGATTTCTCAATGGCAACTCGCCCGCACGCCCCTGGCCGGTTGGCCGCAAGACGGCGATTTCAGCTGGCGCGAAGCTTCAATGCCGGTGCCAGGACCGAATCAAATGCTGACCGAAACTCTATATCTGTCGATGGACCCGTATCAATGGGGACGGCGGCGCAGCGGCACCGAAGCCCCTGGTGAAGTGTGTCATGGACGTACCGTCTCACGGGTGCTCGAGAGCCAGCTGGACGGCTACCAGGCAGGTGACTTCGTGTTCAATACCAATGGCTGGCAGAGCCATGGTTTAACCGGTGAGGGCGTCAGCCAATTTGGCTATATGGTGCCGCGCAAGCTTGCCCCTACCCAGGCACCCTTGTCGACAGCCATTGGCATCATGGGCATGTTGGGGCTTACAGCTTACTCTGGGCTAATGGTGCAATGCCAGCCGCGGGCCGGTGAAACGGTGGTGGTCTCGGCTGCTTCCGGCGGTGTCGGGCAAGTTGCTGCGCAACTCGCCAAACTCAGTGGCTGCCGAGTGGTGGGTATTGCCGGTGCGGCGCAAAAAGTAAAATTCTGCCTGGAAGAACTGGGCCTTGATGCCTGTGTATCACACCTAGACGATGATTTGCCGGCGCAGCTGGCGGCGGCTTGCCCCGATGGTTGCGATGTGTATTTCGAGAATGTCGGCGGCCCGGTGTTCGAAGCGGTATTACCCGTGCTGAATAAGGGTGCCCGTATCACGGTCTGCGGCATGATTTCCCAATATGGAAACACCGATGGCAAAAATGCCCAGGAAGTCTGGCGAGCCACGGGGCAGTCGACGTTTGATCGACAGCAGGTGGTAGTTCACCCCTTGTTTGTGGGCAATTTTGTTGCCGACTATCAGCAGCGATTTCTGGATGAGATGGGCGAATATGTGCGGGCCGGTCGAGTGTTTTATAAAGAGGATCGTTGGCAGGGCTTGGATCAGGCGCCCGCAGCATTTTCGGCGATGCTGGCAGGTCGTAATTTCGGCAAGACCATCGTCGCCGTCGGTGACGACCCCACCCTGGCCTAATGGCTGAAGCCAGCAGGGTTGTCTCGGTGATGGGGCCTCGGTTTCGAAGCTAGGTTCAATCTTAGGTTTCAAGTAAGGCTTGATATTGATCCAGAATGGGCAGAATTTTCTCCCGAGAAACTGATGGCAAAGGCAAGATGGCGCGGCTTATGCCGGCAGCTCGATAGCCGGCCAGTATCACTGGGTCAGCGGGGGCACCAAAAACGCTGACGCTCAGGGATTGCATCTCCCTGCCCGCACTGGCGGCGAGGTGCCGCAGGCGGTTCATGCTGGCTTCAGCATCAAAGCCATCCCTGGCTCGTGGCAGCCAGCCATCACAGTAACGCACAACGCGCTTGAGCGTGTAGTCCGTTTCGCCACCCAGAATGATCGGTGGATAAGGCGTTTGCACGGGTTTCGGGTATAGCCAGCTGGCCGTGAAGTTGACGAATTTACCCTGGTACTCGGCAGCATCTTGCGTCCACAGGCGTTGCATCGCTAACACCTGTTCCTCCATACGTTGAAAACGCTGATCGTAATCAACCCCATGATGGGCCATTTCTTCTTTGTTCCAGCCGCCGCCAATGCCAAAGATAAAGCGCCCGGCGGACATGCGGTCGAGGCTGGCGACCAGTTTGGCGGTCACCAAGGTGTCACGTTGGGGCAGAAGGCAGATGCCCGTGCCAATTTTCAGGGTTTTGGTGGCGGCAGCGGCAAAGGCGAGTGATACAAAAGGGTCGTAGGAATGCCAGTACTCCGGTGGCAGGTCCGCACCGCCCGGCCAGGGTGATTGTCGTGAGATGGGTATATGGGTATGTTCCGGGACAAACACCGATTCATAGCCCCGTTGTTCTAGTTCGATCGCGAGCTCGTCCAGTGGTATGGAATAGTCAGTAGCAAAAATGAGTGCGCCGAATTTCATCGCTCTGATCTCCGTATTTGGCAGTTAATAATAGACTCGATGACTAGAGCACATTTGCGTCAGGCAAAGCAACCGCCGGTTGTCCTGCTGATACCAGATCAATAGACTGGACGCTATCTTCAGCCGTCACCTTTAAGGTAAAAGTAATATGTTCCGATGGGCCCTGAGCAAGTTTGAGACGCGCCATGGTAGATGAAATCACCATACGGGCCTATCGGCGCGACGATCAGTCAGCGACGATCGACATTCACGACCGGGCTCGGCCCATTGAGCTACAGGGAGCGTGCGACGCCCGCGCCTTTGTGCCGCTGGTGGATGACCGGGAAGATTTTGAGGAGTTTCTGAGTGCCAGAAAGCTAGTCGCGGAGCGCGATGAGCAGGTGCTTGGCTTTGTCGGTATCGAAGACGATCAGGTGGGTTGGTTATACGTTGATCCTGATTGCGCGCGGCAAGGTATTGGCCGGCAACTGCTTCGGCAGGCATTAGCGCTGATCGGTCAAGGGTCGCAGGTCCATGTGTTAGAGGGCAACAAGCCTGCTTTGGCGCTGTATCTGAGTGAAGGCTTCAGACGGTTTGATCAGTTTGACAGCAACAATCACGGCTATCCCTGTCGGATCCTCATGTTAGTTCGCCCCGCAGACTAATGGTGTCAGCCTGCAGGCGCACCAGCTTGCGTTTAAGTTCAATGACGCGCTCGTATGCCGCGTTGATGACGCCTTCAGTCAGCTGACCCGCGACCACTGCCTTGGTCGCTTCGAAGATGACCTTGGCTGGCAGGTCTGGGTCAGCCACGACCCAGGCGCCGGTACTGACCGTCGCCATGGTGGCATTTAAGTCATGACGTATCCCTTGGGGTTGTGCTGCCAAGGGGTTGTTTGAAAACATCAGTAGATCAAGGCCTGCTGTTAGCCCTTGGACCACCGTCTCGTTAAGTGTGTAGTGACGGATGACTGCCCCCATATGCAGATCGTCGGCGACGATCACGCCATCAAATCCCAAGTCCTCGCGGAGAATGCGTAACCATTCGGTTGAAAATGTCACCGGTGTGCCGGCATCCACATGCTGGTGGACCAGATGCGATGTCATGACCGCATCGACAACGCCGCGACTAACGAGCTGCTTGAAAGGCTCCAGTTCTGCTGCCGTCCAGGTGTGGGTGATATCGAGCAAGCCCGTATGTGAGTCACCACGAGCGCGGCCGTGGCCGGGGAAATGCTTCAGACAACCCAGTACGCCCTGAGAGCCCAGGCCTTCCAGCATTGTTTGTGCGTAGGTGGTGACTGTGGTGACATCCTGGCTATAACTTCGGTCCAATTGACCGATCGCCGGCCCCGGTGGATCGCCATCCAGGTCGACGCAAGGCGCCAGGTCGAAATTAAAGCCCGCAGCCTGCAGTTCCTGACCAAGATCGGCGTAGTGCTGTTGGGCGGCCTTCGGGCTTAGATCGGCGGCGATCCGTTTCGCTGACAAGGTCTCTTTGAAGCCCTGTGAGCTGTCGACCCTTTGGATTTTTCCACCTTCCTGATCGACAAACACGAACAACGGAAATTCAGTCTTGGCGCCTTGAATACTCTGTAACAGGAGGGTTAACTGCACTCGGTTAATAATGTTATAGCGATAGATAATCACGCCGCCGATCAATCCAGCCTCGGCCTGCTCAATGATTTTCTGGACGCCTGGGTCGGTCAGGGTGGTGCCATGAAAACCCACGCAGACCAATTGTCCAAGCTGCTTGCGCAGGGTCTGATGTAGATTCACTTCAGGTGCAGGCGCACCGTTTTCAGGCGACATCGGCAATGGTCGTGCGATGCAGTAATCGATCATAACCTTCATAGCCACCCGTAGCGCGGTGTAGTACCGAGCGGTTATCCCACATGGTTAACATGCCGGGTTGCCATTGATGGCGGTATTGAAACTCGGGTTGGGTTTGCCACTGGTGTAATTCCATCAACAGCGCGTGGCTTGCGTCATCGCTCATGCCTTCGATGCCAATAATGTAGCCAATAACCCCGTATAGGCCCTCTTGGCCAGTTTCTCGATGGCGGCGAATAAGCGGGTGAGGTTGGGTGGCCAGGGCAGTGTCGGAGGGTAAAATTTCCATGCTGCGATCCGTCGCCTTGTCAGCTTTGCCGTATGAACCCTCATTGCCGTAAGCCCGTCCGGCAGAATGAATCGCGAGTTTGCCTTCCAGCTTGTCTCGCAATGCAGCCGGCATCTGTTGCAGCGCCAGATGTTGATTGGCATACAGCGTGTCGCCGCCCACAGGCGGAATGGTGATGCCGTACAAGCAGGTGGCAGCGGGTGGTGTCTTCTGAAAGCTCCAGTCGGTGTGCCAAGATTCCGCAAAAATCGGAGCGGTTTCTTGGGCCATGCGCTTGACCGCAATGATATGTTCTCTATCCGGTATGGCGGCGATAAAAGGATCTTCGCCAAACTCACCAAAGTATTGGGAGAAGCGTTCAAGATCATCATCGCTCAAGGACTGATTCGGAAAGGCAACCACATGGTGAGCCAGCCAGGCGGCTCGAATCTCAGCGATGGTAGCTGGGCTTAAGTGCTGGCTTAAATCGACGTTGGTGATTGTGGCGCCGCAGGCTTGGCCGGATGGTGTGACAATGATGCTCATGACTGAAATTCCGTAGTGGTTGCTGTTGGCTATCGGTTCGGCGTATTCATCTTCGCATGGCGCCGTTAGAGTTTGCACTACTGACTAGCCGTCAGCGACTGCATACTGTTGGTGCCAGCGACAAGGAGCTCTGGGGTTCATGGCTCAGGGTCAACGGGCAGTTTGATCGCAAAAACTGCCCTGTTGAATGTGACCCTTAGGCGCTGAGACGAGGATCCGCCTGCTGGCCGCGAACCAGTTTGCCGGGTAGTGCGCCCGTTGCCTGACCATGGCTGTAAATGACTTCTCCAGACTTGATCGTCGCGATAATCCCGTCGGCATTCTGCAAGAAGCGTTTACCCCCGGCTGGCAGATCATGCACGATGTGTGGTGTGTGCAGTTTTAGCGCGTCAAAGTCGATGATGTTGACATCGCCACGCATGCCCTCGGCCAATAGGCCGCGATCTTTTAGAGAGTAGAGTTCCGCTGGTTGACGAGTGAGCAACTGGATGGCCCGCGCCAGTTCGAACACGCGGCGCTCCTTCACCCATTTGGTGAGAACATAGACATTGGCGCTGGTGTCACAAATAGAGCCAACGTGGGCGCCGCCATCGCCCAGCGCGGAGATGGTATGGGGGTGATCAAGCAACGTTGGAATATTCTCCGAGAAGTTGGCAGCCGGGATGTACACCAGGTTGTTACCGTTGTTACCCAGAAAGTAGTCATACAACCATTCTTCAGGCAGGCGGCCTTCGCGTTCGGCAATGGCGGCGACAGAGTCTTCCTTGTTGGGCAGGTAATTGATCGGCTCTTCCAGCGGGTACATATGACGGAAGCGATTATTGAAAATCTCGACAAAAACATGCGGATGATCGTTGTCTTCGGCAAGAATACGAGCCTTGATGTCCGGCTGCTTCAGGGTCGCGATTTTCTCGTCCCAGGCTAAGGATTCTAGTCCCAGGAAAGTGGGCCGTTTGTAGAAGCTGCTCATTGACGCCGGGTGGCCCATCAACATGCCCACGGGTCGCGATAATACCTGACCACGAATATCCAGGCCGTCTGCCTGAGCGGCCTCGATCCGATCCAGCTGTTGCCGCCAATGGTCTGGTCGATTACCGATATCAAGCAGTGTAAAGGTCCCTTTGGCGCCAGTCTTTCTGCTGGTCTCTCTAAGGATGCTGAACTCATCCTCAGCGTCNTCCCAGTCAGAGATAAGTTGAAATACATGGCCTTGAGCGCCGGACAAGGACTCGCCTAATTGTTTGAGCTCGCTGGTGGCGGCCTGGTAAGTAGGAATGAACTCGCCGTTGCTGCTGCGGTGCAATAGGGTGCGCGAGGTGGACAAGCCTACCGCGCCAGCAGATAAGGCATCTTTGATTAAGACTTTCATTCGGGCAATATCTTCGGCCGTGGCGGCCTCGCGATCAACGGCGCGTTGACCCATAACATAAACCCGCACCGGGCCATGGGGTAGCAGAGCCGCCATGTCGATATCTCGAGGTTTAGCGGCCAGTGAATCCAGGTACTGCGGAAAAGATTCCCAATTCCAGGGCAAGCCTTCGTTCATGGCTGAGCCTGGAATTTCTTCGACCCCCTCCATCAGCTGGACCAGTACCTCGCGATCTTGCGGACGGCAGGGCGCAAAGCCGACCCCGCAGTTACCGACAACGACTGTGGTGGTGCCCAGGTTCGATGAGGGTGCAAGATGAGAGTCCCAGGTTGCTTGACCGTCATAGTGGGTATGCACATCGACAAAACCTGGCGTCACGATATGGCCTGTAGCATCAAATTCGCGCTTGGCTGTACCCTCGATATGACTGGCGATCCTTGCGATAACACCATCGAGAATGGCGACGTCACCCTGGAACGGCGCGTTGCCGCTACCGTCGTAAATGTCACCGCTACGAATAATCAGATCATATTGCGTCATCGTCGTCTTCTTTGAGTCTGTGAATTTAATTGTTCATTTATAGTTCATTCAATGTTAAAAATCTAATGATTCGCGGGGTTTGGCGCCCATTTCAAGTGCTGGTGCCCAATATTGATTGACTATTATCGAGGTAACGACTTAAGCCGAAGTCCGGTCAGTTGCAAGCTTGTCTGTGGTTACCGTTCGATGAAGTCGAACTGGATGTCGCAAGTTTCTATCGGCTTTGTCGAAAGTGTTTGTTAGGATGTCAGAATTCGATATCAAAATAGTGTCTATGTGGATTGCGTGATTGGTGTCAGAAAGAGGTAGTTGGAAAGATGTTTGCGAAACCGCTGTTGAGAGATGCCAGATTTAAAAAATCTAAATTTAGAAACTCTAAATCTAAAAGCTCTAGATCTGAAAGCTTTATATCTGAAAGCTTTATATCTGAAAGCTCTATATCTAAAAGCTCCGAATTTAAACAAGTCGTCTTAAAATCTCCGGGCCGAACTGGTCAGCTGCGAGTTCAACCGGTGAGTCGTGTAGAAGCCTTCGAGTTCGACCGAGCTGTAAACCTCTACACTAAAAGTTACCGCGGACAGACCATCAGTAAAACCAGTGAATGTTACGCATTATTGAAATTTTGTTTTCTCGAGAGCTGGTTTGGCTACAACCGATCGATAACACTAAAAGAGCTGGCTGCAAGAGCGAATCGGCCAACGAGCAAGGCTTCGCGCTTGATGACGAAGGGCGTAGCTGAAGGTCGATATATTGCAAGCCCAGAAGGCCGCTATCTTCCATCATTTGGTATAGCCCAAGATGTTGCTAAATGGCTGCAAGCTAGCCAAATACCCTTTAGTTTAACCGCTGGAAATTTTTGCATCCAAGTGGATGTGTCCTACTTTAGATTCGCAATTAACTACCTGTTAGTACAACAACAGCATACCGAAAATCTTGGCGCAACAGCCCATGTGCTCATGCTGCAGTTGATCAAGCGCGAGCTTATACATGGTCTTAAGTCGACGGCGACAGACTTGTCAGCGGCTTTAAAAATCAGTAAGAGCACCGTGAGCGACACTCTGCATTTGCTGATCGAGAAGGGCTATGTCATCACGGAAGCAGACACGCATGACGACCGAAGAATCATGCTTTGGCTGAACTTGAGTGAGGCGCATTCCAAAGGGTTAGATGAACTTCTTAGGGTTTTTTTCGCGCGCAATGAGTAGTCGAGAGTCCGTCGCAGCAAGTGTAGTGACGAACAAGGCGAGTGCTGATTAGTGTCTGTGACTGGCGCCAAGTTGGTTCGGTTTTGGTTATTGCAGAGTGCTTGGGCCGCCGCCCCGGCTAGAAAAGCGCTTTTGCTGACGTAAACAGGCGTCAATCGCGGATTGCCTACCATAGTCGAACTATCGTTGTTTTCAGATAACTTCATCGACACAGTAGATGTTAACTAATCGGTTAATGTTGAGGTGCGTGTTATGAAGCTGAATTCTATCAAATTAAGCCTGAAGCAGTGGTTCAGCGCTGCCATTCTTGTCAGCCTGTCTGCCGGTGCGCAGAGTGAAATACTTGAAGTTTATCGTTGGCAGGCCACACCAGGTATGGGTGCGCAGATGCTAGAAACTTGGCGTGCGGCCAAAGCCATTCATGAAGAAGTGGGGGCGACGGTCTACGCTTTTAAAGGTGATTTGGGCACCAATTTACATGTCAATTATCTGATGCGTTGGGATTCAGAAGCGCAATGGGGTGCATCCAAAGATGCACTAGCGAAAAGTCTGGCGTGGCAGGCCATGTTGGCTAACTCCAGCGCAGAAAGCCCCGCGACATTGCAGTGGAGTATGCGGGTTAGCAATCTCGATTCAAGTGTTAAAGCCGATAGTTTCGATGACGGTAAAGTGTTTAGCGTCTTTATCTGGAAACCCGCTCCGGGGCAGACCGCTACGGTGGTGCAAAATTTTGCTAAGGCGAAGCAAATTCACACCGCCCTGGGCGCGCGAGTTGAGTCCTATCTTGAGGGCGTCGGTGGTGTCGGCAATCTGCACTATACAATGGCTTTTAAAAACTGGGCCGCAATGGCTGACTTTAATCAAAAGCTGGCGAGCAGCGAGGCCTGGGCTAATTTACGGGCTGAAATTGATCCCGAGAGCTCAACCTTGATTGATAGCTTTACTGGTAGCTTGATGCCTCTATAGGTCTCGGTGGCGCCTCTTTGAGGCGTCTTTTGCTGATGGTATGAGTGGTGCTTTATGGTCCCTTGTGGCTTCTCTAATGATAGGGCGAGCAGGGGATTATCTTAGTGTTTTGTCTGTTGTTACCGAGTGTGGAGAAGTTCTTATGTTGAAGAAAAGCTTGATTGGCGGTTTGGTGTTGTCGAGTTTGCTGGTCGGCTGCGCACCAGCTGAAGACCCCGTTGAGGGGGTGACCTTGGCCTTGCCCGAGCCTGTCGCGATTCGCTATAACGAATTCATCTGGTGTTCTAATGGTCCAAATTTCAGTGCAGAAAACCTAGCAAAGAATTTTGATTTCTGGGTTGATGGGATGCAGAACACCTTGCAACAAAAGCGTCCGGCGGCAGTTAGTCTGACCCCCAGAGGCTGGTCAAATGACGACTTCGATAGACTGCATCTAATGATGTGGCCTGATAAAATTGCTCGAGATGCGGGTTGGGCCGCTTATGCTGAATCTGGACTGGAGCAGGCGGAGGCCGCTGCGTTTCCCGGCTTGGAAAAATGTGGCGGCGATGATTGGCAAGATGTATTTGGCTTTAATGTTTACCAGCCAAGGCCGCCGACCGTGATAATGGATCCAGCGACAGATAAGCCGGTCGTTGGCTATCGGTTTTGCGCGATGAACGCAGGTAAAAACCGCGCTGACCTGCGAGCCGTCATCTATGATTCTTTTATTCCTTATCTCGATGCGTTAGCGATCTCTGCAGGACCGTCTGCGTATAATTTTCTGATTCAGGTCCCCGACTTTGTTGTTGAGAGTAGAGCGGGACATGAAGGCGTGCCGGTAACCTGGGACTATATGTGGACCAACACTTGGCCTAGTACCGCCGCCTATGAAGCGTCGAATACGACTTGGTCGGCTCAAGGGCAGGCCCTGCGGGCCGCTTTTGATGCTGTAGCCACTTGCAGCGAGGAGCAAGTCTACGATCTGACGCCGATAATGGTAGCCGCAGAATAACCGAGGAAATCATGTCATTGCTGACGATTGTCGGGGTTTAGCCAGCGAGGCCATTAGTGTAACGATACGGTTATATCAATGGCCTGCGGAGCTCGGTTGATCTGTAAACAAGCTGGTGTTATTGCGCACATGGCTAAACCCTCTGAGTGCTGCAGTCACTAGGCACTCGCATGTAATAATCGCCATTTAACCTCGGCTTGACTTGTTATGTCGTTGTCGCCAGAGAGCACTTTCGGGGCTCGGCGACACTCAGTGCTACTCAGTGCTATAGCAATGGCTTGTAAATTGAGTAAGCTGTTCGCAGGAAATTCGATTACCCATATCAGCGATCTGCGAGCCCTATGACAAGCGATGCCATTCCATCCCAGCTAAATGCACTATTGCCACAGTTAGGCGCCGATGCCGTCAAATTATTAATTCCCTACTTGACGCAACTTGACGCAGAAACGGGTCAGGTGCTTGTTAAGCAGGGTGATCATGGTACAGATGTCTATTTTTTACTGAATGGCAAATTTTCCGTATTCGAGAAAATTCAAATTAATAGTTCCGAGGTGGTTTTGAATGTAGCGACATTCCCGGGCCCAGGTGTTTTGGGTGAAGTGAGCGTCATGACTGCAACAGAAAGAACCGCGACGGTAGTCGTCATTGAGCGTTCCGATTGTCTGGTGCTGACTCAGGACAAATTCAATGCCTTGGTCAAGGCGAGCCCGCAGACTGGCATCGAACTGCTGAAGGCATTCGGTGCAATCATGTACGGTCGTCAAAGCGCTTTTCAGAATAAAGTTCGGGGTAATATATTGCGCGAGAGTCTTAGTATCGAGGCTGGTATTGCGAAAATGGCTCGCTATACGGGTCGAGTATCGCGAACGAGTCCGGCGCTGGCGAAAAAACTATTCAGTGATGATGTTAAGGGCGTTAATTATAAATCTGACTAGCGACAACCTTATTAAATATGGTGCTAACCAGTCTAGTGCTAACTAGTCCAGCCCAGCACTCTCGTTGATTGATGTTGATGCCTCTCGAAGCCCACATTGTGTTGCCCGACCTTGGCCGAGCCCGCCTTGATCAAGGTAACGGGGCAGGCTGAATACTTCAAGTCCGATGATGCTATGATTGGTTGGTGCGCGCCACAACGAATATGATCAAACCAACCTGTGCTGAATATTTGAAAAAGTGAATGAAAATGTTGATGCAAACCGCCCGTGATCTGCAGCCATTTTGGAATATTCTTAGTAGCAGCTTGGGAAATGGTAGCTGGGTCAGACTGGTACTGAGCAAGCAACGGGCGAGTGACGAGCTTGTGCGTGTTACGGTTCGCATGATTATTATCAGGGATCAGCCGGTTTTGTCTTTCTTGTATAGTTACCAGACCCGCGATATTACCAAGAATTTCGCTCCGCCTGACGGACTGAAAGAGATTCAAAAATTAGTCAGTGAGACTTTCAAGAGCGCTCACTTGCTAACGGTCGCTGACGAGGTGCAGGTAAATATCAGTAAGAAAAACAAGGTTCATCTGTCGAGTCGAAAGCGCAAATTGAAGGACGAAGCTGAGCCTAATGAAACCATAGGTCGTCATAATCGAGAAAAAAATCGGTTTGTGGATATTACTCGACCCTTTTTGACGGCGCTGGGCGTTACAGATCACAATCATCAACTCATTCCTGCGATGGCGCGCAAATGGAAGCAGGTCAACAAATTTATTGAGTTAT
>JGI20153J14295_10002931_pt1 | contig 11709 bp, 9 predicted proteins | sample COG_03_FD_14295 | JGI IMG/M metagenome (IMG submission 14295) | reverse complement strand
AAGTTTCGTCGGTTCCTCTTCCTTTTTAAATCTTAATTTTCTTTTTTCTAACGCCGTTTTTAAGTTTCGAAGATACACTGTAGATCCATTTTGTTCTGTAATTAAATTTATAGTCTCAAGTGCTTTTTCTGGCTGATTATCCCTAAGGTAAAGCTTTGTNAANCCTTCTTTTAGTTGGACATTTTTAGGTTTCTTGGCNACCAATTCAATTTGTATTTCAATTGCTTCAGCATAGCTGTTGCTACGCTGTAAAACAGCAACTAAATGCTGTAACATCCAGAAGTTTTCTGGGTCTTTTACCAATGCTCTATCAATATATTCTTTGGCCAATTCTATTTGATACAGCGCAAAATAATTCTTAGAAAACTCAAAGAAAACAGCAACATCGTTTGGAATTATTTGATTGCAACTTTCTAAATTTTCGATCGCTTTCTGAAAGTTACGAATCGATTTCTCTGCCAAAGCTTTAAAAAAATATTGTTGGAATTTTAACTCCTTTTCTTCATTCAAATCTTTTGGCAACGCAATACTATCTTGTGCATATGAAGGCATCGAAAAGAGCACAAAGAATACAGAGCAAAGAACTAGCGCACTTTTAAAGGAACGCTTTATAATTTTTTTTTCGCTATTCTTTGTGATAAATTTCATTTATAATAATTCGGTATAATCACCAATACTTACAGAAGTGTACTTCCCGTTGTATTTGGCATGATTTCCAATCATTGCCTGCTCTAAATCTGCATTTTTTATAGAGACATTTGATTGAATTAGCGAGTTTTTAATAGTTGAATCTGTAACAATACTGTTTGCTCCAATAGAAACATAGGGTCCTATTTTTGTATTTTTTAACAGTACATTTTCACCAATAAAACAGGGTTGAATAATTTCTGAATTGTCTAAGACAACATCTTTAGAAACTAGGTTATTACCGGCTTCATACTCGAAACCTAACACTTGTTTATTCGTATCTACAGTAGGATCTTTTTTACCACAATCCATCCAAGCATCTACTTTTCCTGGAATAAATTTTGCGCCTTCTCTTTTTAAAGTTTCTAAGACATTGGTCAATTGGTATTCGTTATTCTCTTTTAGATCATTGTCAACTAAATATTCAACTTCCTTTCTTACACGATCTCCATCTTTAAAATAATAAATACCGATAATCGCTAAATCTGAAACAAAATCTTTTGGCTTTTCAATAAAATCGGTAATAAAACCGTCTTCTACTTTTACGACACCAAAGGCACTTGGGTCTTCCACTTGTTTAACCCAGATGGCACCGTCTGCACTTGCGTCTAATTTAAAATCTGCTTTGAATAATGTATCAGCATAAGCAACAACACAGGGACCACTCAAAGATTCTTTGGCGCAATATAGTGCATGTGCAGTTCCTAAGGCTTCTTCTTGAATGTATACCGATCCTTTGGTTCCTAATTCTGCTGCAATTTTCAATAAGGTCTCTTTCGTGTTTGCGGGAAACCCTTTTGCTGCTGGTCCAATTATAAAGGCTATTTCATCTATTTCTTGTGCTACAACTGCAGTAATATCTTCTACCAAACGTTGTACGATTGGTTTTCCTGCAATAACGGTTAAAGGTTTAGGGATTGTGAGCGTATGAGGTCTTAAACGTGACCCAATTCCGGCCATTGGTACAATTATTTTCATAAAGAATTCTTATCTAATTTCGGGGTGCAATATACCACTTATTGAGAGATTAAAAAAAGGCTAGATCCCCTTAGGAATTGCGGCAATTAGTGTTTTCGTATACGTTGTTTTTGGTGCTTTGTAAATAACATCCGCATCACCAATCTCCTCAATCTCTCCTTGATTCATGACCACCAATTGGTCTGACATGTATTTAACAACAGAAAGATCATGGGAAATAAAAATATATGTGAAATTAAATGTTGCTTTCAATTCATTCAATAAGTTTAAAACTTGTGCTTGAACAGAAACATCTAATGCCGAAACCGACTCATCGCAAATAATTAGCTTCGGTTGTAATGCGATTGTTCTTGCAATACCAATTCGCTGTCTTTGTCCTCCCGAAAATTCGTGGGGATATCTATTAAAATGTTCTTCTTCTAAACCCACTTTTTTTAACAGGTCTAAAACATACGTTATTCTTTCCTTCTTATTTGACAAAATACCGTGAACCTTCATCGGTTCTAAAATAGCATTCCCAACCGTAATTCTTGGATTTAGTGATGAAAAAGGATCTTGAAATATAATCTGAATGTCTTTTCTAAGTTTCTTCAACCCTGTTTTTGATAGCTGTGTAATGTCTTTTCCTCCAAAAAGAACCTGTCCAGAAGTTGCTTTTTCTAAATGTAAAATAGTTCTACCCAAAGTAGTTTTACCACAACCAGACTCCCCTACCAAGCCCAATGTTTCTCCTTCAAAAATCTGAAATGAAACATTATTTACGGCTTTTACAACTTCGTCTTTCTGAAACCATGCCCCTTTGGTAATAAACTCTTTTTTTAAATTACGTATTTCTAACAGAGGTGTTTTCTGATATATTTTTTCATGAAAACGAGCTCTATCCTCTTTCGTATATACAGTGTTATCAACAGTTTCATCGATAAAATCTGTAACCGTTGGTAATGTATGTAGCCTTAGCTCTAAATTTGGCTTCGAATTGATTAATGCTTTGGTATAATTTTTTTGGGGGTTTAAAAAAACTTCTTTTGTGCTACCTTGTTCAACAATACTTCCTTTATACATGACTACTACCCGATCTGCTATTTCCGAAACCAAGGCTAAATCATGGGTAATAAAAAGGATACTCATTCCATATTCTTGTTGCAATTCTTTTAACAACAAGATAATTTCTTTTTGTACGGTAACGTCTAAAGCCGTTGTTGGCTCGTCAGCAATCAAAATTTCCGGCTTGCAAGCGATCGCCATGGCAATCATTACCCGTTGTTTTTGTCCCCCACTAATTTGATGTGGATACGCTTTAAAAATACTAGATGCTCGGGGTAATTTTACTTTTTCGAAAAGAGAAATTACAGTAGCATAAATTTCACTTTTAGAAAACTGTGTATGTTGTTGTAAAATTTCTGCAACTTGATATCCGCAGGTAAGAGTTGGATTAAGAGAACTCATCGGTTCCTGAAAAATCATGGCAATTTTACGGCCTCTTATTTTCTGAAATACCTTTTCTGAATAGGTATTTATATTTTCTTCATTGTAGAAGATAGCGCCATTAACTTTCGCAATTCCTTTTGGCAATAAACCTAAAAGCGCTAAAGAAGTAATCGATTTTCCACTTCCCGATTCTCCTACCATTCCTAAAATTTCATTTTGATACAATGAAAAAGAAACATCATGAACAGCTGCTTCAATTTTTTTATTTTGAAGAAAAGAAATTGAAAGGTTCTTAATGTTTAGCATTTATAGACTTTTGAAAGATTAAAAATAAGCTTTTAATTGTACTCTTTTTGTGATGCAGCAGAAAGTTTTATATAAAAAATGAACCCAAAGAAACAATGGCTACAAATAAGTTAATTAATCCCTTTAAAACCCGAGTTAACGTTTGGGTTTTTTGTTTCTTTGTAATTCCTAAAAATCAATCTTTTGAATTACTTAACAGTAGAAAATATCTCTAAGTCTTACGGCGAACGTGTTTTGTTTGATGACATTTCTTTCGGAATTAACAAAGATCAAAAAATAGCTTTTGTAGCTAAAAACGGAAGTGGAAAAACTTCTATTTTGAATATAATTGCGGGTCTAGACACTTCTGATTCAGGTCAGGTAGTAAGTAGAAAAGGGATTTCTATTGCTTATTTAGCTCAAAATATGGATTTAGATCCTGCTCTTACGATTGAGGAAACTATTTTTGCGACTGACAATACGGTATTAAATGTTGTGAAACAATATGAAGCTGCTTTAGAAAATCCTGAAAATGCCGATGCATTTCAAACGGCTTTTGATTTGATGGAGCAATACAATGCATGGGATTTTGAAACGCAATACCGCCAAATTTTGTCAAAATTAAAATTAGACGATCTAACATTAAAAGTAGGAGCACTTTCTGGGGGGCAAAAAAAACGTCTTTCTTTGGCCATTGTTTTAATTAACAAACCCGATTTATTAATTTTAGATGAACCCACAAATCATTTAGATTTAGAAATGATTGAATGGCTAGAAGCTTTCTTTGCAAAAGAAAAAATAACGCTATTCATGGTAACGCATGATCGTTATTTCTTAGAACGTGTATGTAATGAAATTATAGAATTGGATGAAGGAAATATCTATAAGTATAAAGGAAATTATTCGTACTATCTTCAAAATAAAGAGGAACGCTTAGCATTGGAAGCTACCAATTTGAGCAAAGCCAAAAGTTTATTCAAAAAAGAGTTGGACTGGATGCGCAGGCAACCGAAAGCAAGAACGACAAAATCGAAGTCGAGAACAGATGATTTTTATAAGATCAAAGAAAAAGCACACCAAAGAAGACAAGATCATCAAGTTCAGTTAGAAATTAACATGGAACGTTTGGGGAGTAAAATCTTAGAGCTTCACAAATTGAAAAAATCGTATGGAGATAAAAAGATTTTAGATGGATTTGACTATATTTTTAAACGTGGAGAGCGTGTTGGGATTATTGGTAAAAACGGAACTGGAAAATCTTCTTTTTTAAATATCATCACAGAAACTGCTCCACTTGACGGAGGAAAGGTGACCGTAGGTGAAACAGTGAAATTTGGGTATTATACACAATCTGGAATTAAGGTAAAACCTGGACAAAAGGTGATTGAAGTTATCAAAGAATTTGGTGAATTTATTCCACTAACAAAAGGACGTAAAATATCTGCTTCGCAACTGTTAGAACGTTTTTTGTTTGACAAGAAAAAACAATACGATTTTGTAGAAAGACTTTCAGGAGGAGAACAAAAGAGATTGTACTTGTGTGCTGTTTTAATTCAAAATCCTAACTTTTTAATCTTGGATGAGCCCACCAATGATTTGGATGTGGTTACTTTAAACGTCTTGGAAAACTTCTTGTTAGATTACCCTGGAAATTTATTGGTAGTTTCTCATGACCGCTATTTTATGGACAAAATTGTGGATGCACTATTTGTTTTCAGAGGCGAGGGTGTTGTCGAGAATTTCCCAGGAAACTACTCAGATTTTAGGGCCTATGATGGTTCTATTCCTAAAGAAGTAGAAAAGAAAAAAACACCAGAAAAAGTGGTGGAAAAAAAGAAAAAACCTGTGACCTTAAACTTTGATGAAAAAAGAGAATTTGGAGGTTTAGAAGCAGAAATTGGAAGACTTCAGAAAAGCAAAGCATCGATTGAAAATCAATTTTTAAATGTTGAAATTCCTACGGATGAAATTGCAGCGAAGTCTCAAGAATTGGAAGCAATTATCAAAAAATTAGAACAAAAAGAGGAACGATGGCTAGAACTTTCCATGAAATTAGAGGGTTAAAATAATTTCCTTAAAAAAAAATTCTTTTTTTCAAATAGACACTGGTAATGTCTTCGTCATTCAACAAAGCTTCGTTATTGAACCTTAAGAGGAATTGTGCAAGCGCAATGGTGTCTTTTTCGCAATATTTTACAATTCTGTCCATGTTTTTTTCTTGATAATAAATTTGCGCCACTTCACTCCCATCTATATCGTCTTTTGGAGACGGAATTACTAAAATGGAGGTTAATAGTTTTAAGGAGGTATAATGTTTGTAGACTCCAAATTTCCACAATCTCAATATTTGATATATAAACAATTTCACTTTAAAATTTTACTTCAAATACAATATAAAAATAGAGAAAAGAAAACAAAAAGTTATAATGGAGGAAATGAGATTGGAATGGTATTAACTATAATTAAATAGTTTTAAAAAAAACATATTAATAAAGAATTAAAGAAAGAGGGATCATCCTCTTTTTTTTTGTTTAAAATTAAATGAAAAACCTTTTAGTTTAGTTCCCTATAAGTTGTTTTTGTAAAAAAATCCCGAACCCTACTTTTCACTCTCTTAAAATTTTTCTTATGTAGGGGTTTTTTGGNGTGTAGTTTATTGAATTTAGTGTATTGATTTATATAGAGGTAATGTGGGTGTANTTGTGTNTCAATTAAAAAAAATTAGATGAAATTTCTTATATTGAAGTCGTTTTTTGTAGTCAAAAATCATATATTAGGATTGGTGGTTATAGGGTGTTTTTAAATTAGTTGTAAATTATGGAGATCCTTTTTATGAAAATGCTCGTTATAATTAATAAACAATGATGTAATGTTAAATGATTGTAAAGTATGATTTATTGTAATTTAATTATCCTTATTTTTGAATCTATATATAAATCAGTTTATGAATAAAAGTGATGTTAAAATTCTTCTTGTTGATGATGAGCCGGATATTTTAGAAATCGTTGGTTACAACTTAAGAAATGAAGGATATCAAGTCTTTACTGCAACGAATGGAATTGAAGCAGTAAAATCAGCAAAAAAAAACATTCCTCAACTCATCTTGTTAGACATTATGATGCCGGAAATGGATGGTATTGAGGCGTGTGAAAAAATACGAAAGATCAAATCTTTAAAAAATGTCATTATCTCTTTTTTAACCGCTAGAGGAGAGGATTACTCTCAAGTTGCAGGTTTTGAAGCGGGTGCTGATGATTATATAACAAAACCGATAAAACCAAAAGTTTTAGTGAGTAAGATAAAATCTTTGTTAAGAAGGTTAAAGTCTGAAACGGAAACTTCTTTTAAAATCGGGGACATTGTCATTGATAGAGAAGAATATGTTGTTTACAAAGCGGGCAAAAGAATTACTTTACCTAGAAAGGAATTTGAATTATTTTCTTTATTAACTTCAAGATCTGGAAAGGTGTTTAAAAGAGAAGTAATTCTTGACACTGTTTGGGGAAATGAAGTTGTAGTTGGAGGAAGAACAATCGATGTTCACATTCGGAAACTACGAGAAAAAATTGGCGATCATCATTTTAAAACAGTGAAAGGTGTAGGCTATAAATTTGTTTTAGGAGAAGAAGATCTTTAAAAACCGGCTTAATGAAACTTAAAAAAACATATACTTATGCGTTGGTTTCTTCGCTATATTCAACAACACTTGCTGTTATAATTGCTGCACTGAGCTATTATTTTATAGCTCCATATTTCGGCGGTTTTTCAGTTCTTATTTTTGTTCTATTGTTTTTTGTACTGTCCTTTTTTATCATTCAATACAGAGCAGAATATTTTATCTACAGAAGAATTAAGAACATTTTTAAAGAATTTTCAAACATCGATACGGATGAGTTTCAAAGAAAGTCTGTAACAACAGATATTGAATCTCTTTCTCAAAGTGTTCAAAAGTACGTAGAAGGCAAGCAGCTAGAAATTCAAACATTAACAGAAATCGATTCTTTCAGACGTGATTTTTTGGGGAATTTAGCACACGAACTAAAAACACCTATTTTTACGGTACAGGGGTATATTTTAACTTTAATAGAAGGTGCTGCTAACAACAAAGAAATTCGAACAAAGTATCTTCATAGAGCTAATAAAGGGGTTGAAAGACTTGTTGCTGTCATCAAAGATTTAGACATGATCGCCAAATTAGAAACGGACGGTCTACAATTAAATATCGAAAATTTCAACATTCTAGAATTGATTCAAAATGTATTTGATTTATTGGAAATGAAAGCAAAAAAGAGAAACATCACGTTACTCTTTGATCGAATTTATGAAGTTCCAGTCTTTGTAAAAGGAGATGTTGAAAAAATTGAACAAGTACTTATCAATCTCGTTGTAAACTCGATAAAATACGGAAAACCAAACGGAACCACTATTGTGAGTATAGACCCTTATAATGATCAAAAATTTCAATTAAAAGTAACGGATAATGGCGAAGGGATTCAACAAGAATACTTACCGCGTTTGTTTGAACGTTTTTACCGAGTAGACCAGAGTCGTTCTCGTGAACAAGGAGGATCTGGATTAGGATTGTCTATTGTAAAACATATTATAGAAGCGCACAACGAAATTATTTTAATGAAAAGTGAATTTGGGAAAGGCTCTGAATTTTCATTTACCCTAGAAAAGGCAACATAAGCTGGCTTTAAACTAAATCAAACCCAATATCTTTCCTGTAATTCATTTCCTCAAACTGAATTTTTTCGATAGTAGCATAGGTTTTTGCCAATGCTCCTTCAATAGAATCTCCTAACGAAGTTACAGCCATTACCCGGCCTCCGTTTGAAACCACTTTATCGTTCTCTATTTTTGTTCCTGCATGAAAAATAAGGGAGTCTTCAATGTTTTCAAAACCTGTAATTTGTTTTCCTTTTTGATAGGCTTCTGGATATCCCCCTGCAACCAACATGACCGTTGTTGCTGTTTTTGGGTTTACCGAAAATGATTTTTGATGTAAGGTTTGCTTGGCAACGCCTTCAAATAAATCATATAAATCAGATTCAATTCTTGGCAAAACAGCTTCTGTTTCTGGGTCTCCCATTCGAACGTTGTACTCAACTACTGATGGGTTTCCAGCATCGTTCATCAAACCGATGAAGATGAAACCTCGATAATCAATTCCGTCTTTTTTCAAACCGGCAATGGTAGGTTTCACAACCAAGCTTTCTACTTTATCTAAAAAAGCTTTGTCTGCAAATGGCACTGGGGATATGGCTCCCATACCTCCTGTATTTAAACCAACATCGCCTTCTCCTATTCTTTTGTAATCTTTTGCTGAAGGTAAAATTTTATAACTATTTCCGTCTGTTAACACAAAAACAGACAATTCAATTCCTTTTAAAAATTCTTCAATAACCACTGTCGCTGAAGCGGCTCCAAACTTTTCATTGGTAACCATTTCTTCTAATTCTACTTTTGCTTCTGCTAAATCAGTTAGGATAAGAACTCCTTTCCCACCAGCCAATCCGTCTGCTTTTAAAACATACGGAGGGGTTAATGTTTCTAGGAATGTAAAACCCTCTTTTAGGTTTTCCTTTGTAAAGGATTGATAACGTGCTGTAGGAATTCCATGTTTCTGCATGAATTGTTTTGAAAAATCTTTACTTCCTTCTAACAGCGCACCATCTTTTTTGGGCCCAATTACAGAAATCGATTTCAAGTCAGGATCCGCTAAAAAAAAGTCATGCACACCATTTACCAATGGAGCTTCTGGACCAACAACAACCATTTGAATCTCGTTTTCTAACACCGTTTTTTTAACGGCTTCAAAATCGGTAGGATTGATATTTACATTGATCGCAATTTTGTCGGTACCTGCATTCCCAGGCGCTACAAAAAGTTGTGTGATTTTTTTACTCTCCGAAAGTTTTAATGCAAAAGCATGCTCTCTACCGCCTGCACCTAAAATAAGAATATTCATTTTTTTTGTGTTGTTCTGGGTGCAAATATATTTTAAATTCTTTTGATTAAGGCTTTGCTTGGATAGACATTTTTTATTTAAGTCCACTTTTTTATTACGAAACTCCCCACTTTAAGAAATATTTTATAGCGGAGGATGTATGCAACCAAAATAATTTCAAATTTTTAGCACTCCCTTTTTGATAATGATGAACAATCGCTACTTCAGGGAAGTAAAGCTTCTTTTTCCCTAATTTGTCAATTTCTCTACACAGATCGGCATCTTCCATATAAAGAAAATAGCGCGCGTCAAATCCTTTTAAATCTTTGAAATCAGTTGTTTTAAAAAGCATAAAACATCCATGAATAAAATCGGGATAAAAGGGTTTTGTTAAATCTTGATTTCTATATTCATTTTTTAAAATCGCTTTAGGAACCAGCTTTATTCTTCGATTAATTAAATCAAAGAAAGTAGGGTGTTTTCGGCAAACATATTGTTTTGCGAGATTGGGATACATGACTTTGGGTGTTGCAAAAGCAACATCGTGCTCCTTTTCTAACTGGGAAATTAAAATTGGTATTGTAGTCGCTGTAAATTCAATATCCGGATTTAATAATAAGTGATATTTAGAATTTAATTTATCCAATACAAAATTGTGCCCTTTGCCAAACCCAATGTTTTTCCCTGGAAAAAAATATTCGATTTCTTCGTCATTAAAAAAGTTCTGAAAACTTCTTGTTGCAGAATTATCGACCAAAAACAATTTTTTCTTAAGGGGTATTTTTAAAAAAGAGGCTATGGTTTTTTTGAGTATCTCCTGGTCTTCGTGATACAAAACAATCGTGGCTGTTATTTGATATTTAAAGCTCATTAGTATGCTTTTTCTTCGCCTTGAAATACGTTTAATATTGTCTTAAATATTATTTTAATATCAAGAAAAAAAGACCAGTTTTCTATGTAAAAAATATCAAAACGAATTCGGTTCATAATGTCTGCCTTTTTCTTTATCTCTCCTCGACAACCCGAGACTTGAGCCAAACCAGTGATTCCTGGCTTTACAATGTGTCTTTTTAAATAGTTTTCTACATCTCTCTGGTACTCTATTGATAGGCTTTCTAAATGAGGTCTAGGCCCTACAACACTCATCTCTCCCTTCAAAACATTTAAAAACTGTGGGAGTTCATCCACACTTGTTTTTCTCATAAAAGCCCCCATTTTGGTTACTCTAGCGTCGTTCTTTGTTACATGAGATTTCTCGGATTGCTCATTTATTTTCATGGATCTAAATTTATAACAGGTAAATTCCGAACCATTTATTCCCTCTCTTTTTTGTCTGAATAATAATGGCCCTTTTGACTCTAATTTCACCAAAACAAAAAGAATTGGCCATAACAAAGACAAAACAAACAGGCACACAAAAAAAGAAAAAATGATATCAAATATTCTTTTAATATAAAAATTTTCCACAAACTCAAAAGGCAATCTCTTAACACTTAAAACCATTAATGCATCATCATAATATTGTACACTTTGGTTTTTACTGTAAAGCTCGCTAGCATTTGGAATCAATTTTAAGAGAATTCCTTTTTCGTTAGCAAATTTGTTTACTTTTTTAACTTGTTCGTTGGTCAACTGAGTTAAAGAACAATAAATTTCGTCAATATGATTTTCTTCTGCGTATTGAAAGACCTGCAAAAAATTTCCTAGAAATAGCGGATCATTGTGCTTATTCTCGGAAAAAAAACCTAAAAACTTATACCCAAGATTGGCTTTACTTTTAAAAACTTGGATTACCTCTTTGGTCGAAGTGTCATCACCGAGCACGACAGTTGTTCGGTAATTATTTCCTGTTGCTCTGTATTTTTTTAAAGAATACTGAACTGTAAATTTGAAAAAAGTAATCGTAGCTAGGATGGAAGCAAGAATTAAAAACTGGTTGTTAACAACTGTTCCTTCTCTAAAAGCACCGAAATAGGCAAAATAACCCAGGATAAAAACAAAAAATTGCTTCGCTAATAAACTTGAAATTCTTAAGTTTTTTGTAAAACGATAGACCGTATAAAAACCTGTTATATATGAGGAAATAAGCCAGAAAAGAGTAATAAAAGTAAGGAAATAAGCATTTAAAAACGCTGTGTCAGATATAAAATAAATAACCCCATATATTAAAAGTAAATCGATTAATATTTGGATTGGTTTTATAAAATGAGAATATCTTTTTTTCATTAATTTAAGCTAATACTTCAGCGACATTTTCTTGGAATTTTGATTTAAAATTATCAATAGAAAAGCCTAAAGCATGTTTTCTTATTGTATCGTAATCGAACACTGATTGTTCAAAAAGATCGATTGCTTCTCTTAGAGAATCAACGGTTTGATAA
>JGI20153J14295_10002925_pt1 | contig 11721 bp, 5 predicted proteins | sample COG_03_FD_14295 | JGI IMG/M metagenome (IMG submission 14295) | reverse complement strand
AATAATAATTACAATAAACATGCCATAAATAATAAAAGTAATTCTTTAACTTCCTTTATTAATGACTTTTATGGAAAGTAAATAACCAACAAATTGATAAAATAAGTATAACAAACAGACAGTATAACTTATGAATGTTTTTACAAAACTTAAATGACCAATATCAATTGTTATGAGAATTTTGCTAAGAATAATATTCGCTTTGAATAGGTTTTGAATATTCTTCTGGGTCTAATAATTTTTGACAAGTAAACTATCTTAGAAGGCTATTTTAACTATGTGGCATGGTTGTAAAGGACAAAAAAAACGTCTAGAGAGGATCTCTAGACGTTTTATATTTTTTTGAAAATGATGTTATTCTACAATTAAAGTAAAGGGAATACTATANTTTACTCCTACGGGTTTACCTCTTTGTTTTCCTGGTTTCATTCTAGGTAACTGTTTCATTACTTTAATAACTTCACTCTTTATTTTTGGGTGAGGTGCTCTTGCATTCACATTCACAATGTTTCCGGTTTTATCAATTTTAAAACCAATGAATACTCTTTTTCTTCCCGCAGACAAGCCTAATTCATTAGGTAAGTCAGCATCAAACTTTCTTGAAAAATGCTTTTGTACTTTTTTACTAAAACATTTTTTCAATTGCTCTTTATTACCTTTACAACCTGGAAATACAGGAACATCTTCAATGATCATAAAACTTACATCTTCGATCACTTCCTCAACCTCTTCAACCTCAACAATTTCTACAGCTTCTGTTTCATCTGTTTCAGTAGACTCTATGATTGTCTCTTCTACTTCTTTTTCGTCTTCTACGATTTCAATTTTTTCTGGTGCTGGAGGAGGAGGTGTTTTTGGTTTTACGGGCTCTATTCTTTCAGTAATTACCGTTTCTTCTTCCATTTCAGCAGTCATATTTGCAGAGCCTAAATCTCCAATATTTCTGTCATAAGTTTTCTTTTCTATTGCAGCATACGTAATAAATAAGGCTAAAACTAGACCTATCTGCATAAAAAGTTTACTGTAATTCTCTAGGTTTGATTTGGGATTCTTCTTTATTTCCATTCTAATGGTTTTTTAATCGTTCGCTAATTTAATTAAATTATTCGTTTTTATACAAGTCTTCGTTAGAATTAACATCAATTTCTTTTTGAAATTATACTGTATACAATTATTGCTAAGATAATTCCAATTGTATTTGAAAGAACATCTTTATAGTCTCCAGTTCTGTAACTAGTTACAGTTTCTTGTAATATTTCAATAAGTATGCCGTAAATAACACAAGCAATTCCTATGACGTATTTTAGCAATGACTTTTTATGGAATGTAAATAACCAACAAGTTGTTAAAATGAAGTAGGCAAGTACGTGATATAACTTGTCAAAATTTGTAAAATCTCCCCCCATTTTAGGTGCTTTTACCAAACTTGAATATGCAATACCAGTTGTTATGATTACTGCGATAATAAAAATATTATCCTTGAATAAGTTTTTGATACGCTTCTGCATCTAATAAATCTTTGATTTGTGAGGGATCGGAGATATTCATTTTAATCATCCATCCTTTTCCATAAGGATCTGTATTAACAAATTCTGGATCTTCTTCTAATTCGGAATTAAATTCTACGACTTCTCCCGTTAAAGGCATAAATAAATCTGAAACTGTTTTGACAGCTTCAACAGATCCAAAAACTTCTCCTTCTTCAACTGTATCCTCTAATGTGTCTACATCTACATATACGATATCACCTAATTCTCCTTGAGCAAAATCAGTAATCCCTATAGTTGCAATGTCATTTTCAATTTTAATCCACTCGTGGTCTTTTGTGTATTTTAAGTCTGTCGGTATATTCATATTTTTATATTTTTAATTTCCTCCTAAGTTGTAAACAATATTAAATCCACCATTAATAGCCTGTCTCGGGAATGTAGTAGATATGGCATATTTAGATGCTTGATGGTTATAGTAAAACGATGCGGTTAAACTACTACTCAATTTGTAATCGGCTGTAAATTTAATTGAAAAAAGTTTTTGACCACCACTAATTTGCTTATTATCTTCTTCTAAAGATCTAATTTGTGTTAAGTTATCTCTCAATGAAACATCTGCACGTAGGTTTATATCTCCTTTTAGAGTTTGTTTTTTCCCTGTGAAACGGGTACTGAACTTGACATTTTTAAACACATAGCCCATTCCTAGTATGTATTCAGTTCCTTTAATATCTGTTAAAGTACTGTTGTTAAAGTTCATGGTTAGCGTTCTGTCTTTTTTTACTTCTCCTCTTAAAGAGAAAGAGTTTTTCATTTTCATATCCAATTTAATTAGAGGTGAAAATTCATCGACTAAAGTAACTGCTGATGCTAATAGTTCTGGTTCATAATTGTTTGCAATATTTGTTGCTCCAAAAGGATTGTCTCTGTCGTATTGTAAGTTGTTTGTAAAACTAGAAACCGTGTAAGAAGATCTATAACCATGTGAAATAATAAAATTACTAAAGTTTTTCTTAAAGAATTTTAAGTTCATAAAACCACTATAACGCAATGACCAATTGGGAATAGGAATATCACTAAACAAACGGGTATTTACTTTATCTGGACTCTTACCGGCATATGCAGCCTGAAAAGCAGGTAATAAAACTTGTTGACTATTTTTTCCAAAACCACTTGAAGAAACACCATTTTCTGAGGCTAATCTATTGGAAATAATACTTCTGTAACNTATTAATTTGTCAAATAAAGCATCTCCATCTGAAAATGCTGTAGAAAACATCGAGTAACTGGTGCTAAAGTTTCCTGTTTCAAAGAAAGGGTTTTCTTCAAATTGATCTTTACCATCAATAAGNTCTAACTGTTGAGAAAGATTCCTTGTTTGAATTTTATTCCCTCTAATATCAATGTTTAAATCTTTAATTGGCTTTAAAGTAAATGTGTAATCTAATTTATTATAATGTGTTTTACTAAAGGTTTTGTTGTAGTAATTATCCTCTTGATTTCTTGTTACAAACCAACCATTTTCCAGCGCTTTATTTCTAATATCTACTTGACTTCCAAAGGCAAAAGAAGTAGGAGCTCCTCCTAAAAAACCAATATTTTCTGTATAACCCGGGAGCATCTGACCATTATTTTCTGAATAACTAATTTTTCCCTGTTTTACAGAAGTTAGAACACTAAAAGCTGTCTTTAAGATTTTTTTTCCAATAGGAAGCTTTTTATTTTGAGCTACTTTTCTTGGAGGTTGAGACAACCCAGATTTTTTTGTTTTTTTAGAATTTTTACGCTGACTTTTTGTTAAAAGAAATCTTTCAAAACGTAGACTTTTATAAAAACGTTCCAAGCTAATGGTTGTGTTCAAATTGTGTGTATTGGCATTTTGAATAACATTTCCTATGATGTTTTCAGAAGGAACTTCCACGCCATTTTGATTAATCGTGTTTTGGGGAGCTGCTTGCCAATCGAAATCAGCTGTATAAGCATAATCAGCTTTTATAAAATTTAAAAAGGGTATTTTGTCAATAGGCAACTTATAGTTTGTATTTAGCTTTTGATGATAATGTGTTGCTCTTCCAGTATTAAAAAAATCATCAAAGACCTGAATTTCATCATCGTTATTAAACGTATCATAGATATAACTATTTGTTGCATTAAAGTTTAATTGCAATGATTTAGTCAAATCAAATCCAATTGCATAATCCCAATCAAATAAAAATCTACGTTGTTTTAAGGCGGGTTGAGGGGTTAAATCTTTGACTAAATTTCGAGACTGTTGTTCGTTATAATTTCTTTTGATGCTTGAATTGATTGCAAAAGATTTTGGAATAGGATTGAAATTAATGTCTTTAATTAATTTCCAGTATTTGCTTTTTAAGATCGAATCACTTTTAAAAAATTCGATGGGCTTAGAAATAAAATTGAAATTATAAGAGGCAGCAGCTCTAACACTTTCATTAATGCGTTTTTTAATATTATAATTTCTTTGAAATTCTTTGTTGTGAGCGTAAGAAACAGCTAAGTTCTCTACATCGTAAAATTTAGGTTTTTTTGTCGAATTAGGATTCCTGTTTTTTCTAACATTTGTAAAACTAATACTCGTTCTTTTTGTGTAGTCTCTAGAAAATTTGCTGTTGTCATTTACACTTAAGGCATCTGCTAGTTTTACGTCTTGATATTGTGGATCGTATTTTGGATCTATATACTTTTCTCCAATATTGTAGCTCATTGGTAATTGAATTCCCCATTTTTTAGGAGTTAAAATTTTTCCTAAATTTAAACTGGTAGCAACGTCATATTCTTTTGTTTCGTTTAAACTACGTTGGTTCACCCTTTCTTCTACATTTCCAAAACCAATGGTAGACATACTTCCAGATAACGATACATTGGCAACATCCGCAAAATTTGCATCTGCATTCACAATGGCCGCCCAACCCCCTTTATTATCGAAACCTGCAGAACGTAATTCATTGAACCAGACTTCTCCACTAATAGGCGATGATGTATTGTTTTTCATCCCTAATACAATCGTATTTAATTGTGCCAAAGTAGGATTTCCTTTTACAGAAAGTGTATACATGATTTCAGGATCTTGCGCTGTAGAGGTATATAAATCCGTAATTGAAAAATCCAATTGATCTCGTTCTAGTTTTATAGCACCAAAAGTTTCTAAAAAAGCATCTAGATTATTTGCTTCGGGCCATATATCTATTGGAGATGTTCCGTTTGNTGAAACNTTTAAAGGCAATTCTATTTGATAATAATTATCATTTAAATCGGTNCCTAGTCTTATGATTGCAGAAAAATCATCATCATTNATNGCAAGTGCTCTTTCATTTTTTTGAAGATGCATAAACATTTTTAATTTTTTAAAACGTCGTAAATCGATGCTGATGTTTTTATAAATTGCTCTGGCTTTGTTTGCGGGGAGTTCGTTTACTTTTAAAGTTACAGATTGTTCATTTTGTAATTGAACTGTTGTACTTCCTTGTAACCGCTCTCTTTCTATTCCAGGAGGCTGAATATAACTTCCTTCGTTTTGTTCAATACTGACAACACCTACTTCAAAATCTTTTAATTCGTCGTCATTTAAATCTACTTGATTTATCGATTCGTCTAAAGTTTTGGTGTAGCGTCTCCAATCTCCACGAACCAAATCTAACTCACCAAAACGTAACACGACAGGCATTTTAAAATTGGTTAAAAACATTCTTACAAAACGGATGCTATTAAAGTCTGAAATACCATTTATGGGAGTTCCTCCTCTTATAGGAATTCTAAATTGATACCATTTTGTTTTTTGAGTTGATCCATTCTCTAAAGTAACATCTGTTGTTTTTTCGTCAACAATAAAGTTGTTTCCAACAGTCAAGTCATTTTGATTCATAGAAACCTTATACTCGTAGTAGCTTTCTACGGTATTCATAGTTTGATCTTTGTTGATGTCTTCTACATCTGGGTAGGTTGTTGAGGAGGTAGGATAGGGTTCTTTAGATTGGTTTATAGTGGGTGAATTCCCTTCTGTATTGTTGTAATTTTTATATCGGGTAATAATTGAAGCATTAATTGCATCCAACTCACTCCCTCTAAAAAATTGAAAGTTATCTGAAGCGGGATCATTGGGATTTAATTTTTCAAAGTTTGGAATTGTAGCGCTATATTTTGAAAATTCTTCAGTATCAGACAATCCGTCAAAACCAACATCTTGCTTAGATCGAGCTTCCTCCTGTTGATTAAAAGTATAAATAATTGATGGACTTGTTGGAACTTTCCCCCAAGTTGTTGGGTCTGTATTTAAAGGACCACCAGTTTCTGGCAATCCATTCTCATACATCTTTCGACTATCTTTTAAAATGTCTTCAGAAACATTTCCTAAATGGATATAAATATCACCAATCTGATTTGAAAGGTCTAAGGGATCAATTCCTTGAGGCAAGCCTTCTTCGGTTGTAAGAGAATAATTTTCATAGGGATCCATTACCCAAAACTGAAGATACTCAACGTTTGCTTGGTCGAAATTATTTGTAGTTAGGGGCCTCATAATTCCTCCCCAATTTTGTTGTGGATTTTTAAAAGTTCCATCGTTTTCAACGTCGTTATTATTGGTGTTGAAATTGTAAGAACCTCTTTCTGCAGGGAAATAGGCCAAGTCTAAAGTTCTAATTAAAGAATTTTGTGTAATATCTAACTGTACATTTGGAAATAATTCACTGTAATTAATTTGTCTTGTTTCTGCTCTAGAAAGTTCGTCCGCAGTAATACTTGCGGGAGTATTTCCTAAACCATAAAAAATCTGATCAATATTATACCAAGCAAGTTTTCCTCTTTTATAATTGTAAGATAAATCGTCTTGTTCTCCATTAAAACCTGGAAAATATTTAGGGGTACTTGCTTCATACCAATCTAAAGGAGATAATATACTAATAGGAATTTGAGATGCTTCAAAATCATCTATATAGGTAGTTGCAGCACCTGTAACATCTATTCCGCTGGGAGTTCCAGGAAGAATGTATGCCATATCTGCTCTTACAGATAAATTTGATGGAACGTCTGTATCTATAAAAGGGAGTTTGTTTGCTAATTTTGTAAAGAAAGGAACTTCGGTAGCGTAATTTATGTTTGTCCCAAACATGGTATTATTTATTGGGTCAGAGCCAAAGTTTACCTTGGGGGTAATAGGTCTTTCATTTACGTTTAAAATCGTAGCACCAACAATAAATTTATCTGAAAATTTATGTTCGACATCGACCCCCATAAAAGTTTTACGTTGCTGATTAAATACCGCATTATTTTCTGTAGAAATGTTTATTGGGTTTCCTGAAGATTGTAATCCTGGATCAATAATTTGTACCCGACCTAGTTGATAATCTACGACATAATCTACTCCTTCAACCAACTGCCTTCCTCCAGAACTTACAGTAACAGAACCTCTTGGCACATTGAATGCACCAATCGGAATTCCTCCAGAATTTTCTGATTTAAAATATCCTTTTAAGAAATATTTGTCTTTATTTTGAAAATTATTTTGAATATTAATTTTTGTATTTAAATATAATTCTTTGAATATAAAGGCACCATCTAAGGTTTCATCTAAACCAATATCATTTGTATTTTGTTGTACCAAATCATTTCCAAAAGGCTCTGGCTCTGGAAAAAAGATAAATCCATTTTGAGAATTAACGGTAATCCCTTCTACATAATCAAAGAATCCGTCAGGAGACTTAAATTGACTTTGATCCAATTGATCTAATTTTAGAATTTGTAGTAATGGCAAATTAGAGATTCCGTCGGTTTTAGCATTTTGTAAAACGTTGGATGGGATTCCTGTTTGATCATCCCTGTATTGAATTTCGAAACGAAAACCGTCCTGTGTCAATGGAAAAGCACCAAGGGCATAAACATTTTTCATCATCAAGCGCCATGTAGGAAAAGCTTCTTCTCCACCAAGACCATCTTCTCTTTTTGTTTTTAAAATTTCACTACGTAATAATTTTACAGCCAAAGCGTTAGGAGATTGAATCCCATCGTTTGAAAATTCTCCAACTTTAAAAGAATTTTTAGTACTTCCAGTCACACCACCCGCAACAGTATATTCATAAGCAACGGCTAAAACTTCTCCATCATTTAACCTTCTATTTAAAGAGATAAAACCTAATTGAGCGTTTATTTTGTATTCATTTTGGGTTAATTTTCTAGCATTTTCTAATACAGAATAATCTAAGCCCTCTTCCATATTATATTCTTGCAAGGTGCTATTTACAGAGGAGATACTTCTAATTCCACTAGTTGAAGTTAATAATGCGGCTAGATTATTAGATTCATTTGTAGGAATATTTCCACCACTTGTAGAGGGAGGATTTGTCGGTTGAACTGCTCCTGTTTGATTAACAAAGACCTCATTTTTAGACTCACCAATATCTGCTAAAGCAACAATACTTCTAAAGTCATCTGTACTTGCGTTTCTATTTGTAACCCAAACTTCTATTCTCGTAATATTAGTTTGACTGTTAATTAGAGGGTAGTTTTTTAGAGAATTTGCATAATTATCTATAAAGTATTGTGACAAGAAAAAGTGACGATCATTATCATAATCGGTTGCTTTTAGTTGAAAAGGCTCTACAGAGGCACCTCCTTCAGCAACAACGGTTTTGCTTTCTGAATTTTGTTGAGAAAAAACTGCTGTTACGTTTGTATTCCCAAATTTCAACTGTGTTTTTACACCAAATAAACTTTGAGCCCCATTAATTAAAGCATTTTTAATAGGCATGGAAATATTTCCTGCTTCCAGTCCTTGTAAAATTCCATCTTCGTTATATTCAATATCAGAGAGCGAGGGTGGGACAAACGCCACTTTAACTAAATTCTGAAAATCGAAGGTAGACTGTGTGTCATAATTTGCAGTAAATTCAAGCCGTTCTCCAACCTTAGCCTTGATGCTAGCATTGATTTGTTGGTCAAAGTCAAAAGTGAAACTACTTCTGTTTTCTTCTGATAATTGGGGGTTTTCTGTGTTTTGATAGATAAATCCTAATTTTAAATTTAGATTTCCTGTGGGGGTAAATTTGATCGTATTTCCACCAAAAATTGATTTAAAAAATTCTGAATTTACATAATAGGTTGGCAATAAATCTTTTTGAGCTGCTGAGGCCCCTTTTTTCTTTGGGTTTGTGGCGCTTACTTTGTCTTTAAAGTATTGGGTCATATCCCTTTTTAAACGATATTGAGCATACTCTTTTGGAGAAAGAAAAACAGGTGTTTTTGTGTAGTAATTCCCAATTTTTTCTACAATTACATATTTGTTTAAATCTTTATCAAATATAATTTCTTTATTTGCTAGATAGTCTAGAAACAGCCCTCCTGTTTGATTTTTTTTAAAATTATATTTTAAAATGATACTGTCTTTATTTACAATTACAGAATCTTTTTTCTTTTTTTGGGCATAGGTCGAAGTGTTTGCTAGGAAAGCAACAATAAAAAGAATAAATATATTTTTTAAAAATTTTATCAAATTATTATAAATTCTTTAATGCTAGTTTTATCAAATTTTCAACTGAAGCTTCCTGGGTTCTCTTTTAAGATCATAGAAATAACTTTTTCCGATTGTTTTTTATTAAAACCTAAAACATCTAAAGCAGATAACGCTTGATCTTTATTGGTATTGTTTAGAAGTGTAGAAACTTCATCGATCTCAAAAGTCTTTAAAATTTTATCTTTTAGGTCTACAATGACTCTTTGTGCTGTTTTTGCGCCAATCCCTTTTACAGATTGAATAAGCGGAACATTTTCTGATGCAATTGCATGTTGTATCTCCTCTGCAGTCATGGAAGATAACATTGTTCTCGCAATACTTGGACCCACACCAGAAACAGAGATTAATAATTTAAAAACAGCTCTTTCTGTTTTTGTGATGAACCCAAAAAGGTATGGGCATCCTCTCTTATCGATAAATGAGTATATAAAAGAACAGCTTCCTCTTCTGGTAAATTAGAAAAAGTGTTCAAGAGAAATATGAAGTAAATATCCAACACCGTTACATTCTACAACTATTTCTGTGGGATGTTTCTCTACGAGTCTTCCTCTAATTTGTGTAATCATATGCCTAATTTTTGTCTGTAAAGAAACAATTTTATTTCTTATTTCTTTTTTCTTTTTCTTGTGCATCTACAGCAGCCAAAGCAGCCATATTTACGATCTCATCTACACTAGCCCCCAATTGTAAAATATGAGCAGGTTTACTTAATCCCAGAATAACAGGACCTATCGATTCTGCTTCATGCAATTCTTTTAATAATTTATAGGTGATGTTTGCAGATTCTAAATTTGGGAATATTAATACATTTACTTTTTTACCATTTAGTTTTGAAAATGGAAATTCTTTTGCTAACATTTCTCGATTAAGGGCAAAATCTGCTTGAAGCTCTCCATCTACTGATAGCTCAGGAAGATAGCGGTGTAAGTAGGAAACTGCTTCACTAATTTTTTTAGAAGTTTCAGAATTTGAAGAACCAAAATTAGAAAAAGAGACCATCGCTATATTTGGTTTTAGACCAAACATCTTTACAAAATTAGCCGCCATTTGTGAAATTTTAACCAAATCTTTAGCTGTAGGATTGATGTTAATAGTGGTGTCTGCTAAAAATAAAGGTCCTTGCTTGGTAAGCATTAGATTTGTGGCTGCAATTTTAGTAATTCCTTTGTCTCTTTTAATAAGTTCTAATATTGGTTTTACAACCGTAGGGTAAGGTCTCGAGTATCCAGTAACTAAAGCATCTGCTTCTCCTACATTGACCATCATTGCAGCAAAATAATTACGCTCTCGCATTAATTTCTTTGCTTCAGAGAGCGTTCGTCCTTTGCGCTGTCTACTTTTCCAGTAGGTCTCTCCAAAGCGCTCTCTTCGCTCAGTTTCCTCATCGGTTTTTGGGTCTATAATAGGAATTTTTGCCGAGAATCCAATTTCTTCCATCAATCCTAAAATAACTTCCTTACGGCCTAATAAAATTGGTTTCCCAAGTTTTTCTTCATGGACTCTTTGAGCAGCTTTTAAGACATCTAAATGATCTGCTTCAGCAAAAACGATGCGTTTTCTTTTACTTTTAGCTCTGTTGTGTAAAAGTCTAATTTCTTTACTTCCAGATCCAGATCTTTCCATGAGTTGCTCTCTGTATCTATCCCAATCTTCAATAGGTTCGATTGCTACGCCAGAATCCATTGCTGCTTTCGCAATTGCTGGAGGAATTTCATAGATTAATCTTGGGTCAAAAGGTTTTGGAATGATATATTCTCTTCCATAGGTTAAACTCACTTCGTCATAAACAATGTTTACTTGTTCTGGAACAGATTTTTTTGCCAGATCAGCCAAAGCATGAACGGCTGCCATTTTCATTTCTTCATTAATTTTTGTCGCCCTAACATCTAAAGCACCTCTAAAAATAAATGGGAACCCAAGGACATTATTTACCTGGTTAGGATGATCAGATCTTCCTGTTGCCATGATAATATCGTTTCTTGTTGCAACAGCAATATCATATTCTATTTCAGGCTCAGGGTTCGCCATTGCAAAAACAATAGGATTCTCTGTCATGGATAAAAGCATTTCTGGCGAAACAATATTCCCTTTAGACAGCCCTATAAAAACATCTGCATTTTGCATTGCTTCATCTAAAGTTTCTAAATCTCTATCTGTTGCAAATTCTGCTTTTTGTGAGGTAAGATTTTCTCTATCTTTTCTAATAACACCTTTACTGTCGCACATTACAACATTTTCTCTTTTTACACCTAACTTTAAATATAAACGTGTACAAGAAATTGCTGCAGCTCCAGCACCATTAACTACAATTTTTACTTTACGAATATCTTTCTCTGTAATATCAATAGCGTTTTTTAATGCAGCTGCAGAAATAATTGCAGTTCCGTGTTGGTCATCGTGCATGACAGGAATATTCAATTCTTCCTTCAGGCGTCTTTCAATTTCAAAGGCTTCAGGAGCTTTAATATCCTCTAAGTTTATTCCACCAAAAGTAGGCGCAATTGCTTTTACAGTTTGGATAAAAGACTCTACATCTGTTGCGTCAACTTCGATATCAAAAACATCAATATCTGCAAAAATTTTAAANAGNAACCCTTTTCCTTCCATCACAGGTTTTGAGGCTTCTGGGCCAATATCTCCCAAACCTAAAACCGCTGTTCCATTTGAAATTACAGCGACTAAATTTCCTTTAGCTGTATATTTGTA
>JGI20153J14295_10002896_pt1 | contig 11792 bp, 9 predicted proteins | sample COG_03_FD_14295 | JGI IMG/M metagenome (IMG submission 14295) | reverse complement strand
ATTGGCATAGAAAAGTGTCTCAAAACAATTATTGTAGCAAAAGTTTAGCATTTATTCTTCTAGTACCCTGATTTTTCGCTGTATCATAGCCTCACAGAAATCCAAAGAATTACATAATTACAAAGTTGGAAATTTAGATAAAAACCCAAGTCCTTTTTTTGACAATATTACAGTAAATGGAGACATATGTAATTTAGATGAAATAAATATCCCTATGGGTACTAAGAGTGTTGTTCTATTGGCAGCAGAACATCGTGATGATGTTTCACCTACATCTCTCTATTATGATGTAAATGTTCAAGGAACAAAGAACGTTCTCCAAGCTATGGATAATGCAGGGGTCAAGAGTATTATTTTCACAAGCTCGGTTGTTATTTATGGCTTAAATAAAGAGAATCCTGACGAAAATCATCCTGAAGATCCATTCAATCATTATGGTAAATCTAAATGGCAGGCAGAGATAGTCATTAAAGAATGGTATCATAATGATCCTGAGGGAAAGTCAATTACCATAATTCGTCCTACCGTAATATTTGGTGAACGAAACAGAAGAAATAAGTAAAGACTTTAAAAATGAATTTTTAAAATTATCATTTTATGGTGTTATTACTTTTTTTTTAAGCGGAATAGATAGAGCTGTCCTAGGTTTTTATGGTTATGATTTAGTAAGTATTGCAACAATTGGTTATGCAGCCACAATAGCAAATGTACCAAGTATTTTAACGGAGACCTTGAAAAAATATCTTTCGCCTCTTTTTTTTAAAGATTTTACATTAAAAGGCTTTTACAGTAATAAAACAAAAAATTACCTTTAAAGCCAAAGAAAAATCATTCCTAAAGATTTCAAGCCCTTCAATTATAATTTAATTGCGAACTATAACGATTGAAGTTTTTATCGCCTTGTGTATCCTGAAAACTTACAATATATTTGATTTCAAATTACTTTTCGAATGATACTTATAGCAGATGGAGGCTCTACAAAAGCAGATTGGATTGCTTTGGATAATGATAAAAATGAAGTGTTTAGGGTTCGGACTTTAGGTTTGAATCCGGCGGTTGTTACTCAAAATGAATTAAGGAATCGAATTGTAAACATGTTTCAGTTGATGGACGTTAAAGAGGAGGTCACAGAAATTCATTTTTATGGAGCAGGATGTGGAACTCCAAAACCCTCCGCCATTTTAAAAAGCGTTTTAGAAACAGTCTTTATCCATGCAAAAGTGAACATTGAAGAGGACATGCTAGCGGCAGTATATGCGGCTTCAGGAAATAAGCCAGCAATTGTGTGTATTCTTGGAACAGGATCTAACAGCTGTTATTTCGATGGTACTTCGGTGCATATGAAAACGGTTTCTTTAGGATATTCCGTGATGGACGAGGCAAGTGGGAATTACTTTGGGAAATTACTGTTAAGAGAATACTTTTATGGGAAAATGCCCAAAAGAATAGCAAATAAGTTTGAAGAAGAATATAACCTAGATGCAGATGTTATTAAATATCATTTATACAAACAACCCAATCCAAATAGGTATTTAGCTTCATTCGCGAAATTCATGTTTGAATTTAAAGAAGATAAATATATTAAAAAAATCATTAAAAGAGGTTTTAATGAGTTCTTTAAATACAGAATTCTACCCTTTGGAAAAACAACCGATACCCTGATCTACTTTATTGGGTCTATTGCTTTTTACTTCAGCGAAATTTTAGAAAAAGTAGCTAAAAAGAACCATTTAAGTATCGCTGGGATTTTACAGAGACCTATTGATAATTTACTCGATTTTCATAAAAACAACCCTAATTAAGGAGTTCTAAAACGCGTTCCAATTGCATGCCCCGGGATCCTTTTATGAGGATGGTACAGTTTGAAAGATTTTGTGTTTTAAGATGATTTTTAAAATCACTAAATTCTTTGAATTGCAAAGAGTCCGTCGTTATTTTATGGAATAACTCTCCAATTAAATAGACCTTTTTAAAAGTTGCTGACTTTAGGAGAGTTGCAATTTTTTGATGTTCTTTAAGCTCATATTTTCCAAGCTCAAACATGTCGCCCAAGATGAGCACTTTGTTTTCACCTTCCATGGTTTTAAAACTTTCAATAGCCGCTTTCATACTTGTAGGGTTGGCATTGTAAGCATCTAAAACAATCGTATGTGTTCCTTTTTTTATGATTTGAGATCGGTTGTTCGAAGGAACATAGGATTCCAAGGCCTCTTTAATCGCTGCCGGCGCAATACCGAAGTGTTGCCCCACTGTAATTGCTGCACAGATATTGGTGAAATTATAAGCGCCAATCAACTTGCTTTTAATGCTGGTTCCNCTATGCGCTACTGTGAGAAAAGGGGTCGTTTTTTTNAGGATGAGTTCTTTTTCAAAAAAGATGCGGTTCATCTCTTTTGTCTTTTCAAGTTGAATGTTATCATGGGGATTTACTAAGGCAATACCGCCTTCTTTTTTAAGATAGGTGTACAACTCTGATTTTCCTTTGACAACACCTTCAATACCTCCAAATCCTTCCAAATGTGCTTTTCCAAAGTTAGTTATGTATCCAAAATTAGGGGCACATAGGTGAGACAGCAATTCAATTTCTTTTTGATGATTTGCACCCATTTCAACAATACCAATTTCGGTCTCTGCATTTATGGATAAAAGGGTGAGTGGCACTCCAATGTGATTGTTTAAATTTCCTACTGTTGCCACCGTTTTATACTTTTTTGACAATACAGTATGTAGCAACTCTTTTGTTGTTGTCTTTCCATTACTCCCTGTAAGGCCAATAATTGGAATATTCAATTGTTTTCGGTGATAGTTAGCTAGTTTTTGCAAAGTTTCTAATACATTTTCAACCAGCAAAATAGCGGGTTTTGTTGCATAAATAGCTTCATCTACGATACTGAAGGCAGCGCCTGCCTCCAGCGCCTTCTCAGCAAAAGTGTTTCCATTAAAATTGGGCCCCTTTAAAGCAAAGAACATAGTGTTTTTTCGAATACTTCTTGAATCGGTATCTACCAAACAATACTGTTTGTAATATTTATAAAGTTCCTCGATTTTCATTATTTAAAGATAAAAAAACCTCATTGATTTGAAGCAATGAGGTTCTATATTGTTATAATTTTGAAAAGGATTACCTCGCTGGGTTTCTAGCTCTTCGTTTTTGTGAACTCATTGGACCCAATTTGTCGGATACACATCTAAATCCGATATAATTTGTTGCCATGTATTCAGGTAAGTACCTTCGCTGTGCTGGATCTAACCAATATTCTCTGTCAGACCAAGCCCCTCCTTTATAGACTCTTGTTTTGTCACTGATCAAAGTTGTTCTTTTCTCGGTGTCGTATGCCACTTTTGTGACACCCGTTGAGTCTCTAATAAACTTAGGCTTCTCCGGGGAATTGTACATGCTTTGCTCCATTTTGTCTTTTCCGAAATCTCGTGATGAATTGATGTCTCCATCATTAATGTCTGCATTCTTTGATTTGGTAAAATTTCTTCGAAGTGCAGCATCCTCCGATGCGATAGGAACATATTTGATAGTTCCTGGTAGATCCTTAGGAATGATTTTTCCATTTTCTAAAGTATCATACTCAATGGCAGCTCCTTCTGACCCTACGAAGACAACCTTTCCTTCTTTATTAATTTTTTTCTTATTGAAAACGTTTCCTCTGTAGTAGTTGAAGTCATTTGCATCCGAATCTATAATCGGTCTGTAAACATCTGAAACCCATTCTGCAACGTTTCCAGACATGTCATAAATACCAAAAGCATTTGGTGGATAGGATTTTATTTTGATTGGAATGTCAGATCCGTCCGAACTCCAGCCAGATAAACCACTGTAATTTCCTTTACCTTGTTTGAAATTAGCAAGTTGATCTCCTCTATATTTTTTTGATTTTGATCGTGAATATTTCCCATTCCAAGCATATTTTTTTCTACCTCTTATGGTATTGTATTCGCGATTTTCAACATTTGCTTTTGCAGCAAATTCCCACTCAGCTTCTGTTGGTAGTCTAAATTTAGTTTGTAAAATACCGTCAGCTTTCATGATTTTCCTACCTTGAAAAGCATCTTTTCCGGGTTTTGCTTGTCCTTTTGCTCTTCGTTGTTTTACACCTCTCTTGTAGATTGTGGTATCGCCTGCAAACATTTTGGTAGCATCGGTTAAAAATACATCCGTGTCAAAAAAGTTTCTTGTCGTATCTGCTTCAAAAATATTTTTGATGTGTCCTTTGTCTATTAATGTCTTTAAATTAACAACATTGGTTCTCCATTTACAGTATTCAGTAGCTTGTAACCAACTCACACCTACAACAGGATAATCTGCATAAGCGGGATGACGGAAGTAGTTTTCAGTTAATAATTCTGTATTTCCCAAGCTTTTTCTCCAAACTAAGGTATCCGGTAATACAGAGTTGTATATGTGTTTGTATTTTTTTTCCGATGGAGGAAAAACATCTTTGGTATACTGTACATATAAAAAATATTCAGAATTTGAAACTTCTGCTTCATCCATAAAAAATGAACGTACATGTATTTTATTTGGTGTTGTATTCCAATCAAACATTACATCATCTTGCACTTGTCCCATTGTAAAAGAACCTCCTTCAACACCAACCATCCCTAAAGGGGGCGTCTGGCCTTTATAAGACTCAGCACGAATATAGTTTCCGTTTTTTGGATCATTAAAGCTTAAACCTGTTAGTGAGGATTTTCCTGAGGAAGATCTATTACAACTAATAAAGAATAGTGTTGCTGCTACAACAAAAGTTATTTTTAAAAAGTTTTTCATTTCCTAATTAAAATTGATGGGGTTTTCATTTCGTGTGCTAATTTACAATAATTATACTTTCACACAAGAAAAATAATAAATATAACGCTTCAATTCATTGAACTTATAATCAAAACGAACCCTTTTTTATTTTAGTATAATTTATCTTTGATTCTATTAAAATATATTTGAAATATTTGCGTTCTTTGATTACAATTTTATGAAAAAAATAGTTGCATTTATTTTTCTTGTTTTTTTTGCCAATATAGTTGCTGGGCAAATCTTGAATTCCGTCTTGTCTCAAGGAGAATGGTATAAATTTTCTATCGATACCACAGGTGTTTTTAAAATAGATAAACGTTTGTTGCAACAAATAGGAATTTCTACGAGCAACTTAAACCCCCAGAAAATACACATTTATGGGAATGGAGGTAATTTATTACCGGTTTTAAATTCTGATTTTAGAATTGAAGACCTACAAGAAAATGCCATTTATATAGCAGGAGAGAGTGATGGTGTCTTTAATGACAATGATTATATTTTGTTTTATGGACAAGGACCACATAGTTGGACTGCAGACCCAGATAACCAAACAGCAACCCACCATCAAAACATTTTTTCTGATGAAGCCTATTACTTTATAACAATATCAGACACTAATGGAAAAAGAGTTCAACAAAAACCTCCAGTTACATCTGTAGTCACACAACAAATCACCACTTTTGATGAGTTTGTCTTCTATGAAAATGAACTGACAAACATTTTTGCAGTAGGAGACCAGTGGTTTGGTGAAGATTTGAGTTTCGAGAATACCCTAAAAGTTGTGCTGCCTTTTTCGAAAGCGCTCCCCAACACTCCTTTATCTCTTAAAGTGGGTGGCGCAACTGTCTCTTCCTCAGCCTCTAGTATTGGAGTGCAATTAAACACTCAAGACCCNTTTACCATTAATTTCGCAGCGGTAAATTCAAGTTCATTAACCAAAGGATATGCAAATNATCGATCACAAGCATTTGTAAACTCAGCTACTTCATTAGAGGTGACCGTTACTTTTAATAATAATGGAAACCCTTCAGCAAGAGGTTTCCTTGATTATATTGAAGTGGTTGGAAAAAAACAATTAATCGCAGACGGAAATCAATTTTCATTTAGAAGTTTTGAGCAAGCAAATGCTACTGGCAACGTTGAGTTTCGGATATCAAATGCAGCAAATAGTTTTCAATTATGGGATGTTTCCAATCCATCNGAACCCCAATTTATTCTTAACGAAAGTACTGGAGATACGTTTACTTTTAAAGCCGAGAACGGCTCTTTATCAGAATATATTGTCTTAGGACAAACCGATTTTTACACTCCAAAAACTATCGAAAACTCCAAAGTAGAAAACCAAAATTTGCACGCAATAGCAGATATTAATTATCTCATTATTACCAATAATGAACTCATAAATCAGGCACAAAGATTGGCCGACTATCATCAAAATAATTCAAATTTTACTACAAAAGTGGTACTTTTAAATCAGATATATAATGAATTCTCTTCTGGATCTAAAGATATAACTGGAATTCGAGACTTTATAAAGCACCTATATAACAACAATTCTGCTCCAGAGAAGAAGTTAAAATACGTAACTTTCTTTGGAGATGCTTCCTACGACTATAAAGACCGAATTGCTGGAAACAACAATATTGTTCCCGTAAAATTATCAACCAACAGCTTTAATTTAGCGGAATCCTATGTTACAGACGATTTTTTTGTCATGTTAGAGCCTCACGAAGGGGGAATGGTTAGAACACATACTGTAGATGTTGCTTCAGGAAGGATTCCTGTTTCAACGATTTCGGAAGCAAAGATAGCCGTAGACAAAATTTTAAGTTATTATGACAAAGAAGCTCTTGGAGATTGGCGAAATACCATTACACTTTTGGCNGATGATATTGATCAAACTGCAGACATTCAAATACAAAGTGGAGTAGAATCTATTGCCGATGATATAAAAAATAACAAACCCATTTTTAATGTCAACAAAATATATGTCGATTCTTATGTTCAAGAAAATTCATCAGGTGGAGAACGCTATCCACAAATAAAAACAACCATTACCAATGCTATTGAAAAAGGAACCTTAGTTTTTAATTATTTTGGACATGGAGGAGAAGATGGTTTCGCATCCGAAAGAATTTTAGAAAAACCTCAAATTCAAGATTTCAATAACCCGAACACCTTACCATTGTTAATTACTGTTACTTGTGATTTTTCTAGATTTGACAACCCAAAAAGATTCACAGCAGGAGAGCTTACATTTCTCAATCCAACCGGAGGCGCTGCTGCGATGGTAACCACAACTCGTGAAGTTTATATTTCTGTTGGTCAGAATTTCAACCAAAAATTAATGCGTTTTATTCTCGAGTACAATCAAGAAGATCTCACCATTTCTGAAGCATTGGCAAAAACAAAAAACGAGTTTTCTGATGCTCAAAAGTTCTTTATTTATTTCTTTGGAGATCCTGCCATGAAATTGGCAGTACCTAAACCAAATGTGCGGATTACAAAAATGAACGGCATCGACCTTAGCCAATCGATTGATACCTTAAAAGCTCTTTCTAGAGTAAATTTTGAAGGTGTTATAACCGACAATTCAAATACTACCCTAACTGATTTTAATGGATCCTTGTCGACGACCGTCTTCGATAAAGCCATTGATAAAAACACCTTAGACAATGATAATTTCGGAATAGTTCTCACTTTTGATACACAAGATAGTAAACTTTTTAGAGGAAATTCTACCGTTCAAAATGGTACCTTTAACTTCGAATTTATAGTGCCAAAAGATATAAAAATTTCTTACGGAAAAGGAAAAATGAGCTTCTATGCAGAAAATGGATTGGAAGATAAAGCAGGGTATAATTTTGATGTGGTTGTAGGTGGAATTAATGAAAATGCTCCAGAAGATACAATAGGTCCAGAAATTCAGCTATTTATGAATGATGAATCTTTTATTGATGGAGGCAATACAAATGCTTCACCAAACTTAATTGTATTGTTATCAGATATTAGTGGAATCAATACTTCAATCACAGCCGTTGATCACGATATTGTTGGGGTGCTAGATGGTGATGATTCAAATCCAATTATTCTAAATGATTTTTATCAAACAGCTTTGGACGATTTTACCAATGGAAAAGTAAATTACAAATTTAGAAATTTAGAAGTAGGACCCCACACCCTAAAAATAAAAGCTTGGGATACGTATAATAATTCATCAGAAGCTACGTTAAACTTTGTGGTTCTTAGTGATACTACTTTAAACCTAGAGAATGTTTTAAATTACCCAAATCCTTTTGTCAATTATACAGAATTTTGGTTCCAGCACAATAAGCCAAACGAACTGTTAGAGGTCCAAATTCAAGTTTTTACAATTTCAGGAAAATTGATCAAAACCATTCATCAAAATGTGCAAACTTCAGGGAGTTTGTCAAGAACGATTTCTTGGAATGGGTTGGACGATTTCGGGAACAGAATTGGAAAAGGAGTGTATGTATATAAACTCAGAGTAAAGTCAATATTGAGTAACTTAGTTTCAGAGAAGTATGAAAAATTAGTTATACTTCAATAAAAAGTAGATATTTGTAGAATAATGAAAAAAAATTATCTAATATGAAGAAAATTGTATTGTGCCTTCTTGTTTGTTTTTCATTTGTATATAAAGCAAATGCACAGGCAACAGAAATAGACACGAGAAAGATCGGAGGAATTACAACAGCAGCACCTTTTTTGTTAATCATACCCGATGCAAGATCTGGCGCAATGGGAGATATTGGGGTCGCTACGAGTGCAGATGCTTTTTCTTTGTTTCACAATCCCGCAAAAATGGCCTTTAGCAATCGACAGGTCAGAGCTGGTATTACCTATTCTCCTTGGCTTAGAAATTTAACAGATGATATTTTTACAGGAACTGTTTCTTATATGAATCGTTTTAGCGAAAATGCAGCCTGGGGAGCAGATTTTAAATATTTTTCTTTAGGACAAATAGACTTAACAGATAGTGGCGGGAATCCTACAGGAATTATAAATCCTAACGAATTTGTTTTCACAGGGTCGTATGCTTTAAAGTTAAGTGAAACTTTCTCAATGGGAGTTTCCTTAAAATACCTTCGATCTAACCTCGCCTTTACAGGAACTACATCTACTTTACAGCCTATTAACTCTTTTGGTGTTGATGTTTCAGGATATTATCAATCAGAAGAAGAAAACTATGGTACTTTTAATGGACGTTATCGATTCGGTTTTAACGTTGCCAATATAGGACCCAAAGTTTCTTATGTTCCAGGGGAAGAAGATTTCATTCCAACAAACTTGAAAATAGGAGGTGGATTCGATTTTATTTTAGACGATTACAACACCATTTCTACCACCTTAGAATTTACAAAATTATTAGTTCCATCTCCGCAAACAGACGGTTCTGATGAAGATATTTCTTGGGTTTCTGGTATTTTCTCCTCATTTGGAGATGCCGAAGACGGATTTAGTGAAGAACTGCAAGAATTTACCTATGCCTTTGGTACAGAATACTTATATAACAACGCATTTGCACTCAGAGCGGGTTACTTTCACGAAAACGAAAACAAAGGGAATAGACAATTTTTTACCATGGGAGCCGGTTTTAAGACCAATGCATTGAACGTAGATTTGTCCTATTTGGCCAATGCGTCCGATGTAAATAACCCCCTTGAAAACTCTTTACGATTCTCTATTTCATTCGATTTGGGAGAGATTTATGATGATTATTAAGAAAGTGCTTTTTTTTTTAGTAAATTCGTAGCATAAAAGCAGTCAGAAAAGGCTGCTTTTTTTGACCAATTTATGCTGTATGAAAGAAATAGAAATTACAACATCGGCACTGCTATATAACGACATCTCAGAACTTTCTTTAGAGGATAAGATGCTGATGCATAAAGCAATTGAAGCAAGAAAAACAGCCTATGCACCCTATTCAAAGTTTCGAGTTGGTGCAGCACTATTTTTAGAAAACAATCAAATTGTTTTAGGAAATAATCAAGAAAATGCAGCATATCCTTCTGGAATGTGTGCAGAAAGAGTGGCTATTTGGAAAGCAGGTTCTGATTTTCCTGGTGTTAAAATTAAGAAATTAGCAATATCTGCAAGTTCATCTATTGCGAGAGTTGACAAACCAATAGGCCCTTGTGGAGCGTGTAGACAAACATTGTCTGAATACGAGATCAACCAAAAAGAACCCATGCAAGTACTTTTTATGGGTGAATTTGGAGAGGTTGTAAAAACAAGTTCATTACTTTCTTTATTGCCTTTCTCATTTGATAGCACATATCTTTAGGTTTCGTTTTTTGAGGAAATTCTTGTCAAGCATCAAATAGACGCGTTCCACTAATCCACAGTTTTTGACAAGCTATTTTATTTGATATTACACTTTATCTAAATAAATAAACCGCAGATTCAGATAGCACTTTTTTATGAACTTTACAAAAGCCCATTTTGCCTGTTGGATATCGTATTTATTTGAGGTTTTGGACAGTCAGTTTTAAGGTTTGATTGCGTCTTAGATGAAAAACAGAGCAACCTCTATTGCAATGGTCATGAAGGTTAAGATGAATCGGTATTAAAAGTAGTTTTTGTTTTTGTTAGTAGTTGTTGTTCAATTCTTTAGTTTGAACTTACCATTAATACCTAGAATGTCAATTTTATAAATCTATTTTTCTGTATTTTTGGTTGATAAATTCCCAATAGATGATTTTTTCTAAGATTACAGGAACAGGTTCCTACATTCCAACCATAAAAAAAGAGAATCACAATTTTATAGACAGCCATTTCTTACATCCAGACGGTAGTGATTTTTCCAATGGGAATCAAGTCATTATCGAGAAGTTTAAAATGATTACGGGGATTGAAGAAAGAAGGTACGCAGCGCCTCATTTTACGACATCTGATTTGGGCTTTTTCGCAGCAACAAAAGCAATTGAAGATGCTAAAATAGATGCTGAATCGTTAGATTACATTATTGTTGCCCATAATTTTGGAGATGTAAAAAGTGGTGCAATTCAAAGTGATATTTTACCAAGTTTGGCAACTAGAGTAAAACACTTGTTAAGAATTAATAACCCCAATTGTGTCGCCTATGATATTCTATTTGGTTGTCCGGGGTGGATAGAAGGTGTTATTCAAGCCCAGGCATTTATAAAAGCAGGAATTGCAAAAAAATGTTTAGTCATTGGAGCAGAAACCCTCTCAAGAGTAGTAGATAAGGTAGATCGAGATTCGATGATTTACAGTGATGGTGCTGGTGCATGTATTGTTGAAGCATCCGAAAATCAAGATTCGGGAATTTTAAGCCACGCAACCCAAACATTCTCTAAAGACGAAGCGTATCATTTATTCTTCGGAGAATCAAACGATAAAAATGCAGACAAAAATGTACGTTATATTAAAATGCATGGAAGAAAAATTTATGAATTCGCTCTAACAAAAGTTCCTACTGCAATGAAAACCGCTTTGGATAAAAGTGGTGTTTCAATAGATGCAGTAAAAAAAATCTTCATACATCAAGCCAATGAAAAAATGGACGAAGCCATTATCAAACGTTTCTATCGATTGTACAACCAACCAGTACCTGAAGGGGTAATGCCAATGAGCATTCATACATTGGGGAACAGTTCTGTAGCTACCGTTCCTACATTATTAGACTTAGTATTAAAAGGAAATGTAGCCCATCAAGAAGTAAAAAAAGGCGATGTCATTATTTTAGCATCCGTAGGAGCAGGAATGAATATAAATGCGGTTGTCTATCGANACTAATACTAAAAGAATACACNTTATTTTTAAAAAATATTAAAATCCTATAAAAAATACCTTTTTTCAGTATCAGAATTTAAACTGAAATAGTATTTTTGCGCATGCAACAACACAACGTACTTATATTAGATTTCGGTTCGCAATACACACAACTAATTGCGAGACGCGTAAGAGAATTAAACATTTACTGTGAAATTCACCCTTTCAA
>JGI20153J14295_10002893_pt1 | contig 11806 bp, 12 predicted proteins | sample COG_03_FD_14295 | JGI IMG/M metagenome (IMG submission 14295) | reverse complement strand
TTTTGGTTATTGAGTCGAAACGCCACTTTTTCAGTGGGCAGAGCGCCATCAATAAAGCAGGTTTTACCATTGATACGCCCAATACCGCGACCGTCATAACTGAGGTCAATAATGTCACAGTTCAGGGTTTGCTTGTCACTCATGGTGGTACCTTGTTGTTTTTATTGGCGCGATAGTAGCAGATCAACACAGTCAACCCGAGACATGAATCACAGCTTTGGGCTATTTTAACCGCTACCGACCGCGTAGATAGCACAGAGGATAATCAGCTAACAAAATCACCCGCAAAAGGAGAATTGAAATGCCCTTAGAAAATACCGCACAGCATTGGGGCTGGTTAAGCAAAACATTGCACTGGCTGACCGCACTACTTATTTTTGTTCAGATACCCCTAGGGTTTTATGCAGAAAGCCTAAAGCTGTCTCCCTTAAAAATGGATGTTTTTGTCTGGCACAAGTCGCTCGGCATGCTGGTTTTTATGCTGCTGATTCTGCGTCTGCTGTGGCGGATTAAAGGCACTATCCCCGAGGCCCTCGAATCAAAAAGAGTACAGGCAGGCTTGGCTAGAGCAGCTCATGGATTACTCTATGGCCTTATGGTCTTACTGCCAATCTCAGGCTGGATCACCTCATCAGCAGCAAATATACCCGTGAAATTATTCTGGCTAATCCCCCTCCCGGCACTGGTTGGGCCAGATGATGCGCTGAAGTCGTTAGCCGCCGAGGTCCACGAAATAAGTGTTTTTGTTTTACTGCTTATTCTCATCTTGCATATAGGTGCGGCACTCCGTCATCATCTGATGCTGCGCGACAATGTACTCAGGCGCATGTGGTTTTAACCTCATCCTGTGGTGAATTTCTATCCAACGAGGGCTGTCATGTCTAAAGTAACCATTTCTATAACCGCCCTATTCTGCTTGCTGAACACCGCTTTTGTCTGGGGGACAGACTGGCAGTCTAGCCCAACCGACAGCCATTTATACTTTGCCCCCAGCTACGAAGGCATGCCTATTAATGGCCACTTTAAACAATTTTCAGTCAGCTACCAGACCGACCAGCAATCTCAGCCAAGCCGATTAAAGGTCAAGGTTGCAATCGCCAGCGCCGACATGGGTAACAGCGATATCAACGAGGCGATTAGAGCTGTCGACTGGTTTAATATCGCTAATTTCCCTGAGGCGATATTTATTAGCGAAGAATTTGTCACTGATACTCAGGGTAAGTTATTGGCTATTGGAACGCTGCAACTAAAGGGTTTTGTACAGCCGGTAACTGTGCCCATTAGCTGGCAATCCCTGCCAGGTGGAAAGGCAAAAATGACAGGTGAGCTTTTAGTCGGGCGCAATGATTTTTCGATTGGTAGCGGTGAATGGGCCAGCGGAGAGCAGATTGGCCTGGCCGTAAAAATTTGGTTTGATGTGGTTTTTATCGCCAGTGAAATCGATTTATGAAAAACCTCAACGCGCTGTTTTCATTATTAATACTATTTCTTTTGAGCAGCTGTGCGGCCCAACAGGACGACTTAGACGATAGCTTACCCAATAGCGATCAACCCGCTGATTTTCCTACTAGGGTTTATCTGCAGTCCAGCGAGGAATACGATCTGTTTCAAGTTGATACTGACATGTCACAAATTCTTGTGCGCGCCTATCGTGGCGGACTAATGGCAAAGCTGGGCCATGACCATATTATTGCTAGCCAGAATCTACAGGGCTACATCCGCATCAACAAACAAACGAGCGAATGCCGTGCCGATTTTTTTGTATCTCTGGGCAACCTCGATGTAGACAATGAGACGTTTAGAATTTCTGCCAAACTGGATACCACCCCCTCAGCATCAGATATTGTTGGCACCAAAAATAATATGTTAAAAAGCCTTGAACAGGCTAAATTTCCGTTTGCCCAACTGCACAGTAGTGACTGCTCTCCGGCGCTATCTGGAAACATCACCAAGGTAGCATTGACCCTTCACGGGGTAACGTCGGAGCTACCGTTGGAGATTAAATTTAAGGAGTCTGGGAAGGATCAACTATTAGTAAAAGGACGCTTTTCTATTCTGCAAACTGACTTTGGTATTGAGCCGTTTTCAATCATGAACGGATTGATAAAGGTAGAGGATAGGCTGGACCTACATTATTCAATCAGCGCCAAAAAACGGGCTATTTAGGCATAGAATGTCGAGACACTTTGTTCTTATACATCAGCAGATCCGCCTGCTCCAAGAAGTCTTCTATGGCAGGATAAGCATGATGATTGTAATCCACTAAGCCATAAGAAAATGAAAGACTGTACTTTTCCTCAGGCTTTTTATTGGCCTCTTCGAGCATAGATGAAAATTTGATTATTGTGTTTTCAGCATGCTGCCTAGTTGTCCCAGTAAACAGCACAACAAACTCGTCACCACCAAGCCTCGCAACCACATCAGATGATCGAAATGCGGTCGCCAGTTGCTGAGAGAAATCGATCAGGGCCCTATCTCCTTCCCCATGACCATGTTTATCATTGATGGACTTGAAGTTATTTAAATCGATAAAGGCAAGGGTCGCGGGAATTTGATTACGGACGCAAAGTGAGAGAATTTTATTGGCGACTCCCATAAATCCTCTTCTGTTGGTCAGGCTGGTCATCTCGTCCAATGTGGCTAACTGAACCGCCGTAAGCTCCTGCTCTACCATGGCGGCGAGATCTTTCAATAGCTCTTCATCTTCTGCAGAAAAATCACGGGGCTCTCGATCAATAATACACAATGTGCCTATGCGGCTGCCATTGGCAACCTTAATGGGACAGCCCGCGTAGAAACGAATATGGGGGTCGTCTAAAACCAATGGGTTGTCAGCAAAACGATCGTCTTTGAGAGTATCTCGAATGACAAACACCTCATCGCCCAGAATGGCATGACCGCAAAAGGAAATATCCCTGGATGTCTCGTTAACATCTAATCCGACACAGGATTTGAACCATTGACGATTTTCATCCACCAAACTGACCAGTGCAATAGGCACTCTAAACATGTGCTTGGCCATGCGTGTCAGGCGGTCGAAACGTTCTTCACCGAGGCTGTCGAGTATGTCGAGAGATCGCAATGTGGTGAGCCTAACGGCTTCATCGATTGAGGTGCCTGGCGCTTTCATACCAGATCCCCATTAGTAAGGCTATTAATTAGCCTAGAGTTTGCGCCCAGGACGCGGGGGAAAATCATTAGTATAAACAAGAAAAATTCCTTTTCTAATCAACATCATTCCTTGTATTTACAGTGCCCAAACAGGCAACTCTAAACTGAACTATTGTTCGCAGTACTTCTTAAAGATCTCAGTAAAGAGTTTAGACCATATTTGAAGGTTTTTCTGTAACAGATCCCTCGAGCGTACAATGCCTACCAGGCAATCGTTTTACCGTCCCAGTCTACATAGGAGAGCTGCCCATCCACCTCAGCCTCATCCATGATGCCCATCAAACAATCGGCAACGAAGGCGGTGGAAAACAGATTTTGTTTTGGCACNGAGGCCTGAAATGGCTTGGATAACGCAGTATCCGTAGTACCAGGGTGAAAGGAGATTAACTTGACGTTTTTGACCCGCCGCGCATATTCCACCGACAGGGTTTTCAGCATCATGTTGAGGGCAGATTTAGAGGCGCGGTAGGCGTACCAGCCACCTAATCGATTATCGCCAATACTGCCTACTCGGGCACTTAGCGCCACTACCACGCAACGTCGCTTACCCACAAGAAGTCGGTGTAAGAGCTTTAACCAGAGAGACGGAATAACGGTGTTGGCATGGAAAATTTCATGGAGGGCGTCGGCATTGATATCTTCAAGGCGCTTTTCTGGCCAGATAGTATCGTTGTGCAATAAGCCATGACAGATACAGACGCGGCTAAAGGTGCCTTTAAACGGGGCTAGCTGCTCAACAACCTCTGCCATTCCTGACTCGTCATATTCAGATTCAATCCAGACCAACCGATCACTGGATATCCAATGGCCCGACAGATCCTCAGTCCGACCATTGCGACTCACTGCAATAATGCGATCAATAGACGCGTCCGTAAGAAGCCTGGCTACAATTGCCTGACCCAAACCACCACCGGCACCCAAAACTAGGGCATTGCGAGGCTCAGTCTGACTCATGTTTTTTCCGCCCCAATCACACAGGATTCACAGCGCGCCTGACCTGTAAGCAGCCGCGAGATACGGTAACGATGCTTGGCAAAAAACAGATAGCTAACATCCGCGACCTGCTTAAATAATGGCCAGCGCAGTATCGCGACCCATTTACGCTTGCCCACTAGGGCCCAGGCTTCGTAAGTCACATCGAGACCATAAATCATCTCGCCGTCGGCCAGCTGACCGTGAAGTATGCGGTCTGCTTCCTGTTGATCAATATGGGGAAAACGCCCACTGAAGTCTGCGGCATAAATATCTTCGTAGGCAATCTTGCTCGCCTGATCCAGACTATTGAGATGGCGCATCTCCCGCGCACAGAGTGGGCAGCCACCATCATAGAATATGGTTAGATCTGTCATGCTTAGAGTTCCTGAATCATCATGGATATAACGGCTATATGCCAAAAGACGACTAGGATAGTGATTCTTATGCGCATTGACCAGTAGGACCTATCAATCTTGCCCGCAAGCCTATTCATCATTCGCTCTGCCCATAGAAGGCTTGCAAAACCAGCCATCAGCAATGTCACAGCAAAAACAGTCAGTATCGGCGCCACATAGATCAGCAGTAAACTGGCCCAGGCACTTAGCGCCACCAGATTACTAAATATAATCGTCGCAGTGGCTAAACGTCCTGTGGCCGACCCGCGAGCAGTCGCCCAAAGAGCACCACTTAAAAAACTGAGAATCACCGCACTATAGGCAATAAACACATAGGGCGCATAGAGCCCCAATACCGACGTACTCTGTAATCCAGCGCCAGACAGATAGCCCTGAATCATCAAGAGGCTCAGCACTGTAAATGGCAATGACCCAAGATCACCCAAAAAGGCAGTCAATTGATAACCGGATGACGACGACTGAGAATCTTGCTTTGGCATCTGTATTCACTTCTTAATTAGTGTATTTACTACGACCCTACTGTCGCTTTGGATGAATATAAGACCTATAGAAATGAGTCTAAAGCTGGCAATATAGCGTATTCAGAGCCATGCAGTTACGTAACTGCATAATAAAAAACGTTCGGTGAGTATCGATGCCCCATCAGGTCGGCCTGTTTCTGTTCAAAAACGATTTACGTCTCCACGACAATCCAGCCTTGGCCAAGGCCGCTGCGGAAGTCGATGAGTTAATTTGTGTTTATTGCCTCGAAGCCAAGCACCCAGTGTCGAGCTTGCGCGCCCCGAGCAATCTGTCATCCCATCGGCTACACTTTTTACAGCAATCTCTCACCGACTTGCGTACCAGTCTTTTGACACTCGGCCAGCAGCTCTTAGTGAGTTCTGAGTCACATCTTGACGTCATTCCTCAGCTGATCACCCAGCACAATGTTGCCAAGATTTATTGCAGCCAGAATGTCGGTGATTACGAAAACCAGAGTTGGGGCAAGCTCAGTAAGCGCTACCCTATGATCGATTTTTACTGTATCGCCAGCCATACATTGTTCAGTGAATCTGAGCTGCCATTTAAACTCGCGGACCTGCCTGATAGTTTTTCAAAGTTCCGTAAAGCGGTTGAGCCACTCACCATCAAACCGCCCCTCCCCGAGATTACCAGCCTACCTCCCAGCCCAAAAATAGAGTGGGAATGGCCCAAAAATCTAGTTACTTCCATTAATCGACCATTGTTTCACGGCGGCGAGAATCAGGGGCTCGCTCATATGGAAACGTACTTCGAGCGCCAGCTAGCCAGTAACTACAAAGAGACCCGCAACGGCCTTGATGGGCTAGACTACTCAACGAAATTCTCGCCTTGGCTCGCCAATGGCAGCCTATCGGCAAGGCGCATCATCCATCGATTACGCCGTTACGAGACACAGATAGAGGCCAATGATTCCACCTATTGGATTTACTTCGAACTTCTGTGGCGCGAGTATTATCAGTGGTATGCCCATCGCTATGGCAAAAAGATATTTAGCCCCAGCGGTATCAAGACCAGTAAACCGGCAACCAGCTTTTACCCGGAACGCTTCAAGAAATGGTGTAGCGGCAATACCCCCTATCCAATCGTTAACGCCTGTATGAAACAACTCAACAGCACCGGCTATATGTCTAATCGCGGCCGGCAGCTCGTCGCTAGCTGTTTTGTTCATGAGTTGAGTCTGGACTGGCGTTATGGCGCTGCCTACATGGAGCAGCAGCTTATTGACTACGATATCGCCTCCAACTGGGGCAACTGGCAGTATCTAGCTGGCGTTGGAGCTGATCCCCGTGGTCACCGCCGCTTTGATTTAGCTAAGCAGACCAAAATCTATGATCCCAAACAGGACTTTATTAAACGCTGGGGCGGAGACCTTCATGACAGTGCGCTGGATTCAGTGGATGCTGCCGACTGGCCTGTGTCTGGCACCCAGCAGCACCTACAGGAAAATTGATAATGGCTCAATTTCACACCTTACGACTTATTTTGGGCGACCAGCTAAATCGGCAACATTCTTGGTATAAACAGCGAGACGATGGGGTTCTTTACCTGATAGCGGAATTACATCAGGAAGCCCATTACGTCACTCATCATGTTCAAAAGCTCTGCGCTTTTTTTGCCGCGATGGAAGCCTTTGCTCTGTCCTTACAAGCCGATAAACATCAGGTGAGCTACCTTACCCTCGACGACACTGCAGGCTATGCCGACCTTCCTGAGCTGCTCAGGGCAATATGTCAGGAGCATGGCATTGCACGTTTCGAGTGTCAGCACCCAGATGAATACCGCCTTGCCCAACAGCTCCAGNCCCTAGACCTCGGAGTGGCGGTCAGCCTCATTGATAGCGAGCATTTTTTATTGCCCCATGCAGAGATTCCCAAGCTCATTAATGCGGGCAAACACAACCGTATGGAATCCTTTTATCGCAAAATGCGCCTGCGGTTTAATATTCTTATGGATGGCAAGCAACCGCTTGGCGAGCGCTGGAATTTTGACGGGGAAAATCGCAACAAGCTCAAACCCGCTGACCTAGCTCAGGTGCCAGAACCACTGCTATTTGCCAATCCTGTCGATAAGATTTTGCAGCGCATCGAAAAACACAGTATTCCTTCCCTGGGGAATATTTCCCAGAAGTTGCTCTGGCCTATTAACGAGCAACAGAGCCTGCAATTACTAGATTTCTTCTGCGACCATTGCCTACCCAATTTTGGACGCTTTCAAGATGCTATGACCCAGCAGGGGGAAAGCCGCTGGAGCCTCTATCATTCGAGAATATCCTTTGCGCTCAACAGTAAAATCCTCAGCCCGATGCAAGTAATCGATGCTGCGCTACGCCGTTACCAAGCGTCTGAACAGTCCCCGGACAACCCTGTAGACCTGGCCCAAATTGAGGGCTTTATTCGCCAGATTTTGGGCTGGCGTGAATATGTACGCGCTGTCTACTGGGCCAATATGCCCAGCTATGCCGAGCGCAATGCACTGGATGCACAGCGAGATTTGCCGGATTATTTTTGGACAGGTAACACCAAGATGGCATGCATGAAACAGGCTATTGATCAGTCCTTAAATTATGCCTACGCCCATCACATTCAACGACTGATGGTCACCGGTAATTTTGCCATGCTGGCAGGCATTGACCCGACGCAGATGGATCAATGGTATCTGGGTATTTATATTGACGCGATTGAATGGGTAGAAATGCCCAATACCCGTGGTATGAGTCAGTTTGCAGACGGCGGATTAATCGCCACAAAACCCTATGCCGCCAGCGGAAGTTATATCAATAAAATGAGTGACTACTGTAAGGATTGCCATTACAAAGTTAAGGAGCGATTCACCGAACAGGCCTGCCCCTTTAACAGTCTTTACTGGCACTTTATGCAGCGCCACGCTGACAAATTCTCAAGAAACCCGCGCACGGCAATGGCCTATCGCAGCTGGGATAAAATGGACGATGAGGTAAAAAAGGCGCTACTGAGCCGCGCCGAATATTACCTACAAAACATTGAATCTCTTTAAGTAAATAGTTCATGCATAGCGCATCCCAACGATAGCCTATGGCTAGGGGTCAAAAACCAGATCCAAAAAGACTTTTTCAGGGCTGACTAATATCAATTAGCGCGTCAATAATGGTGCTGTAATTGGTAAAGAATTCTTGGGAGGTTCCATCGTCAAAGGTAACCGGTGTGGCTATGTCCCCTTCAATTTTAATAATGCCCATCGAATCTAATAACCCCGCCACAGCGATGCGGAAATCGACGGTACCAAACCAATTAATATATTTTAGAGCGCCCCAATCCTGTTTAGAACCGCCCGTTGAGTGATATTTGGTAATACGGGTAAAGACAATATCATTGGCCCGATCAATAAAAATATATTGACCAAACTTTCCCGATGCATTAAAAATTACTGCCTGGTCATCATGGCGAGAAATCCACCAGTGCAGGGAATAGCCGCGATCCTGGGCGATGGTGTCACTGTTTAGACTGTCCCATACTTTACTAAAGGTCTCATCGACAAATTGCTTAGGAATAATCTGCTCACCATTCCAGTTGCCATCACGCGCAAATAATAAGCCGAACCGCGCATACTGCCGAGCAGTGGTATCCACACAACAGTAGGTGAGTGGATTACCCGCCCCATCTTGCCAAAGCGTTACGTCGTCCAAACCAATCTTATCGAAAATACGCTCTCTCAATAAGGTATCTGCCGCCACACCTGTGGCCTGCAGCAAGATATCCGCCAATAACATTGAGTTGACATTGTTATATTCGAAAATCAGACCCGCTTCTTTTTCCACGCCTACATTACGCGCATAATCGAGATGATCTGCCGAAAAAAACATATCTTCATGCTCATGATCGGGGAAATCTAGGCCACTGGTCATATTTAATAAATCACGCAGGGTAATGTCTCTGCGTTCATCATTAAAATATTCTAGATATAGAGCAACCGGGTCATCAAGGCTGATTATCTCGCCGCGGTCAATGGAAATACCAATCAGTGCGGCGTAAAAACTTTTCGCCATGGACCAGGAGGTCCCGTAGGAATCTGTGCTGAAGCCATCTGCATAGCGCTCTCCCACCAGCAAGCCGTTCTTAATTAAAACCACGCCCTGGGTTGCAGAGTCCTGAAAAGATAAATCAAATAATCGATCAATTTTAGTTTGATCTAATTGGGCGTCAGCCGCCGCAATCTCTGACCATTCCTGCGCTGGGTATGCTTCAATATCCTGCCCCTGAAGATTGACTGACAACAGTGTCAGTAGTAAACCAGTAGCCACATCACTCTTTGATAAAAGCCCCATTTCTTTACTCATTTATTGTTTTTTATTAGGGCTGAGAGTATATCTCATGCATTGAATTCTAAACCATGACCCTAGTGACAAGATTAAAATCGACCACGACTATCCACAAATTTATAAAATTAATTTGCACCGCCACGAAAAAGGGTCTAAGTTAAGCCAGCCGGTTTCGCCTATAAACGAGTTGCTGGTACAGCTGTACGAGGAGTGTCGTATGTGGACTTCTAAACAAGCATGCTGACACTAATAATAATAAAGTTTAAAAATGTAGGGGTTACACATGACTAATAACTTAAGCGCCAGCGATCCAGTTGGCATGTCCTTTTGGTTGATATCTATGGCGATGGTCGCCGCGACTGTGTTCTTTCTTATTGAACGCGATCGTGTAAGCGGNAAGTGGAAGACATCTCTGACAGTTGCAGGTCTTGTGACCTTGATTGCTGCAGTGCATTACTTCTANATGCGTGATGTATGGGTTGCAACGGGCGAAACTCCAACGGTATATCGCTATATCGATTGGCTGCTCACAGTGCCANTNCTGATCATCGAATTCTATTTGATCCTNTCTGCCATNACTAANGTNCCNNNCGGCGTTTTCTGGCGTTTACTAGCAGGTTCTTTGATTATGCTNGTTGCTGGTTTTGCNGGCGAAGTAAATCCTGNTTACGTAGTCTCTGGCTTCGTTGTTGGTATGCTGGGTTGGATCTGGATNATGTATGAAATCTTTATGGGTGAAGCGAGCAAGATCAACGCTGCCAGTGGNAATGCCATTGCTCAGAAAGCTTACGGNGCCATGCGTATGCTGGTTACTGTTGGTTGGGCGATCTACCCACTCGGTTATGTACTTGGTTACTTTATGGGNGCTACCGACCCAGATACGNTGAACCTTTGGTACAACATAGCTGACCTTTGGAACAAGATTGCGTTTGGTCTAGTTATTTGGGCCGCTGCAGTAGCTGATTCAGAGTAAGTTTGTCTGTTCGAAGTATTGGAAGGGCCAGCGGTGCTGGCTCTTCCTCTCTAACATAATAAAAATAAGCAGTTAAAAAACTGTCATTTATAAGGGTACGAATCAATGTCCCCAGTAAAAATAATAAGTGGATCCGATTGGCTAGCCGAGCTCAACGCTCTGTATAAGCGCGAGATGCCACATTCACAAAGTAGCTTGGCTGCAGCTGCCGAGTATCACTTTAAAAATCCCGGTAAATCTTTCCGAGCGCAGTTAGCGCTGTCTAGCGGCTTTTCGCTAGGTTTAAGTAACACAGATAATTTGCATTGGGCAGCTGCTTGCGAGCTTCTGCACAACGCCTCACTGATTCATGACGACATCAGTGACGCCAGTACCCACAGACGTGGCCAAGAGAGCATCCATCAACATTTTGGATCCGATATGGCACTCTGTTTGGGCGACTGGATGATCGCCAAAGCCTTCGAGCTCGGCGCGAGAAACAGCCAACACAGTGGTGTTCTCGTCGCCTTGTTAGCTCAGGCAATGCAGGAAACCTGCAGTGGCCAGATAGCCGATATTACCCAACGCCAATGCGCCGAACTCGATGAATGGCAGCGTATTGCCAAGGGTAAAACCGCACCATTATTAATTGCCCCGATTAAGGGCGCCGCGATTGCCGCCGGTCTGGATGCCGATCTTAAAGGTCTCGAGCATCTTATCGGTCTCTGCGGCTTGGCCTATCAGGGCCGCAACGATATTGACGACATTATTCCGTCCAGCCATCGCTCCAGTGATCTCGATGGCCGCAAACCCAATTTAGTCGTCAGCCTGTTTGCCCAGCATGGCGCAGGATCCGAAGAGTTTGTGAGCTGGTATCAAACCGAAGATACCGAGCAGCTAGTCCACTGGCAGCGCCGCATCGCGTCCAGCGATGTTATTCTGCAAGCCAACCAATCAGTAGATTACTGGCTGTTACAGGCCGACCAGTTGGTGAGCTCGTTACCCGTTCAATTGCAGTCAGTGACCCAGGGGTTAGTGGCCACCGTAAAACAGAAAACAACAGTAAAACGCCAAGGGCGGATCGCTTGACATCAAAGACATTCGGAGCTGGAAAAACAGTCATTATTATCGGAGCAGGCTTCGCCGGTATAGCAACAGCATTAAGACTCAAAGCTATTGGTTACGACGTCACCTTACTGGAGCGTTTAGATAGCCTCGGCGGTCGAGCGCAGGTTTTCGAACGCGGTGGCTATCGCCATGATGCAGGCCCCACCGTTATCACCGCCCCCTTTCTGTTTGATGAACTATTTGAACTGTTCGATGAAAAACTCACTGATCATCTCGACTTTGTTCCGCTAGATCCCTTTTACCGTTTTCATTTTGACGATGGCAGCCAGTTCGATTATCGCGCCAGCATTGAAGACACATTAACTGAGATTCGTCGCTTTAATCCCGACGATGCTGAAGGTTATTTAA
>JGI20153J14295_10002858_pt1 | contig 11907 bp, 13 predicted proteins | sample COG_03_FD_14295 | JGI IMG/M metagenome (IMG submission 14295) | reverse complement strand
ACAAGCAAAGCATCCGCACGATACCCGATTTAACACGATTGCTTCAAAGTGTTTGCCGCCTACCATTGCACCACAGCATTTGCAAACATGCACCGATCTTCTTGCCGAGGCGCGTCCGCACATGTGCAGTTGTGGCATGGGCGGCGACGGTTGCAAGTTTTCTCAATCAAACACGCGGCACTTTTTACCAAATTGTCCCATTGGCATGCAAGACAAGGGCTTTTGGCAAACGTACGTTGCATGCAAAACGGTTGTCGGCGATTGGACAGCGCGCGAATTGCTCTACAACACCACACAATCGCCGCTGGAAATGCTTAAGATCATGACGGACTGTGCTGAGCCATTTTTGGAAAAATATTTTAATATTAACTTCACGAAAGCGTACTACACTGCGGAAAACAACCGGGCATACAACCACGCTGCAGCATTGCGATCGCTCAAAATCCAGTGCTTGTTGGCCCCTAACTACCAGCTGAAGTACGACAACACCGTATTACCAAAGCTCATTGTACAATGGAACCAACAGTGGTGTCGCAATTTATTTTAATACAAGTTTTTTGATTGCAACTTATTGGCGTGTGCGTCACATCGGCAACCGGGGGTTTACAGGATTGCGCGAAACCGGGACTGTCGTGCCAACCGCGCCGACGTAAATGAGTACAAATACTTGTGTGCTCTTTTGATATGCACCTAGGTATTTAGGTCCATGTGCCAAAGAGGTCTCAAAGTGAGAGGTCTCAAAGTGAGAGGCCTTATTTATATAAACATGCTCTCAAAGGTCTGGCCGTAGGGTGACCCTATACACGCAATATTTAAATGACATTTATTAAAATACAAAAAACGGTTGTATTTGGCCGCTAAAAGTGCCTGGAAAGTTGTCGCGGCCGCGACAACTTTTTGCCCGCCCACTCAAGGGAATGAAAATGGGGTTAATTTCCCCCTAGTGCACCTCTGTCGCAAATTACGGCAAACGGCAACGGGGTGGTGTAGTCTTGTCACACTTGTAGTTATCTGTGTTTGAAATAACGTGCTTCATCATCATGCGCATAAGGTTGTGTGCCTCGTCTGCGGTCAGGTACCCCCCGCCCCGCAGTCTTATGTATTCCTTGAATGTGTGGTTGTACACCTGTGCCCAAGTCTCAAACGACCGTACTATGTGGAAGGGCGGGACGGTCGTCGTGTTGAGCGAGCAGTAAAACGAGTACACTTTAGAGTGTGGCACCATAATTTAGCCCTACCGTGCGACTGTTGTCTATTGTTGTATTGGTACTGAAAATAAATTATAATATATCTAGTCGCTCTCGTCGTCCGTTTCGGGTTCTGATGGACCGTCGTACTCGCTGTACACCTCATCGCCTGAATCGGTTCGTGCGCGTGGCGGGTCAAACGTGCCAAACGTCGTCGTAAAATAGCACACCAACAGGACGATTTCTTCCGGAAGCCAAGGCAATGACTGGTTGTCGCCTGCGCGGTACGTGGTCTGATTTCGGGCCGTGCTCAGCAACACGGTCCAAACGCACCGCTGGGCTTCTTCAGAGAGTCCGGTCGCATAGAATGCACGCTTAAATGGCAACGGCTCCAGCTTGCAATCGGTAACTGACAGCCTTGGCTCCAAGTCACTGTACCCTGCCACAGTCAACATGGCCGTTGCGTTGGCAATGCAAAACGGGATAAACGCCTCTACGAACGTACGTTTCGCCTTGACGATCGGGCCAGTGAGCATGTAATTGGTCGCCGGGACGGGGAGGCCAGTGCCCGCCCCTGTATACTTTTCGCCCACCACCTGGTTCCACAGCTCATCAAGTGGGGCGTCAGAGCACAGATCAATCATTTCTGGGTTTATCGCGCTCTCCGCAATCTTGAACTGTTCAACAGACTCGATGCAAAACATGAAGAGCAAGTAGTATTCCACCATCGGACTCTCGTGGACAGCAGAAAAAGGCAGGCTGTCATGGGCATCTGCCGAAGGCCACATAATCATAAACAACAGGGACACAAGTGCACTCTGAGGGACAATGTCTTCGTCGAGTATGATCGTCCCACCTTTCGCCTCCAACACCATCAGCAGCGCAAAGACCGCAAAGTCGGCGTTTGGTGAGTAAAACAGCAAGTTTTGCAGCATAAAGTAAATCCCCGACTGGTCGAGCATCTCCACCATCTGCCGGTTCTTGAACGTACACAGATGGTTGCCATGGAAATATTCGTTTGTACGGTGCGTCAACGACATGTTGTCAAAGGTGCGGTCCCACGATAGCTCGAATGGTTTGTTCCAAGAGTTCTCGTCCGCCAAGAGCCCCCCCGTCCAGTGGCCTTGGGCAATCTCGTTGACTTCGTTGCCGTATTTCCGGAACGTGTTGCAAAGCTTCGTTACGAGGGTGGTGCATGTGATTGTCATGGTGTATATTTATTTAAGTGTCTAAAATGAAATTGAAAGCCAACCTATATCTTTGTTCCCCAAGGGATTGATTGTGGGTTTGTCTTTTTATTTTGAAATGGTTAAGGTGGCGAGCGCTTCTGTACGCACTGCATTGACACAGTCTGCCTGTACAACACGTGTTGCATTGCCGCTCTTGTCGCTAATAATATCGAGAGATAACTTTCTGATCCACCGTGGGGTTTTGACGCCGCCCGGTACCGTGACCACCGTCCTGCGGGCAATCGCTGTCGTCGCTGCAGAAGGGCACCGCATGTGTGTGTAGGTGGATAGATGGATGGGGTTGGTCTTGTCCTGATACACTACGTGCGTGCGGGGCCGATTGTGGGTTTCGGTCCCGTGCGACATATTCTCAGCTTAGGGCATTTGTTCGCCATTGTAAGCACGGCTGCATCCGTCAGCTTTACGCAACCAGACAAATTGACGTGCGTTAGTTCACGGCAGTTATTCGCTAAGGCAATCACAGCCACATCTGTCAGCCTACTGCATTTGCGAAAGTTGACCTTGGTCAGCTTGCGGCACTTGCCCGCCATTCCAGTGACAGCTGCATCGGTCATCTTCGTGCAACACTTAACGTCAACGTGCGTAAGTCCGCGGCACTTGTCAGCCAATCCAAGCACGGCTGCATCCGTCAGGTTATGGCAGCCAGCAAAGTCGGCGTGCGTTAGTCCAGGGCACTTTGCAGCCAATCCAAGCACGGCTGCATCCGTCAGGCTGTAGCAGTCACTAAAAGTGGCGTGCGTCAGTCCGCGGCACTTGTCGGCCAATCCAAGTATGGCTGCATCTGTCAGGTTCCGGCAGGCACCAAAGTGGACGTGGGCGAGCCTGCGGCACTTGTCAGCCAACGCAAGCACAGCGGCATCCGTCAGCTTCCCGCAGCCCCAAAAGGAAACATCCGTAAGTCCATGACATTTGGCAGCCAACGCAACCACGGCTGCAACCGTCAGCTTCCTGCAGCCATTAAAGTTGACGTGCGTGAGCCTACTGCACGTGGCAGTCAAACCAAGCACAGCTGCATCCGTCAGGTTCCCGCAGCCCCAAAATAGGGCGTGCGTCAATCCACGGCATTTCTCAGCGATCCCAAGCACATCTGCATCTGTTGCGCTTCCAACAGGCATAGACACACAAGTTGTGCCCGGAAATCGCGCGAGCATCAAGTCAATGCAGGGTACAATTACGGTAGGATACACCGCATATGCTGGTAACCACCCAAAATTCAGTCGGACATCGCGGAGTCCGTAGCATACATCCCGCCAGGATGTGCAGACCTGTGGAATTTTAACCAGTGTTCTGGTGTTCAGGAACAAGAAAATGATGCGTAGTATCTCCGTAGGCAAAGTAGACGCGTGGATCATGTTGTGGTGTGGTGTGGTGTGGTGTTGTGTGGTATTGTAAGAAGATTTGCGACCTTAAATGGGGCGTGTGACAGTAAGGGTTTTTTTTTTGCTGCATGTGCATTTTTATTGTGCATACGTTTCATGTGTGCCTCAAAATCGCTGATGTGCAAAGCTTTCATCATATGGATCAGAATTGTATTTAAGGTTGAAAGTATTCTCACAACACCACACCACACCACACCACACCACACCACGCCATGGATCCGACATCGTGCAATGCAATTGCGTACGACACCTTTCTGCGATCGGTTCCAGACACTGATGCGGGACACTGGGAAACAGGACTGTTTATGGATACGTTGATGTACGACAACTGCATTGAGTATCACAACGGTGCGGTCACGTACGGCCGTTTGTTGGCGGATACATCAGAGGCGATGAAGAACCTGAAAGAGATGATCCCGAAGATTCTTTACACGGTTGCCTACTTCAGCATGAACCCCGGCAAAGGCACCAAGCCATTGGCGGATATTGACGAGATTGCCGCAATGTTGGCAATGGATCGAACTGCGTGCGAGGATTTGGTCTCCATGGAGTGTACGCGAGAGACGGCGTGGACAACGCTGCGACGGATGGAAATCAACACCGATTGGGCTCCTGCGGCTGGTTGGGTAAAAATGTATCTGATGGATGTCCGGGGCATCTATGACGATGTCAGCGACGTGTTTGAAAACCCGTCCCGGTGGATTGGCGGCATTTATTCTCCTGGATATGTTTGTAAATAATAAAACTGTAGAACTCGTATTCATACCACTGTATATTCCCACGGATGACATCCGAAGAGCGATTGAGCGTTTACGACAAAGCCTACCTTTTCGATGAAAACCTGAAGCTCTTTTATAATAGGTACCAATGGCACGCCGTATATCTTGACGTGACGTTAAACCCCCCATAAAAAGACATGCAAATACTACAGCGGTGTTGCAATCGATTTATTGTTAAGTATGGACGTCTGCGTTCTGCATGAGCCCGTAATCTACTGTGTACATTCTTTTCGCGCCTGACGGCTCTGTTACAAGGACACGGGCTCGAACCGGGTTCGTCTTCTTTACAACGCCAGGGCGGGGGTCAGAGCCTCGAAACGTTACCATGACCTTCTGTTCCACCTGTGTTGTCTTCCTTGTCATAGACTGCGCCGTCACCTCTGTACTCAGTATAGACTTGTGCGTTGTGTGCCCGAAGATATTCTTTGCGATATCCATAAAGACGGTGCCGTGCGACTCCCACTTTCTTCCGTTGCCCTTTCGAACGTCCCGCGGGACATAATGTTGCATGAAGAAATGTATAATCTCATGCTCCATAACGCTGAGGAGTATTGCAACAATGGTCCGACACACCTTTCCGTTGACATTCCGAGGTCCAATCTCGCCCCCCGTCACAACGACATACGAGTACAGGAGTTCTGCATTGAAGGCGATTTCGTTGCCTTTGCAATGCCCGGCTTTGCGAAACGCCCCCTTGTTCAATGTTGTCCGTACGGGAAGATCAGCCCCAAAGCCGTCAAGGGAGATGTGTCGAATGATCTCGATACACTGTTTGACTTGGTCTGCAGAAATGGTGGCAGGGTTTTTGTTTCCACCAAAGACGTCACGACAAACAACCGCCTCTGTCTCTGTAAGGTATCTGTCACGCTCCCAGTCGGTTGGTTTGCGCAGGAGAAGTCCATCCATGCCATAATTATCGGTCTTGGCTATCGAACTGTCAAGTCGCTGTCGTTGCGGTGGCGGTGCAATTGGAATTGGACTGTTGCGTTTGTGCGTTTCGATTTTGACGGTCTTTGGTTTGTGGTAGCTGCAGAAAGTCCCGGTAGGATATTTCACAATGGGACCACCAGACTGAGTCTCTTTTCCTTTTTGTTTGCATCGTGCACCATTATTTTTGACAGCCGAACATTGCATCATGTTTTTGTTTTGTTTTGTTTTGTGTGGTGTGTTCGGGTTCGAATGTATATGTCCAAATACTTGTACGGAATACTTGTGGGTGTAGGTGTGAATGTGGTGTGGGTGTGAGTGTGAGTGTGGGTGTTGTGTGGTGTGTGGTGGGTGGTGTGCGTGCTTTAGTAGGCTTGTATATGAAACGTATGCACAGTAAAAATGCACACGCAGCAAAAAAAAAACACTGACCTGCCACAACGTAGCATGGATTCAAATTTAAATTCTGGGTGGTGGCTTGGTATCTTTTTGTCTCTAAGCCTTGTCGGATCGTTCTGCCTCGTGGTATACATAGACGATTGGGTCAAGTCTCATTTTAAACATCACATTGCTAGTGTTTAATGCGATCGATCGATCGATCAATCAAGTAACAAAAAATAAGACTGGGATCTAATCAACGACTGGGATCTAATCAACAATAACAACATTGGGTTTCGCGGGTGGCTGTCGCTTGAACCCATGTTCTTCCCACAAAGGCAGAAACCGATTGTTTTCTTCGTCTGTACGTTTGTACCGTTTCACGACTGGCGGGCACGAATTTGGCACGGCAATCGTCATACCCTCGTTCTTGCCCGTTTTAAACGTTTTGTTTATTAGCATCTCTGGTCGCAATGTCATGGCGTATTTTTTGAGACATTTCCAATGATTGGTCCAGTACAGTTTTGGGTACAGGGGCGGGGGTTCGTCCCCGCCCTTGTGGGCCATAAGCTCCTGTCGTTTCAGTCGAAGCTGGTTCTCTGGCAACCATGTTTTATGTACCTTTGAAACTGCCGCGCCAAGAAACTGCCGGTAGACCACTTCCAATGGCTCATTCCTTTTTCGTTTTTTGCAGTAGATACCATGTGCAATATTCTCATGCATAATCAACAAGGACCCAGTGGGCATAGGCACAGTTGTAAGTCGCCCCTTCAAAATGGCCTTGTCCTCGGGTGACGACGGCGTAAAGTCACCGCCCTTCATGCGTGGTTCAAACGAGTGAGATCCGGGTACAAGCGATACGCACTGATTGGAGGTCAACGGAAAAAACATGGCAAACACAACATCGTCAATGTCTGCGTCGGCGCTGTTGTCAGTGTGTATTGCCTCTGATGGTTGCTTCTTCGTTCGGATCAAAGGTCGATCAAATATGTATTGCACCTGTTTGTAGGCGTACGCCTTTGCGTAATCAACCAGCAGGGGTTCGGTTGCCTTTATCATCAACATTTGTGCATGGACAGTGCCATCATTGTGACAAGCACTTGGGAGATTGACAGCCCCAAAACTACCCGCGCCAACGTCCTCGGACATGTCCTGGACATGGCCTTCGGCTTGCTCTGGCCAGTTCTGATGATAATCTTTAAACTGTACAAGCAAGGCTGCAATCTCACTATCGGTCGCTGCACTCGACAATACAGCATAGCCGTGCAGACGAAGAAATTCTATTGAACCGGGTTTGATTGCTTTGGACTCATCTGTTTGCAACTTTGCATCGTATGCATCAAGTCGGGCTTTCATACTCATGGTGTGTACGAGGTGTGGTGTGGTGTGGTGTGGTGTGGTGTGGTGTGGTGTGGTGTGGTGTGGTGTGGTGTGGTGTGAGATGGTGTTGTGTGGTTTTGTGAGAAGAATTTCAAGCTTAAATACAATTTCAAGCCCAAAGTATGAAAGCTTTGTCTGTCAGCTTTTTTTTTGCTGCGTGTGCATTTTTACAAACCGTACGAAACGTACACAGAAAAACACTGACTGTCAAAGCTTTCATACTTTGGGCTTGAAATTGTATTTAAGCTTGAAATTCTTCTCACAACACCACACAACACCACACAACACCACACCTCATTTTACTCCACTCACCAAACATCAAACACCAAACACCACCCAAACCATGTCTTTAACGATCGAAGCGTTCGTCGAGAAAGAAAGCGAGGGTAATACATACTTCACATCATGGCGCGAACCCACGTGCATTGCGTTGCGCAAAAACGTCAAGTCTGTGGATGAACTCTATGCCCTTTACGATGGGAAGATCGCAAAGTTTTCTTCTGCACTTCGAGCATGGGGAATTGTTCCAATTGCGATAACAAAAATCAGGAAGGCGTTCAAACGCAGGTCCAAGTTACGTGCGGTTGAAGAAACGCCGAATACGAGGAAAACGAGGAAAGCAAGTGACCTTAAGGGCGGTACAGGATTATTAAATACAATACAGTTTTAAGAATAAAATATGTCTGTGTGACTAAGATAAAATGCAGTCGTCGGTGCACCAATACAAACGTAGAGTAGCGGGTGCGACGCGGGTGTTACACCAACCCACTGTTTTAAAAGTTCGCACTCTAGCCACATGAACGTGAGCAACCCAGGCATTCGAACTATCACTCTCCGCGTGTACTCTGTAGGTGTCATTGCCGTGGACAAGTGCACGTGCGCGTGAGGCATGTCCTACACCACACCAATCATAATTGTGGGTTTTATTTGGTGGTGTTAAATCAAATTAAAATACATTAAAACGCCGTTCATCTACGGTTTGATGGCAAACACAATCGCCTCTTCGTTCTGCTTAACCGCTGCAGCAACAATGCCGGTATCACTTTTCCACTTACTGTCTAAAAATTCCAGTGCCATACCATTCTGTTCGACTGCTCGTTTTATAAGAGATTGGTTGTTCAGCAGGGTGTCTCCAACATATGCGATTGCCATCCCATCCATCTCCACGGCTGCCATCGCAATGTCGAGGTTAGTCTGCATTATACTGTCGGCATGTCTGATAGGGGACCCCGTTGGCGGGGACGGCCTTTTAACCGATGCCATGACAATCTCCTTTGATGCCTTTAATTCAAGACTGGCATGCTCGAGTGCGTCCCCGCCCATCGTCTCAATGACGCTCAGAACATAGACGGAATCGGACCTGATTCGCTCTGAGGCAAATTCCAGTGCATGCATATTCTGACTGACCGCCTTTTTTACAATGTCAATATTATCCCGCAGGCCCAGTGAGGCAAACTCAAGCGCCGTCGCACAGTCCTCAATGGCCGCGCACACAATCTTAGGGTCCCCCCGCAGGCGCTCAGACGCGTACTGCAAAGCACGTCCACTGGACTCTACCCCAGCAAGTGCAACGCGGAAATTGTCTCTCAGTGGTGTCGAGACCAGCCCAAATCCCATGAACGATTTGCCAATAATGTCCAGCGCGGCCTCCTCGGCCTCCTCGTCAAGTTTGGATCTTTTTCCGTCCGGACTTGTGTCGGTTTCCGCTTGTCGTTTCTTAGTCATCCGCTTACGAACTTTCTCGGTACACTCCTTGAGCTCGCACAGGGCCCGGTTAAGTATATGCAAAACCCTGTCGTCAATCGTTCCATCTGGATCTTCGTGATCGCTCACAGTCTGTACAAGAGCGACAGCCGCCTCAAGTTTCTGTAATGTAAATACTGAATTCATAGTGTAATAGATGGATAGGGTTGCGGGTTCGAGCTTTCTCTGTATTATATGAACTTCCGATTTCAAGTGTGGCTGGACTGCTTGTGGGTTTTGGCCTCGTGTAATGTGGTGTGGTGTGGTGTGGTGTGGTGTGGTGTGGTGTGGTGTGGTGTGGTGTGGTGTTGTGTGGTATTGTGAGAAGAATTTCAAGCTTAAATGCAATTTCAAGACGCGAGTATGAAAGCTTTTACAGTCAGTGTTTTTTTTGCAGCGTGTGCATTTTTTTTGCATATGCACATGCAAATCTTACTATGAAAGCTTTTACACGGGGGTGTATAAATCACGACCAAATATCCAGAAAACCACACAACGCACATCCCATCCCATCCCACCACACCACACCACACCACAATTTAAATCCCAGAAACCCACAATCGCCCCTTTGGTCCCAAAAGAACAACAGTATAAGTATTCGAGACTTGGTCCGTCTTTACACACACCCCACTCCCACGCACCACATACACACTGCAGCATGACGACTACGGACAACATTGAGGGTATTGACATAGTTTCCAGTGTCATAGTCAACGGTTGCAACTCGCTATCTCTGTCACCACAACAAGCTTGCGCAATGCCCCTGTCTAATTTTGAGATTGATTTGCAGGCTATGTTTGGGCCCGTTGAATTTTCAGCGTCGTTGTGTGATCGTGAAACACACACACAAGTTCTATTGTCGTGTCAGCGTGAGAATGAGTCGCTTCACGTGACTGAAGATAGGGTGCGAGCGCGCCTGGCAGCGACAAAGGGGACCATTGGGTTTACCGACTTGCAGGAGATGGAAGCTGGCAGAATGGTACCCTATGACAACGCATCAATTGCGTTGGTGTGCCAGGTCGAATGCAAGGAGCACACTGTAGTCCCAATCGAACTACAAGCAGATTCAGATCGACCGGCTGGCACCCATTTAATGGCGGCAGACATTGCAGTTGCAAGCGAGGACGGGTCATCGTTTACCTTTGTGAAGGACAAATTGAATATTGAGTTCTTGGTCGATGACCTGAAAGACACTGCGATGTTTCTTTTGTATTCAAAGCCACCGCTTGACAACTCCCAGGTACGAGTACCAACCCCGGACCAGGAACCGGTACGAGGTCCGGTGCCAGTACACGCCCCACTACCAGTACATGCAGCAGTACAACCAGCACCGGCAACAGCCCCTTCGTTACCCGATGCCGCACAGGACAAACCTGCCCCAGTACTTGCCGCAGTTCCAGTACTTACCGCAGTTCCAGTACTTGCCGCAGTTCCAGTACCTGCTCCAGTACCTGCTCCAGTACCTGCACCAGTACTTACCGCAGTTCCAGTACCTGCTTTAGTACCTGTGGCGCCCGTGCTTTCGGCTGGCGTTGATTTTGACGTTGAATTCGAGGATGATTTGGTCCCAATCGAAGATCCTGAGGACTCTGCGTTCCGAAACGCAGAGGCAATTGTTCGTGATTTGGTGTATCGGGACTTACAGTACGAGCCGTACACGCACAACTTTCACACACATGCAGAAAATGCGTCCGTCTCGTTTAGAATGCTGGCTGACCCGGGCGAAATGGATGACATGTGCTTAAACGGCTGCGGCTACATGGGCGAAGACGTAGAAGAACACATGACAAAATGCGTTGCGTTCAAGTGTACATTGTGCCACGTCCATGCGATTGGCCCAATTTTTGGGACAACAGAGCGGGAGCAATCGGACAGCGCCATATATTTGCAGTGGAACGAACGTCACAATATAGAGTGCCCAAGAGCGGCGGACAAGGCGGTCGAACGAAAGCACGGCCGCGCCAAGCGTGGGCGTGACAAAACATGGCGTACAAACATGAAGAAGCAGTGTATAAATCAACAGGTTGCCGCTGCGTATCCAATTTACGAACCTGTCGCCTAAATCAAACAAACAAACCATAAATATATACAGGCAAATAAATATACTACGAGTTCGAATTTGCATGCCGTAAAAATGCACACGCAGCAAAAAAAATGCACATGCAAAGCTTCCTATCGCACCTTTCACACGACAAAGAATCTGTATATAAGGGCGATTCATTTCTCATAATACCATATCACACACCACACCACACCACACCACACCACACCACACCACACCGCAATGGATCAAACACTGGCAGTAGACGACTACAGCGTTGCCAAATGCGTTCGTGAACGTGTGTACGCAAAAGGCAAAGAGGCAGAGAATGGCCACTGTGACATAACATTTCTTGAGCGTATGAACGATACGGAGGAACTTTTGGAGTATCTGCGATGGCAAAAGTGCACAGTACACATACAAGAGGCAGAGCAGCTGAAGGCGGCTCAGTTCAACGGGCCCGCCGCACTCGAGCTACACGAGGCAGGGGGGTGGCAAAAAACTAAACATCTCTGCAGCATGGGTTTATGGGTGCAGATGGGAACCATTATCGCAGAAATAATGTCCGGCAAACGGTGCGAATGGACAATCCCACCGTAGGAATGAACGGAATTGCAAGCAGCGCCCAGACAACAAAAGGCAGTCATTTTTTATCGCCATTAAACCAATAAACATGCGGTTGTTCACCTGTATACGGCGTAGCGGGGGGACCCCAAAGACTTAAATATACCCCACCCAAAAAATACATTTACGAACCTGTCGCCTAAATCAAACAAACAAACCATAAATATATACAGGCAAATAAATATACTACGAGTTCGAATTTGCATGCCGTAAAAATGC
>JGI20153J14295_10002852_pt1 | contig 11930 bp, 9 predicted proteins | sample COG_03_FD_14295 | JGI IMG/M metagenome (IMG submission 14295) | reverse complement strand
CGTTACCCAGGTTAGGCTATGTTGCCGCGCTGATTTTTATTATTTTTTATATCTATGCCGCAACCGGCAGTTTGTTCTTTGAAAAGATCAATCCAACGCTTTGGGGCAATATTGCAGTGTCGATGCTGACCCTGTTTCGGGTGATGACGTTCGAAGATTGGACCGACGTCATGTACGAAACCATGGCGTTCTATCCGCTTAGTTGGATCTTTTATCTCAGTTTTATTTTCCTAACCACCTTTGCGTTTTTAAATATGGTGATCGGGATTGTGGTGAATGTGCTCGAAGAAGAGCAAGCCAAGGCCGATACGGATAACCCGGAGCGGTCATCCTTGCGCAATCTGCATGACGAAATTCAAGACGTTCGAGTCATCTTAGAGCGGCTTGAGGCGAGGCTGGATGCGCCATCCGTGCAATTGCGCGATGTGCCTGCGGGTTCTAAGCCGAAATCGCCGCCGGTTGCGCCGGGTTAGCGCGTTTGATTGCGCGCGTGGTCAACGAAACCGGTTTAAGGCCACAAAGGTGCCATCATTAGCGGCGCAGAGGGTGCGCATTAGGATCGCAAATTTGATGCCGGTCTCTTGATACTGGGGCGGATTTGCGAACTGCACGGGGAAGCCCACCCCATGAATGCGCACCAACCGGTTGCCTTGTTCGTCCCGCCGATTAATCCGATCGACCGTGTCGACGACCTGCTGAATGGAGCGGCCGGTAAACTCATCGCCAAACACGTAGAGCGAGATTTTTCGGCCCGGTCGGTAGAAAGTCGCAATGGCCTTGGTGATGCCTTCAACCGGGCTGGAGTTGCTAAAAACGTTCCAATCCCGCAGCCGATTAATAATGGCCTGCCGCCGAGCTGGGGTGTCTGGGATCCATTGCCCTGCGTATTGGGCGAACATGTACTGCCCCATATCATTCATCACTTGGATGCCTTTCAAATTGGGATAGACCTCTAAGGTCTCCGCCAGCTTCTGCACCACCATGGGCCAGGCATAGCTGAACATGCTGCCCGAGGTGTCGATGATAAAAATGACGTATTCACTATCCACCGGGATTCCGCCGATCACGGTTTCATCGATTGATTTTTGATAGCCCTTGAGCAGGGCCTGCATTTCTTCGGTGAGGGACTGTTTGGCATCGGCCAATTTTGCTTGGATGGCCGCTTGGGCCTCGCCCTCCAATTGCGTCTCGCGGTTGGTGCTTTCAAGGGTTGCGAGCTCACTTTGAATGCGCGTCAGCTGAGCCACTTGATCGGTTTTGAGATCCTCGCGCCGGAGCAGGTTTCGATTGAGCACCCGAGTCTCGCCTTTCAATGTTGCCAAGGTTTCTTCAAGCTCTTTGAGATAACCATCGAGATCGGTTATCGATGGATCAAAGACCACTGGGTCGTAAACTTTGGTGAGCACCAGCAATAGAATCAGGGCGCCGAAGCCGCAGCTGATGACATCCAAAAAAGAGAGGCTCATGCCTTCAACTTCACGCAGTTTGCGTTTCATGGCCAGTCCCTTGCGGGCGATAAGAAGGCGCCGCCGGTTATTTGCGCTAGCCGCCAATAAGATGGGCTGGCGATGGGGTCGCCTTCCATGGGGAATAAAATGACGTTGATCGGGATTGAGAGATTGACGACGCTCATCGCACTTTGAAAGAGCTTTAAGCGGTCTTTGGCCGTCACGAGGCTGGTTTTCGCGGGCGTCGCGCCTTGAGTGGGTAGACCGTCGGTGATCAGGAAAATATTGTCCGGTTGGGGATCGAGTGCGCCAGCAGCCGTAAACGCGGCATGTAGGTTGCTGCCATTGCCGGGGGTGAGCGCTTGCAGCGCCGCCAGACTGGCATCCAACGCTTCGGTGTCACTGGTTTGGAGCCACTCACCGTTGGTCTCGGGCAGGGCGCTCCGCGCGGTGGTCGAAAATTGAATAATCTGGAATTGGACGTCCCTGGGTAGATTGGCGGTGATCCAATCCACGGTGCGCAAGCCGCGTTGCCATTTTTCAGACGCGCGTTGCTCGGCCTCAGGCAGATTTCGCCTTCGGATAATGTTAACGAGGGTTTCGTCCAGCATGCTGCCGGACACATCGAGCAGGACCAAAATATGCTGACCACCCAGGTTTAAACCGGTTAAGTATTGGCGATCGCCTTCACCCACCATTGTCCGCAGATCATTGCCTTCGGCCTCGGCGACACTGAGGGTCAGGGTGTCGCGCTCGGCCTGGAGTTTGACCAACGCTGTTTTAAGCGCTTCAATCCCGTCGGTATCCAGGCTCTGCGCGCTTTGAGCTTCGAGCAGCTGCTGGGTTAAGGCTTCTATGGCTTTCAGTTTGTCTCGGATGCTTTGTTCCGTTGTTAGAACCGCATCGTCCACGAGCGTCAGGCTGTTGCGCAGGATGACTTGGTTTTCTTGCTCTGCAAGAATTTCGATTTCGATCTTTTTGACCTCGGCGAATCGTTCGGGATCGGTCTGGATACCGCTTGAGAGGGTGCCATGATTAATGGTGATGTAAACGAGGATCACCGCGCCAAAACCGCACGACATAATATCTAAAAAAGACAGGCTGAAAATATTCGTTTCGCGTCGTTTGGCCACGCGGTTTATCGCACCTGGATGAATAGAAAGGTTTGGTTACCCGCTAAAATGGCATCGCCCGCTTTCAGCAAACACGGTTCCGTCACGGATTGCCCATTGAGGGCAATGCTCAGGTTGCCTGGCGCCAGCTGCCATTGACCGGTTACCGCGTCAAGGATCAGGCCAAAGTCGTCTGCGGTGGTTTCCGAAAAGGCTTTGATCTCGACGGCGATGCCCTGCTGCACAATATGCGTAATCGAGTGGCCGGTGCTTAATTGCTCAGTGGCGGTCGCGGTTGCTTGCGCCGGGTTGGCCAAACTGTAGATGAGTTGATTGTGCGTGCTGTTGGCCGTCAGTTCTGGCGCCAAAGCGGTAAAAGCCTCGAGCAGGCTGGCGCTCGTGAGCCGCTGGGTCACAAGGCCTGGGATCAGGGATAGGGAGTCAATGAGCCCTGGGAGCCGCTGGGCGCGATGGCTCAACAAGACCTCAGCGGGGCCGTTTGAGGCGGCCTGAATCGCTTTCACAACATCGGGTACAAGCTCCGCGGCGGCCGCGCGCAGATCGGTCTCAGGCAGCTGCACGTCATATTGGACGCCCTCATGATGCAAGCTAATCAGGTCTTGGCCCAAACTGGCAAGGGGATGATTCGGTTGCAAGAGCTGCTGAAACAGTTGTTGCTCTGTGCTGGCATGTTGCAGTGGATCAAACCGAGATTTTCGAACAAGGGCGCTGGCTGCATAGTTGGCTAAGCGGTCAATGAGGTTCAGGTAGCCCGCGTTATGCGCCATGAGGCAGCCGCTGCGCTGCAATTGTGCGCCTTGTCGAACCGTCGTTAGGGTCACCGCGTGCAGTCCAACATCCAGATAGAGCAAATTGGGTGTCGTGCTAAGGGCCTTGCTGGCAAGGAGCACGCCAGGGTCGATCAGCGCTTTGACGGGGATGCTTGCCGCGTCCGTCAGCCCGAGCAGTAAGCTCAGGTCAGCTCGCTCAAAATGACCGGGCACGCCAATCACAAAATCGCTGCTGGGCGCGAGATGTTTAAGGGCGGTCAGTTGTAAATACGCCAAGTCCGCATGATGTCGGGCGACCGGGGTCGCGCCCGGCATAGGATCCGTACTAAAGGCTTGCCAAAACTGGCAATTGGCCAATCGAGGTTGCAGTCTGGCCTCATCCAACGCTTGTTGGCCAACCTTCGGGGGCTCCGTCAGCAGGGCCCAACCGGGTTCGGAGACGACTAACTGATCGCCTTGCCAGAGCCGCAGCTCAAGATCATTGAGTTCAAGAAATGCAAGGGTCACGATCTAGACCTGCAGGTAACGTAGAAGACGATTGTCACAATATTGCTCGGTATCTTGGGTTGTGCGCTCTTGCGCCAATTGTAATTGATGCATCAAGAACATGATGAGGATACTGATCAAAAGGGCAACGAAGGTTGAGTTGAAGGCAACGCCAAGGCTTTGGGTAACACCGGCAATGTCGCCTTGTGCGGCTTGATGTGCTTGACCAAGGGCTTGCCCAATGCCGCGAACGGTGCCTAAAAAGCCAATCGAAGGAATCGCCCAGGCGATGTAGCGAATCATTGATAGTTCCGAATCCAAGTGCTCACTTTCGCTCTCGCAGGTGGCCCGGATGGTGTGGGCAACATCCTGAATATTGCCCGTGGCACGAAAGCGGTGCAGCGCGGTCAGTAACGTGCGCGGTAATAGGCGCTGTTGCGCGTCCGCGCTCAAGGCCTCGATGGGGCGGGCATAGTCGCGGGTATCTTCAGGCAAAATACTGTTGGATTGATTGCGGGGCAAAAGGTCTATTTCAAACAGCGCGCGCTCACGGTGATTGTCCCGGGCCTTAATGCCCATAAGCGCCATGGCCCACAGCATTAAAATAAAGCAGGCCTCCTGCTCGAGGTCTTTCACAATAATATAGGCGCTGCGCTCCGGCACGTAGGTCGGGTCAGCGTTAATAAGTTCGGCTTGAGTTTCTAAAAGGCTGTTGGCGTTGGGCCGAATCACAGCGACGTAAATCGCGTGGACCAACAAAATGGCCACAATGAGAGACATCAATTGATAGATAAAATCTGAGCTGAATTGTTTCATGAAAAATTTATGGCCTTAGATGTTGGTCGGAAAGGGCACGGCATTATCGGCGCTGATCGCTTCACTCGGCTGAAAGGCTTCAAAAGCGCGGCCCAAGTCAGGCGCTGTCAGAGCGGCATCATCAAGCGCCGGCGATTGCGAGGCATCCAGCGTGCTGGGTTGGCCGGGCGCGGTCGGTGCGGCCCCATCGACTGGCGCTGGGCTGGGCGCCTCGCTGACAGGGCTTGATGTCGCTGGGCTCGCCGCGAGAACTTGGCCTGGTAGTAGAACGCAAAAAGCAAACAGCATTGTGAGTTTGACATGCATGAAAGCGGCCTGAAATAGAGTCATTTTAAGCTTATCAGACCTCATCGCCATCGCCATCACTCCACCGCGCCGGCGATGGCATTTTTCGCCAGTCGGAAGCCGACATCTTGCCGGCCCTCAAGGCCTGAATCCCGGTAGGCCCAGCGCAAGGTGCTGAAGCTGCCGGATAGATAACTCGACCCGCGGATAACGCGAACAGCGCCCTCGCTAGGCCCCGTCCAATCGGTCGCGGCGGTGGGCGTGCGGTTGGTGCTAAATCGGTCATGCACCCACTCAGCAACATTGCCGGTTAGATCAAACAGGCCCAAGGCATTGGCCTTGAAATGTCCCGCTGGGGCTGGACCCCGAAAGCGATCCTTAAAGTTGGGGATGATATTGGGGGCAAAGCCCATTGCAGTTTCATCGGCTAAATTGGCGAAATCGTTCGGCGGTGGTAGGTCATCGCCCCAGGCAAAGCGGGCACGACCGGTGATGTCCCCTTGTGCGCCGGCTGCAACATCGGCATATCGGCCGGCTCGAGACCACTCAGCTTCTGTGGGCAAACGATAACCCAACGTTCTGGGTGTGATCAGCTCATAACGCCCGTTAACCGATGCATAGGCCCGGGGCAGACCTTCTTGGTCACTCAACCAGTTGCAAAAGGCCACCGCCTGGTCCCAGCTGACGCCAACAACAGGTCGCTCTTGCGCTGTGAGCAGGGTGCGCCCTAAAACACCTGGGTTATGGCTGGCATCGAAGGCCTGGTACTGCGCATTGGTAACCTCCGTCGTACCCAAGTAGTAGGGCTCGGTGAGTGTGATCAAGCGTTGAATTTCATTGCTGCGACCGCCGCGGTCTCGGCGCGCTGCGCCGAGTTCGATTGTTGCCGGTAGAATCCGCTGCATGCGATAGCCGCCTCTGACCTCGAGAATCTCTGGAAATTGCGCAAGCTCAGCTGCTGCCAGCGTAAGCAGATTGACGCGCAGCGTTTTTGGAAAATCCGCGTCAGGGGTGATGGTTTGCGTGATCGTTGCGAAGCCGTCCTGACTGATTTCAATGGTTTGGGGCGTTGTGGGCAGCCGCATCGTGGGATTCTTGTTGCTTTGCAGGACCCCGTTGATGCGAATGTTTGCCTGCTTTGGGGCAATATCAAAGGTTACGGATCCCAATCGGGGCGCCAGCGTTAGGTCTAGTGTGACGACCTCAGTGGGCGCGAGCTGCACTGACCGGGTCACGGGTTCAAAGCCAGCCTTGCTGATGAGAAAGTCATAATTGCGGTTTGGAGACAAGGCATGCTGCAGCGGGGTGACCCCAAGATAAACCCCATTTGCGGTGACCAGGGCGCCGGTGGGCGTGCTGTTTAGGGTGACCGCGCCGTTCGCAGGTGCCAGGATGACCTCTGGCACTGTGATGGCATCGCCGCGATTAATCACTAAATCAAGACGCTGAGATTGATACCCCGCTTTTGTGATCAGAACCGTTTGAGGGCCCTCTAACAGTCTTACCGTTTTGGGCAGCAGGCCAAGGTCTTCCCCATCTTTGATCAGGCGCGCCTCGGCGGGTTGGCTGGATAGGCTCACCGTGCCCCAAGCCGGCTCCAAGGTCAGTGCCAAATCCTGAGATTGATCCAAGCCAAGAATATCCACCGTGGTTTGTAAAGGGCGATACCAGTCGGCACGGATGGACACAAGGTGCTGCCCAGCGCTCAAACTTGAAACCGTCAAGGGGGTCGTGCCGACGGTCGTGCCGACGGGCTCGCCATCGATTTCGACCTCAGCGGGTATACCGCCGGTGGTCAGGCGAAGATGCCCAGGCAATTTTTCGAAAGCCAGTGCAAAACGCTGATCAGCATCGTTTGATATGGTCAAACGAGTATCGATCGGGTAGTAGCCTTTGGCTTCGGCTTGAACACTGAGATCGCCGGGTCGAACCAGATAGCGCTCACCCAGCGGTAGGGTTAACCAACCTGAGACGGATTCGGATTCAGCTGGCGGCGTGAAGGCGATGAGTACGGCTTTGGCGGTAAACAGGTGCCAAGCGGTGATACCGATCAAAGCGGCGATTACCAGGGTCGCCAGGCGCCTTGGGGTAAGTCTTCTGGCCTTGAGGTCAGCTTGTTGCCTTGGCGCCTCAAAGGGCGTGGGCGCTAGGGTCTCTTGCACGGGGTCAGTGGGCGGCATTAGATTGGCTCATCGCAAACGACGGTTAGCGTCGGATTGGGGGTATCGCTCGACAGGGTGAGTTCGTGACGCACATCTTTATAACCTCTTCTGGATCCGGTGACGACATAACGTCCTGGGAACAAGGTCAGCCTGGTTTCCATAATTTGGCCCAAGCGGCCGTCTTGGCCCAAGCGCAGTACCGTGACGGTCGTTTGTCCATCCGAGGTCAGGGTCAGCGTCAGCGCTCGACGCGCGTGGGATAGCATGCGCGTTAGAACTGGGAGGCTTGCTTGCAGGTCGCCAACGGGTGGGGGTAATTGACTGATCGTGATCGCAAGATCTCTGGCTTGATTGAGTTCGGTGTCGCTTTGCAGTCTTGCTGGGTCCGCAAGGATCTGGGTCAATGCCGCAGCGAGCGCGATCCGCGCATCAATGGTTTCGATCCGGGCAGTGAGATCGGTCAAATTGGGCGCCAGGCTGCGTGCGGCCTCATAGGCGGCTTTCGCGTCGAGCCAGCGCCCTTGGGTTTCTGCCTCTTGGGCCTCGATAAAAAGGGCTTGGATCTGCTCCTTGAGCTGCGCTTGGCGAACTTGTTCTAGGCCGTCTTGGGCGGCGCTTGCGTTCGGATCAATGCTGGTGGCCCGCTCAAATGCCCTGATCGCCGCATCATAGGATCCTTCGGAGAGGGCCGTAAACCCAAGTGACATGCTGCTCTGAAACTGCTTTCGGATCAGGATTTGTTGAACTCTGGTAGCGGCTTTTTGGGACGGCGCCCAGTCTGGGAACAAAGCAGTCGCCTCGCGCAAGATGGTGTTGGCGTCCTCAACTTGGCCTGCCCGTTCAGCAATGTCGGCTTCACTCATGAGCGCTGAGATGGTTGGGATTTGTTGAACGGCCTGCCAGGTTGATTGTACCTCGACCTTCTGCGGATTTAATTGGGCTGCGATTTCCCAGAACTTGAGCGCGTTGCGATCGTCTGCTTCCGATAAGGCTTGTTGGGCTTGTGCAAGGTTCTCGGCGCGACGATCCGGCAGGCCCGCCTCAAGTTCGGTAACGGTGGCCAGTAGCTGTGTGTACAGCGCAAGGGCGGTTTGGGCCTCTCCTGCACGATAGGCATCATCAGCCGCCATCGCCTCTTGGTTGATTTGAGCAAGGGCGTTTGGGTCCCAAAGTGCAAGGCCCAAATCTTCTAGTGCGATGAGTTTGCGAAGAAAGGTCTCGGCAAGTGCTTCGGCCTGCTCTGCGATGATCTTGGCTTTGGCGGTGGCTATCGGCGCCTGCTTCGTGACAACCGTTGGCGTGTCCGCAGCAGCTGGGTTTATATCAACCTGGGTTTGACGGTTGTTTTGCGGGCCGACTAAATCGGGCAGGACCCAAAAGATAAAGCCGGCAAGGATAACGAGCGCAAAACCGATTAAAAGCGTTTTAGGCTCCCAGCCGGATTTGGGCGGCGGTGCGCTTGGCGCGGGACCATCGGTTGCAACCGTTGATCCCGCCAAGATGCTTGATGCGGCTGCCTCGGAGGTTGCGGGGGTTGCGATCTCGAAGGTGGTCGCCTGTAACGGGCCCGTTCCGACCACGCCGGATGCTGCGTCTGCGTCCAGGGCATCTATGAGGGCCAGGAGATCGCCAAAGGTTTGGGTCGTACCTTGCTGCACCGCAGAAATCAGGGTCGTTAAACCCGCGGGCAGCGGTGGTTGCGCCTGCAACGCGTCAAGACCCTGCCAGGGTGCGTCGGTATAAAGCGGATAGGCCCAATCGGCAAAGTTCATCACCGCCAGGGCATCAGGATTACGGTGTGGCACCGAGGTCAGCGCCCAGCGTGGCCAGCCCAGATGCTGAATCACGAAGCCTTGATGGCCTGCTTGCGTGAGCCAGGCCAAATCAAATCCCGTTTGATGAAAGCCGAGCGCCTCGGCATAGCCCAGCGCGGCGACCAAGCGCCTCAGTTGCGCGGCTGTCGGCGGTTTGGCAATCGGGTCGCTCGCCATTTTGATGATCGGCGCGTCAACAAGATAGGCTGCGCGAGCATCCGTCCAAAAACCCAAATGCGCTTGGATATCCGGGTGGCTCAGCTTTTTCAGCCGGTCACTGATGGCCGCAAGGGTTGTAAGGTCGCCGGCTAAGAGGGGCACAACCGTTATCAAAACTTCGCTGGCGGTGGATGAATGCGTCGCCCGAAATCTGGGATGCTGGGCCTCGGGTGTTGGCACGGCGTCAATAACGGTGAACGTTTCAGCGAGTAGGGTCCCGGATTCGATCGATGTCAACATGGGTTAATCATCGGACCTGAGGCGTTAGAGGCTCTTGTGCGACACCACGTTCTGCTTGATACAGGGCGCGCAACATAGATCGCCATTGCGCGTACTGTTGCTCGGCGCTGCCGGTTAGTTCAACGGTTGCGCCCTCGATATCCAAGACGCTCGGTGTGATCTCGCGGCCTAAAGATTGTGTGAGCTCGCGGAGCGCTTGCTCGTGAATCTCGGTTTGCTTGCGTCGGTCTAGGCCGCTTTTGACGGCGGCGATACCGCCAACCACGGCGCCGGCTGCCGCCGCGTCAGCAGCCCAGGTGTTGCTCTGAGAGCCCGCATAGATGCCGCCGGCAATGAGCGCGGCGCCTGTTAGAAGTCGGTTGCGGGCTTGTTTGTTCAGTTGCCGGAGTCTCACCGCCTCATCATAGGTGGCATAGCGCCATTCATCGTAGGATGGCTTAACGTCCCGGTAAAACTTAAAGTAGTAATCATCTAAGGTGTCGACGAGCAGGTCGTCCTGGGCTCGAATTTTGCCAACCCGTTGCAAAATGGTATCGCGGTCGGCAGGTGCTTGGGCAACCGAGGTGGTGCCGTCTTTATTTTCAATGAGGTAGCCAGAAAAGGCGTCGGGCGCCAGATCTGCGGCAAACGCAAGTTGGGCGATTTGTTTAATATTGCCGATCTCACTGACCGCCCGAGCCTGGTACTGCTGGACTAAATCATTGGCAATGTTGTTGTAGAGGTCTTGGAAGGGGTCTTCTTTGATGGATTGATAGGCGTACTTGCTGGCGTTGTCTTCATAGGTTTGTGTGAGCCAGACGCGTCCGCTTGCATCGGTTGCCGTAACCGACACTGCTAAGCGTTCCCCATCGGATGCTAAAATTTCGCCAGAAACGAGTAATGGGTGATGCCGCGCTGCGCTGGGCACAACGCGAACAATGCCCCAGTTGCCAGTTCGTTCCAGGGTGTCTTTTAAATGAAAGGCAAGGTAGCGCGACTCGGCTCGGCGCACCTCGGCCGAGACCGGGATGTCGTCACTGCCAGCGTCAGGCAGCGTTTCTAAATTGGGCGCAAAGGGCATTATCATGACATCTACGCGTTCTGCATCCGAGATCACGGTCTGGAGTTGCACCGGTGGTTTCGAATTTGCCGTAATGACTTGCGTTGTCGTGCAGCCCATTAGGGTCATCAAGGTTGTGATGAGCGATAGCTGAACGAGGGTCGTTATAGCGCTCTGCGTGCGGGATTCGGTCACAGGTTAGAGTCCTTGCTTGTAGCGTTTATATTCGTCCCAGAGTTTTTCTCGCAGCGCTGGGTCCTGTTCCGCGGCAGCGGCTTCGCGTAATTGTTTTGCAACAATGTCATCGCCTTGGGGGCTGGGAATATCGTCTGGAATTGGCGCAGGGCCAGCTGGTTGCGGTTGGGTCTTGCCGGGCGCGCGGCCTTGGGGCGCTGTCGCCTCGGTAGTCGCCTCGTCAGGGGCATCACCAGCGTCTTCAGTTACGCTGACCGGGTCAGCCTGCGCTAAGCCCTCAGCCAAATCAACCATTGAGGGGCCGCCCGCAGCCCCTGTTGGCCCGCCAGCCAATTCCGCAGCGACTGCATTGCGCGCATCCTGAATATCGGCTTCAAAAACAACAATCGAGCGCTCAAGCTCAGCATCTAGCTCAGCGATGCGCTGATCCTCGGCTGTTTGCGAGGTGCCTGCAGAGATTGCTGGCAATGGCGCGCGGCCGTCGGTTGCAAGGGTCGCATCAGAAAGGGCCTCATTCGCCAAAACAACCAGTCTAGCCGCATCGCTGACCCGGTCACCGGCGACCCCACTCGTCTCCATTTGATCGAGCTGTTGCTCAAGAATTAAAATGGCAATACTTGCGTCGCTGAGGGCTGCATCGAGTGCATCGCTGCCAGCATCATTGGTTGCGCTTTGGCTGAGTAATTCGCCAGCGCTGGTCAGGCTGATGCCAGCGCGGGCTAGTGCTTCAGTAAGGGCTTGCAGGTCAGTATCGCGGTCCTGCGTTGCTGGTGATGTCCTATCCATCTCTGAATCACCTTCGCCGTTTTCGGCGGCCTGGTCCGTCGACGTAGCGGGGTCGCTGTTACTTTGAGCCGTGCTGCCCGACTGGGCGTCGGTGCTTTCAAAAGTCTCAGCCGTGTTTGCAGCGGGCGACTCGTCAAACCGTTCGCCATCGGCGCTGGCAGTGTCTAGCGGTTCCGGTAGTAAGGGATCCCATGGTTCCGGCATTGCGCCTGATCCTGTTTGGGAATCATCGCCGGCACTGGCGCTGCGGGGGGGCGCATCCGAATCACCCGCGGCACTGGATAGCGCCTTCCCAACCTGCGTTAATTTTTTACCGGCGGCGCCCGTTTGATCTTGTGTTGGGTCTGCCGAGGCGCCTTTTGCGCCAGTGGGCCCAGATTCCCCATCGGCCTGGGTTTTGCCAGCGTCACTGGCGGATGATGGGCTTGGCATGCTGGGCGAGCTGGGTGACGACGGGCTTGGCAGGCTGGGCGAGCTGGGTGACGACGGGCTTGGCAGGCTGGGCGAACTGGATGATGGCGGGCTTGGCATGCTGGG
>JGI20153J14295_10002851_pt1 | contig 11930 bp, 16 predicted proteins | sample COG_03_FD_14295 | JGI IMG/M metagenome (IMG submission 14295) | reverse complement strand
TTTAACAATTTAATAAGTACCGCGTAAGCGGTCGCGTTATAAAAAATAGATCCCCAAGAATAATAATTTATTCTTGGGGATAATTCGTACTCGAGGTGGGAGTTTAACCTATTGTATCTTAATAAATCAATAAAACTCAAAAACATCATTATTAACAAGAGTTTTGCATATTAATATATTGTGATACTTTATGATGTATTGAATAATTTAAAAAATTAGGTACTAAATTAGGTACTATTTATTATATTTGCTCAAGTTAAGTAAATATGAAAATAGATATACGTTTTAGGAAACAAAAAACTAACTCTGACAATGAACCCATTTATCTTCGTCTAAATCATTCTCTAAAAGGGAAACAAAAGAGAATTTGGTTTAAAACAAACTACATTTTAAAAAAAGGAGATAATATTGAAAAGTCATTATCAAAAGATGTAAGATATCGATTACAAAGTTGTATTGAATTTGTAGAGGTAGATTTTTACAAAAGATTAAATTTTACACCAACACCAAAATGGTTTTCAAAAACTTGTAGCGAATTCTTAAATTCTGAAAAAAGAATTGGCTATTTATTATCAGATGCAATGTCTGAATACATAGAAAAGCAAATCAAATTAGACAGAGCAATTAATACGATTAAAGATAATAGGCAATCTCAAAACATAATAAATGACTTTAGAAGAGATATTGAGTTAGCAGATTGTAATTTTATTTTATTTGATGAATTTACAGAATATTTAAGATTTGAAAAGAAATACGCTGTTTCTAATTTAAATAGAAAGATTCGTTTCTTAAAAACCATCCTTAAAGAAGCAAAGAGAAAACACCCCAATGAAGTTCCAGATGATTTTAGAGATTTAGAACCCTTAAAAGAAACTAAAGCTGATAAGAATCAAAAGCTAAATATTTACAAAGTAACCTTTACTAAAGCTGAATTGACTGCTATTAATAATATAGACCTCAAAAGAGATAGCTTAATCAATGCAAGAAAATGGCTCATTATCGGAGTTAATACAGCCATAAGGGGGCAAGATATTCTTAATCTAAATTTAAGTGATTTTGACATCAAAAATAAGCTGTTAAAAATCCAACAGCAGAAAACTAAAACATTTGCTAATATTCCTATTCTTCCACCAGTTCAAGAAGTAATAAAGGATTTTCCTCGAAAAATATCCTTACAGAAATTTAATGATTATATAAAAGAAATATGTAAGCTGGCTGGAATGACAAATCTTGTTAAATCTGAAAAAACTATTATAACTCCTCAAGGTAAAAGGGTTAAGGTTATAGAAGATATGAAATATACATTTTGTGCTTCTCATATGTTTAGAAGAAGTTTCATCACGAAGTATTATGGAGAGTTGCCAAATGAAGAAATAATGAAAGTGACTGGGCATAAATCAGAACGTGAATTTATGGGGTATGTTCAAGAAGTAAATACGAATCATCAAATTTGGTTTGATTTATATAGTAAAGAGAATGAAATCTGACATCTTTTGAGAAACCCCAGTAAAATAAAGGGCTTACAGAGGTTTTGTGAATAAGTAGCTTTGAGTTATTAACAAATCCATTTTTTTAATAAAACAATATGATATAACTTTGAGTATCAACAAACGTGGATAGTCCACAAACATAAAAAAGAGCATCTCAATTAAGAAACACTCTTTAGGATTACTAAATAACTTTGGACGGTCAATTTAGTTCTTCAAAGATAAGAGAATTTTTATATTTCAGACGCTCATAATTAAAAATCAACATTATGAGTACATCAGAAATTGTTACCCAAAACGATTTAACAGCAGTAACCAAATCTTTAGAAACCAAGTTTCAAGAGTTAATGGATGTTGTTGTCAAGCAAAAGTCAATCCAATCAAGCGAGGAAACTTTTCTTACAAAAGAAGAAACATCTAAATTATTAAGATGTTCTATCCCAACAGTCAATAGAAGAGTTAGTCAAGGCGTTCTAACAGCTTATAAGATTAAGGGAGATACAGTAAAAACTGCTGTCCGTTTTAAGAAATCTGATGTGCTAAATCTCTTTACTCCATCTTCAAATGATTCCCTTAAATAAGCCAAAAATAGACAGTTTAAGGATTCGTGTGCCTTTGTCTGAAGTTGAGGTTAATGAGAGTCACAGTGAGTTCTTTAGGACGCTTACAACCGTAAATAGTGACTCTGAAGTAATAGATGAGCACGTTAAAACAACTTACTTTAATAAAGACGGAATTATTTCTTGTTCTTATGCTGTAAAAAGTTTTTTTGGAGTAGATATGTTACATATTGGATTTTCCAGTAAGTTATTAAAAGAGGGTTACTTTCAAGGAATAAATAAATTAAATATTGAAAAATGCTTTGATTTTATTAATGATGAGGGATTGATTGTAATACCCAAAGATGCATTTCTAAAAGCTGAATTTGTCGATGTTGATTTTTGTATAGATTATTATTTAGATGAAGATTTAGCAACAGTGGCTCGAGTAGTCGAAATATGTAATGAATTAACAAGACCAATGAAACAAATAAACGTAATTCCTTATACCAGAGCAGACAATACTGGCATTCAATGGGGGCATAGAGAAAAAGTTGGAAGAGCATATGTTCAAAAACAGTTTCTTAAGTATTACGCTAAAGCTATTGAATTGACAAATAAGAGTGTGAATTTTTATAACAAATATTTATATAATTCACTTAACGAAACTATAGTTGATGCAGATAGAAATATATTATCTAAAAAAAATAAGTTCTTTAATTTAGATAAATTGATAAGGGTAGAAACGACTATTAAAAACAGAGCCCATTTTAAAAGTTATAACTACAATCTTAAAACACTTAATGATTTATTGAACCTTAAATTAGATGTCGAATTTTTACAAATCTTTAAAAGACCTATGTCAATATATATGTCTGGTTATAGAGAAATAAAACACGCAGAGAATATGACAATTAACCAGAGAACTAAATATTTGTTATGCCTTTACACAGCAAAATATAAAAAAATGAGTATTGAGGATGTCATTCCTCTGTTAGCATTACAGTTATATCCCCAAGATAAAAGGGCGAGAAGAGATAAAAGACATCAATTACATTCTATAATAAATATGGAGCAAGTTGGTAAACAAACCCATCAACACAATACAGAGCATTGGAATAATTTCATATCAGAAATTCAACAAAAAAACATAATTCCTTAAAAGGTAATTGTACGTATAATGATGTACGTACACAACAACGTTAAATAACGTCACTTTAAAACACAAATAACAATGAGTAATAAAACACAAAACAAGCTATTTAATTACATTATTTCAAATAGCGAAATAGATGACATCCAAAGCAGATTTATTAGCTATAAATTAGAGTTAAATAAAGTCCAAAATATTACATTAATAGAACTAATCAAAGAATCTCATTATACCTTTTATACTGATAATGGCTCATACAAAGTAAAGACAGTTAATGTTCCTTTGCCTATTTCATCAGTGGTTAGGAATTGAATTACATTTGAAAAAATATTTGATAAGAAATAATTATTGAATTTTTTATTAAATAAGTATTTGTTAAATTTACTTTGGTTAATTGCTAAAAAACAATCTATGTTTAATCTAAATACTTTTCCTTTACAACAAACATCTCCAACTTTTTTTTTAATATCAATGATAGTAATATTTATTTTATTAATTTTTATTATTGGCAGTAAAAGGGATAAGAAAAAAATCAACCTAAACAATGATAAGTTGGTTTTATTATCCGACGAGAAAAAAGAAGTTTTAGAAGAAGTAATAGAAAATTATCAAAAGGGAATTGAAGATATTTGTTCTTTTGTGGAAAAACATTATGATAAGTCTAAAAGTTTAATCGCTATAGAACCTAAAGATTATGGCTTCTATGATGAGATTATCGACCCAATAGAAAAGACAGAAGTAATGGTTATTGAGTATTTACAGAATTTAAAAGAGAAGCAAAGAAACTATAAGTTTGAATGGAGTTATCAAGGTCTTATTGATGGGTTGTGTGTTTATAAAATTACTAAAACTTCAAAATATAGTAAAAAAGAGAATTTTAGTATAGATGATATTAACTCTGCTCTTTTAAAAAATAATACTATTAACGAAGAACCTTTTACAGATAAAAATTTAAATATTTTAATAAGTCCTTTTTTAGTTCCAATTGATAATTTAGGTTTTAATAGACAATTAAATGAAGTAGAGACAAATGAAGTAGTAAAAGATTTTTGTAAAGATTCTGAATTTGGATTTATTAAAGATAGAATGGAAAATGCTGAAAAAAATGGTATAAAATATCATAGGTATTTCCTTTCATACAGTGATAATTTGAAAAAGAAACAAAAAATAAAATCTCGTAGAATATCTCAAGACGTTAAAGATAAAGTTTGGAATAGAGATGGAGGTAAATGTGTTGAGTGTGGCTCAAATGAAAATTTAGAGTTTGACCATATTATCCCTCATTCAAAAGGTGGTGCAAATACTTATAGAAATATTCAGTTGTTATGCGAACCTTGTAACAGAAGTAAATCTGCTAAAATTGGATAAAGACATTTAATGTTCCTTTGCCGATAAGTTCATTTATTAAGAATTAATTATATTTGAAAGGACTTAAAAAACCTTTATGAAAAAGCTATTCTTACTTTTTTTTATAACATTACTCTCTTGTTCTGATATTGAAGTAAATGATGTTTCTATATCGATTACTCCATACAATAAAGCTGATAGAGGAAAGTTTTGGAATATCTGTATAGATTCTTACACTACTGCATATTATAAAGCAATTATGTATTTTCAAATTCACCCAAAAAAAGGAAAATCTAAAGAATACCGAATTGATTTTATTCATTTGAAAGAGAAATGTAACAAAAAAAATATTTTAGTAAGTTTTACAAATCGATACACGTCCATTGAGGAATATGAATGGTTAAAGAATTTAGGAGTCGAAGACATTGACTATATAAATGTTGGTGTTAAAAAAGAATATTCTGAAAGTAAATTTATTTTTAATAAGAAAATCTTGTCAAAAAATCTAAAATAAAGATGAACATACTTAATGATATTATAAGAGGGGCTTCAACGCAATTTGGTAGAGAATTTGGTAGAGCTGGAGCAAATGCAGTATTACGTGGAAAAAATTATTATACAGTTAATAACAGTGATTATTCGGGTAGAATAAAACCATCAGATAGTGAAATTATAAGGGCTATAAAAGATATTAATAAGATTAAGTTTGTAGCCACTAACAAAGCTAACACATCCCGACTTATTGAGCTTACAGATTTAGCATCTGACCAACTTGTATTTAAGGGGGTAGATACCTTAAATCAAATAACAGATATTAAAAAATTAATTGATGATTATAACGACAAGTTTGAACACGGAAGCATTTTGATTGATGATGATTTTAAAGATAAAAGTATCGATTACTTAAAAGAAAAGAGACAAGCTTTTACAAAATTATTAGAGAAATTTAATATTGACTCGAAAGCACACATAAACAGAAATTTTGAGATTGCATTAAGAAAAAAGAAGAGTAAAAAAATTGCCATATTACTTGCAATTCCTTGCTTGGGTTTCCAATGGGCATACTTAAAATCTCCACTAATTACAGTTTTATCAATATTACTTTCTTGGACGATTATAGTCCCGATAATTAACTTAATATCGTTATTAAAAATTCTATTTATGAGTCAAGATAAGTTCGATATGGAATTTAATCCAGTATTTTCATATTACAATCAATTTAAATAAAGTTAATATGGATATTCAATCTATAAAATTATGATTAAAAACAAACTACGAGAAATAGTTGAAGATACTTCTACTAAAAAAGGGAAGTATTTTGATTATTTTATACAATTAATAATCATATTATCATTAATATCATTCTCATTAGAAACTTTACCCAATATATCTGAAGATTTAAGATTAGTTCTTGAAAAATTTGAATTAATTAGTATCATAATCTTTTCACTTGAATATTTATTAAGAGTTTTAGTAACAAGGAAACCATTAAGCTATATCTTTAGCTTTTATGGAATTATAGATATTTTAGCAATTCTCCCCTTTTATTTAAATAGATTTTTAGATTTACGTTTTTTAAGAGCTTTTAGGATTTTTAGAATTTTTAGAGCGCTTAAATTAATTAGATACAATAAGGCACTTAATAGATTTAATGTTGCTTTTAAAATAGTTAAAGAAGAATTGGTGTTGTTTTTTATTGTTATACTAATACTTTTGTTTATTACTTCTGCTGGAATTTATTCATTTGAAAATGAAGCTCAACCAGAGGTTTTTAAATCTGTTTTCCATAGTGCTTGGTGGTCTATAGTTACCCTAACAACTGTAGGTTATGGGGATGTTTATCCAATCACTTTAGGAGGTAGGATTTTTACTTTTTTTGTACTTATTATTGGAATAGGCATTGTAGCTGTTCCAGCTGGATTAGTTGGCACAGCACTATCTAAAGCAAGGTCATTAGAGGATTGATTTCTTATTAATAACATTTTAAAATAACCGCGATACTATTCAGAAATGTCGGAGGTCTTTTGTTTAAAGTAAATACCGCTAATCTCCTTTAACTAATTTTTCTGTAGTTAAGAATCAATAGATTCATTAGAATGATTTTATTATGTTTTTATTAATTATATTATATTTGATAAAACACACATTATGAAAAAATTATTATTTGCCGTATTATTTATTGTCGGAAATTCAATTAATTCAAACGCACAAATTTGGAAATTTACTTCTGGAGGTAACGATTTTGATGGAAGATATAAAACAAGTTCTGTTGTTGGGGCTGGAAATAAATACCCATATAAAACTCCCTCGTTAGTTATAAATAGATTCTCCGAAAATAAAGAGGATATGAATTTCTATATATCTGACGCTGGATTTTATCAAAAAAATACTGGGATTAAAATATATTGGGTTTTTAATAATGAGCCAAATTCAATTTATTCTACATATGATTACAGCATTTCCTCAAGTGGTAAAATACTCTTTATTGAGGAGATTAATTCGCCAGATTCTGAAGATAAAATCAGTAAATTTGAGTTTATAGAAAAATTAAAAAACGCTTCAACAGTTTCTGTAAGGATTTCAAATAAATATGGTAAAAATGATATTAAATTTTCTTTAAAAGGAAGTACTAAAGCTGTAAATTTTGTTTTTCCTCAAAAAGAACTTGATTTGAAGATTGAGGATATAAAAAATGAAAGAGAGGTAAGTAAAAGATTAATAAATCAAAAAACAATTCTATTTGACAGTATAATTCAATCCGTAAAAGATGAAAAATTATCAGAATCTTCTCTGACAGTATTAGAATCAAAGATAAAAGATGATTTAGGAATTGGTCTTTTGGGTGGTGAGGGTACTGGTCTCAAATATAAAAAAATCAAGATTAAACCAACTTCTAATAATCAAATGTTTAAATCATATGGTTATGTTGATTTATACTACTTGCTTCAAGATGATAGTGAGGAACAAATATATGGAACTTTTAAAGTAGAAATGGACGCACCATTGTTTAAGAGATTGGAGGAAGAAGAAGAAAAAGTAAGAGTTAAGCAAGAAACTGAAGAATTGAGGATAAAAAATATTATTGCTAAATATGAAAATGAATCTCTGAAGTCAAAGATTCTTGAAACTATTTTAAATGAATCTAAAGGATATAAGAAATTTGAATTATCACAAATTCAAAAAATAGGAATAATATTTTCTGAATATAGTTATAAGAAGTTTTGGAAACTTGATATTGTTTTATATCTCGATAATGATAAAAAAAGATTAATAAATGAAAATGTATATAGCTTAAATATTTCTAAAAAAATATTAAAATCATTAGGAGGAAAAGAATCTGAAGAATTTTAATTTAAAGTAAAATGAGTAAATCTGAAAGTAAATTACAAGTAACAGAAAAAGAAATATTCATTTCAAAATTAGATGAAAAATCAGTTGAAGATTTATTAAAAGAAATTATCTACAGAGATGAAATGAGGAAAATTGAAATTGAAAAAATTAGAGGTAATAGTGCATCTTTAGTCAATTGGTTAGTCGTAACTCCAATTGTTATAGGTCTCCTTTTTTTATTTTTTTGGTCTGGACTAATACCAAATAGATAATTTATCGAGTCAATTTGTATCGGCTTTGGATTGAATTCTTTTAATAGACATACTAACAAACCACATTTTTAAATTAACCACCAAATTTATGTGTTATGAAAAAAATATTAATTTTCGTTTTGATTGCAATATTTTCTCGCTGTGATAATGATGAATACTCATCTTTTTCAGAGTATTTAGAGAATAGCGTCTATGTTGAAAAAGGAACAAACGAATCTGGAGGAAAAATATATAAATGGGAAAACTACCATACATTCGACTTTTCAAAATATGGATACAAGCAAAATGGATTTAGAGAAGTGTCTGAATGCTATTCGACTGGTAATAGTTTTGAAAATGGACAAATTATTTCTGATACTGACAGTTCAGTAACATATGTGCAAGGAGGGACAACACTAACTATATCAAAGTTGAATAGTAAAGGGATTAAATTTCAAACTCAATATTCAAGTGGAGGAGGTTGGACTTATAACTTATTAAAATCAGATTTTTCAACTCTTGAATCATTGAAAGCAGAAAAAAGAAGCGACAATTCTTGTTATTAAAATCAAATACTAAATCCATAAATTATGAAAAAACTACTATTTATTTTACTATTTATTCCATTAACTTTATTTAGTCAAGATGAAGTGACAAGTCAAGAAAAAGAAAAACCAATTTTCAAAATTACAAGAAAGAATGGTGAGGTTTTTAGAAGTAAGAGTTATAGAATTAATGAGAAAAATGACAGAATAGATATTCAAACTATAGATGGTAAAATAATACGCTTTAATCCCAAAAGTATTGCCTCTATTGATGAAGTGAAAAAAGATTGGGATTACTTTGAATTTAGTGAAGAGGGTTTTACAGATTACGTAGTTGTCAATATTGAATCGTTGAGTAAGGAGGATTTATACGTCCAAGTTAAAAATTGGATTAAGGATACTTACAACACGCCATCTGCAGTAATTAAATCAGAAATTGAAAATAAAAAAATAAGAATACAAGGAACAAAGAAGAATGCTATATCGCATAAGATACTCTTAAGTAACTTTGTATACGATATATTATATTCAATTGAAATTTCAGTTCGAGATGGGAAATATAAGTTTGACCCAATTAGAACTCAATACTGGCAAAATGGGAGTAAATACACTTCTGCTGGATATGTGGATATATCTATTTTTAATTCAGAAAACTTATCGCATTATTATTTTCAGAAAGGAAGTAAAAAAGGGAGGTTGAGAGAAACTTGGAGAAGTTTCCCCAATCAGTTAGAAACTCATTTTAATAACTTAAACATTAGCTTATTTAATTACATTAACAAAAATAAAGACAACTTAAATGACGTTTCCGATGAAGACGACTGGTAAGAGTTCCTTGTTTTTTTAGTTTTAAGAAAAAAATTACACCATCACACCAAACAATTATTCATATCTAAATGGTAATAACTTTATTTAAGGACTATGGTAGTGACCCAGTGGTAGGATTTATTGCAATCATTGGAACTATTTTTGTCTATATTATATGGTTCGCAATAGCCCCAGATTCAGCTTCAAAACACATTGAAAGTGGAATGCTTAAACAAGGTGAAACTGGGATGAGAACCGCAAGAAACAGAAGAAAGAGACACAATACCAGACGAAATGAAATTAATAGGATGAAATTGGTTACTTCGCCAAATATTGACGGTAAGTATTTATACATATTTCAGTCAAATGGCTTGTACAAAGTTGGTATATCTACAAACCCAGAATACAGAAGAAAGCAAATTCAAAAAAAATTAAGTAATCAACCAGTTGGCATTGTTTATGTTGGCAAAGTTAGATATGGTAGAACAATAGATGCTGAAACATTTTGTCATCGAGATTTAGCTCAATATAATATTCCAGTTCATTACAATAATGGAACAACCAGTCCAGAATGGTTCAAATGTTCTATTGAAAAAGTATTATCAATAACAGAAAAGTATGCTGATATGTATTAAGTTTTTTTCTTTTACTTAATAATCTCAATCTGAAACTCTGTTGGCATTTGATTAGTATCCACTCTTTCGTTTTTAGGTAGTATAAAGGGCATTATAGCTTTCAAGTATAATACTTTGTCCTTATTGTTTAAAGAAGCTATATCAATGGCTCTAATTAACTCCTCTGCAACCTCTGTTATTTGATTTCTAACCTCTGTTGCTATACTCTTACCCCTTTTGGATTTTTTACCTCCTAAACTGGCACTTTCTGAATTGAATGGCATATGTTCTTATGTTTTTTAACGTGTAATAACATAAGTATATAGCTATATTTTTATTTATTTTGAATCTTTAAAAGTAAAATATTAAATAATTTGAAAATAGAACTTACATTAAGTCTTTTATGTTACGTTTGAAACATTTATTATAGTTAATTTACTTTTTTTGGATAACATTCCCCACAACTAACGTTTGAGTCATAATTGTAATTGCTTTTACCTCTCCAGTTACCTTGTTTAATAAAAATCCCTCTTTACCATCAGCTCCATATATTTCCCAGACGTGAGATTCTGGAGTTTCATAAGCAACTTTTGTGCTTGTCGATTTCTCTTGTTTAGTAAATCCAGTAAAAATTGCGTAAAAACCAATGATTGCAAATACTAAAAGGGTAATTTCTTTAATGTTTTTCATAATGATATTATATTTATTAAAATTGAACCATAAATATAAATAAAAGAAATACTGAAAATATAAAAAGAGGGTCATAAACAATTATATAATTAAATATATAATTAATGTTTACAAAAGAAACAGCAAGATTAGGAGGATTAAAAAGTAAGAGAGGTAAAAGCATTGACATATCTCTAATAGAAAAATTAACTCTATTAGATGACATAGCATTTGAAAAGCTAAAGCAAGGTATTGAGAGGGGTGATTTTCAATACTTAAAGTTGTATTTTTGTTATAGATACGGCAGACCAAAGGCGATAAGAGAAGTGACTGTTAATGTAGAGACCCCATTATTTCAGTTATAGTAAGAATATCTTTAAAGTTCCTATAATAAATAGGGATACTGATTTTGATAATTAATTAATTAGAAGAATAATTGAATTAATATTTTTACTGATATTGATATTGTATGATATACAGCGAATCAAAAACAAATAAATTAAGCTAAAAATAAAATAATAGGTACTAAATTAGGTACTAACTTTAACGATAAAAACCCTTATAACCCTCACATATAAGGGGTTAAGGGTTCTTTATTGTACTCGAGGTGGGAATTGAAACCCTTTATTTAATTGCGTTAAAAAAGTAATAAAATACATACTATCACTGCAAAGTATTGATTTTAAATAACTTATAAGTTAGTTGAGGTTTGAAAAATACAATAATATTAAATAATGGTTGGCAAACAGTTGGCAAAGATAAATAAATTTGTATATTTGATTAGTTCAAAATTCAATAATTTATGGCAACCGTAACATATCAAATATTAGGCAAAACAGAAATTACTCAAATTTATTTACGCCTTTCAGTAAGTAGAGCTATAAACACAAGAGCGAAAACGGGTTTACATATTTCAAAAAAAGAATGGAGTTACACTTCAAAATTTCCCAAGACTACAACTGCCAATAATAAGACGTTAAAAAAATATTTACAGAAATTAGAAATTTTTATTTTAGATGAGGTCAATAATGCCAACGCTGAAACCATAACCCGCGAGTGGTTAAAAAATAAAATAGATTTACATTTCGGTCGTATAACTGAAACCCAACAAAGTGATTTATTGACTGATGCAATTCAAACCATCATAAATGAAGCACCAACTAGAAAAAATGCTAAGGGTGGTTTAGG
>JGI20153J14295_10002847_pt1 | contig 11934 bp, 14 predicted proteins | sample COG_03_FD_14295 | JGI IMG/M metagenome (IMG submission 14295) | reverse complement strand
AGAAACTGCAACTCGCATTATAAATGAAGTTGAAGGTATCAATCGTGTTACGTACGACATAACATCAAAGCCTCCAGGAACTATTGAGTGGGAATAAGGAAAGTAGGCAGTCAAAGCACACAAGAAAGAGGCAGTTGCTACAGTTAAGAAACTGATACTTGAATTCAACCTTACAAAAGGTGATATGAGAGGCAAAGCGATGAAGCAGTTGGAAGGCTAAAATAATGATTGGAAATCTTCCAAAAGATTTTTCATATAAATCTGCGTCAGATTTAGTTCGAATTGGACGTGATAATGATGGTGGTTATCTTGTATCCAAGTCTGATATAAAAAAATCAAAAATATTGATAGGACTTGGAATTAATGATGATTGGAGCTTCGAGCAAGATTTTAAAAAAATAAAAGATATTGAGGTACTTGCTTATGATGCAAGCATATCTCAAAAGGTATTTATCAAACAACTAATTAAGTTATTGCCAAAATTTTATAAGCCGAGATCAATATACAGAAAAATTCGTACAGTTTTATCTTATTATAATTTTTTTTGTAAAAAAAATAACTGTCATATACAGAAATTTGTTGGTTTGGATACGGATAATGATCGTCATTGTAGTTTTGCAAGTGTATTAGACGAAGTTATCCATGATGATATTTTTCTAAAGATTGATATTGAGGGATCAGAATATCGATTTTTAAATGATATTATTGCTAACGAAAAGAGAATTTGTGGCATGGTAATAGAGTTTCACGATTGTGACATTCACTTAAAAAGTATCCAAGAATTTATTAAAAAATTAAGTCTTAAACTTATTCATGTGCATGGTAACAATTATGCACCGATTAGAGCAACCGATGGATTGCCACTAGTTTTAGAACTCTCCTTCAGTAAGTATTGTGAAAAATTTGAAGTTCCATCCTTGCCACATGAACTTGATATGCCCAACGGCAAACGCCTTTCAGAAATTCACCTTATAATAAATAGTTAGGGTGTTTATTTTTTTGTGTAATCTTTATTTACAATACCAAGATAGCTTGTGATATTAACGCAAAATTTTCATACATAAAGTTAAGATACCAATGAGAAATAAATGATTAAAGACATTTCTGATTCGCAAATATTAGTAGTTGGTTTGGTTCGGAACTGTGAAAGCCAAATTGAAAAAGAATTTAACATTATTGATGCGGCATTTTCAGATGCTAAAACTTTAAGTTGGCTCGTTATTGAGTCTGATAGTCAAGACGCGACAGTGGCAGTTTTGGAGAGACTTAAATCCAAAAAAAACTTTGACTTCATTTCCCTTGGAAAACTTTCTTCAACCTACCCCAAGAGAACAGAGCGAATAGCCAAATGTAGAAACCGCTATTTAGAAGAAATTAGAGTTAATAAAAAATATATTAATTATGATTTTATCGTTGTTGCTGACTTGGACGGAGTAAATTCAGAACTCACACAGTCAGCAGTAAAATCATGTTGGGAGATAGATACTAAATGGGACGCATGTTTTGCTAATCAAAGTACAGCATATTATGATATCTTTGCTTTACGTCACAAAGTTTGGTGCCCATCTTGTTGTTTTGAAACACGCGATTTCCTCATGAAACATGGTACAAGTAAATTCAAAGCACGTCAGTCCGCCATATTATCTCGAATGATAAAAATAAAAAAAGACGAAGAACCAATTGAAGTTGATTCCGCTTTTGGTGGCTTAGGGATTTATAAAAAAAGCTCTCTGATATCTGCTGAATATAACGGCTTAACCTCAAAAGGTGACGAAATTTGTGAGCATGTATATTTACATTCTCAAATGCGTGAAAATGGCTCTAAGCTTTACATTATACCGCGTCTAATCAATTGTGGTTGGAATAATCATTCTAAAAATATTCAATTAAAGGTAAGAATTAGACGTAGACTGCAATATGGATTGGCGGTTTGCGCACAATTTTTTTATCCATTATTTAGAAAAAATACATAAAAATAATGGGAGACAAAAATAAACTTCATTAGTTTAGTAGGTGGCTAGTGAAAATTGGAAAATGGCTAAGTTAAACCGTAATCTTTAAGTAATAATGTGCAAGGTGTGTATCTACTTGCTATGTTTCTAATGCAAATGAGTAGTAAAATATAGAGCTAGCTTACTTAGCAACGTGCCGCAATGACTTACAAAGTCTTTACAATGTATTTGAAAAGGACAAATATAACAATGACTTACACAACTGGTATTATTGAGTGGGAATAAATTATAATAATATCAATAAGTTCTTATTCTATATTCATGTATTATTTGTGGATTTTTAATTAATGTATGTATCAGTAACAGGACTTAAACCAAAAGGTTTAATTGGTTGGATAAGGTTTTGGATACTAACAATCCCTGCGTCAAAAGATGCCCAAAAAGCTGAAGGAATAATACATTGTGCGTTTAATTCACGTAATGGATACCAACACACACTAACTGTGTGGAAATCAAAAGTACACATGTTAGGTTATTTATCATCTCCAGCCCATTTAAAAGCTATGAAAAACTTTTCAAATATCGGGAGTGGAAAAGTATATGGATACGAAACTGATACAATGCCAAGTTGGGAAAATGCGTTGACTGAGTGGGATAAAAATGGGCGCATGCACTAAAGCTATATTGTAATAGTTAAAAAATAATATTCATAAATTAATTATTATTTGGGGAGATTAGTTAAATGAAGTTACGAGAAATTCACCCTATCTTAATTTGTGTCGACTTACAGTTAGGGTTTTTGGAGGAAGACTATTGGGGTGGTAATAGAAATAATAAAGATGCAGAAAAATTTTGCTCCGAAATTTTAAGTAAGTGGAGAGACGTTGGAGAAGAAGTTATTCATGTCCGCCATAGTTCCAATAATCCAAGTTCAAAACTTCATATAAACTCAAACGGATACAATTTTAATCCACTATGTGAACCAATTCAAAGCGAAATTGTACTTACTAAATCGGTTAATAGTTGTTTTATTGGCACNGATNTAAAAAANATACTCGATGGAAAGAATTGCAANACAGTTGTAATCATTGGCTTAACAACAGATCACTGTGTTTCTACAACAACAAGAATGGCTGCTAATTATGGATACGATACTTTTTTGATATCTGATGCAACTGCTACCTTTAATAAAGTTGGAATTAACGAAGAAACTTATGATTCTGAATTAATGCATCAAACAGCACTAGCAAGTTTAAAGGATGAATTTGCAATAATAATATCGTCAAAAGAATTTTTTAAGATATTTTAAAATCAGCTAATCAAAGGATGAGCTAACTATAAATGGAAATCTTAAAGATACCTTAGAATGCATTAATTCCTAATATATGCGCTAAAATTATTTTTCACAGCTTTACAAAGTTCCATAACTAGATTTTTAATATAATCTAAATATTTAAGTTAAAAATGGGCCACATCTAAATGTACAATAAATATTATTATCGAAAAGTAAGTTAGGTGTTTAATTCTTTTTCTAAGACCATCCAAGCTGCATTTTGGATGACAGGAACAATAGTTTCATTTTCTGCAATGGCAGTCTCAGGACGTGAGATTTCTTTTGAATTAGATACATTTGAGATAATGATGTATCGATCAATAATTGGCTTGATTATTGTTCTAGTAATTTCCACCCTATTAAAAACACGCAATCAAATAACTACAAATAAACTTTCCTTGCATTTTTTACGAAATCTATCACATTTTACTGGTCAAAACCTTTGGTTTTATGCCCTCACTTTAATACCATTCGCTCAACTTTTTGCATTTGAGTTTTCAGTACCATTGTGGGTTATGCTGGCTGCACCTTTTCTATTAGGAGAACGTTTAACTAATATTAGAACTATTTCAATTTTAGTTGGATTTGTTGGCATACTAATTGTAACTCGACCTTGGCTTGAAGGATTAGCACCAGGAATTATTCCCGCTGCGCTTTGTGCCATTGGCTTTGCCTGCTCAGTTATTTTTACAAAAAAATTAACTCAAACAGTTAGCATTACTTGTATACTTTTTTGGCTCACATCAATGCAACTTGCCATGGCCATTATTTGTGCAGGCTATGATGGCGAAATAGCACTTCCATCTAGTTCTAATTTAATTTGGATTATAATTATTGGCATTGGAGGACTTTTGGCTCATTTCTGCATTACAAAAGCACTACAATTGGCACCTGCAACAGTCGTTTCACCTATAGATTTTTGCCGACTCCCTGTGATAGCGGCAATTGGTTATTTATTTTACAATGAAACTCTTGATATATTTATTATAGGTGGAGCAATTATAATTTTTGTCGCCAATTATATCAACATATGGTCTGAAACTAGACAAAAGGTACTAAAAGTTAATGGCTGATTTTTTTGGTTATGGATCATTGGTAAATTTACATACACACACATATGTAAATCCTCGCCCAACTAAAATTAAAGGCTGGAAAAGAATATGGGTAAGTTCTAATATTCATAATATTGCATTCCTTTCAGTAGAGACCTGCAATTCAACCCAGTTACAAGGAATGAGAGCTAGTACAGAAAATATTGGTTGGGATGCTCTTGATCTACGTGAGACTGGTTATAACAGACAACAAGTAGATAATCATGACATGCAAATATATGTTGGTGACCCAAAGTATATAAATACCTCAATAAAGAACCCAATTCTGCTTAGTTATTTGGATTGCGTTATTCAAGGTTACTATAAACACTTCGGTGAAGATGGCGTAATAGATTTTTTTTCCTCAACAAAAGGTTGGGATCATCCAATATTTAATGATCGAAGTTCACCAAAATATCCGCGTGCTACAAAGTTAAGCAAGTATGAATTTGAGCTCGTAGATGCTCATATCAAAAAACTATGATACAAAAAACATTAACACTTTCAGCATGGATACCATTATTATCTCTTGCCATAATTTGGGGAGGTAGCTTTTTAGCCTATGCGTTAATTTTACGTGAAGTACCTGTTTTTACTCTTGTAGCAAATAGAGTATTTTGGGCATGCTTAACACTTTGGTTTATTGTAGCATTTTTAAGGATTCCAATACCAAATTTAAAACAATGTGGTGTGTTATTTATTATGGGGATTTTGAATAATGTAATTCCATTTTCTCTAATTGCATGGGGGCAAACAGTCATTGAAAGCGGCTTGGCTTCAATTTTGAATGGAACAACTGCAATTATTACATTTGCATTGGCTTCTTTGATTTTCAAAGATGAACGTCTTTCTTATAATAAAGGTATTGGATTATTTTTAGCATTCATTGGCGTATGCATAGTTATAGGCTTTGACACGTTGGCTAATTTTAATTTACGTTCGCTAGCTCAATTAGCCCTTATATTAGCATGTTTCTCATATACTGTAGCTGCCATTTGGGCGCGATCTAAACTTACAGGTGTTAATCCAATTATGGCAGCGACTGGCATGCTTACAAGTTCAAGTTTAATAATTATACCATTAGCAATTTTAGTAGATGGACCACCCAATTTTAGATTGGAAACTATTACTATTTTAGCAATGATATTTTTATCTTTACCAGCAACGGCCATTGCATACCTTCTGTACTATAGGGCATTAAATTTAGCTGGTAGCGCCAATTTGTCTTTAGTTACACTCCTAGTTCCTCCAATGGCAGTTATATGGGGGCAATATTTCTTGAAGAAAAACTTATGCCTACTGCTTATTTAGGGTTTTTATTTATCACAATTGGGATGTGTTTTATTGATGGACGTCTTTTCAATAGCAAAAAGCGTTGAATTAATTCGATATTTTTGGTTTACACGTTACAAATCAAGGAAATTAAATAAATGTTATATAATTCATCATCAGATTGGGATGCCTCAAAGTCAAAAAATATAATGCTTTTTGGAATGTCAGGATTGGGCAAAACATATATTTCTGAACTCTTAAGAAGTAACGGTGATTGGTTCCATTACAGTGTCGATTATAGAATTGGCACACGTTACATGGGTGAGCATATTGCAGATAACTTCAAGAAAGAAGCAATGTTAAATCCATTTTTAGCAAAACTTTTGCAAACTGATGCGATAGACATCTCTGCTAATATGAAATTTAACGACCTGTCCCCTCTTTCAACTTATTTAGGCAAGCCAGGAGATCCATCCAAAGGCGGTATTCCATTTAAAGAATATTTACACCGCCAACATTTACACCGCGATGCAGAAATTAATTCAATGCTTGATACAGTTCATTTTATCCACCGAGCCAAATCACTTTATAATTATGATAAATTCGTATGCGATACATCTGGATCAATTGTTGAAATTGTGGACTGTCATGACCCAAATGACAAAATCCTAAACGTTTTATCCCAATATGTTTTACCAATATGGATAGAAGGAACAGAAGACCACACTGAAGAGCTGGTTAAAAGATTTACTACAGCCCCTAAGCCTATGTATTATGATGAAGATTTTTTAAATAAATGCTGGAATGATTTTTTAAATCAAAAAAATATTTCTGAATATGAAGTTGACCCAAATGAATTTATCATCTGGGGATACCAAAAACTTTTAGAAAACAGACTTCCACGATATAAAAAAATTGCTGAAAATTGGGGAATAATATTGCAAGCTAGTGACGTGAGTAAAGTTAAATCAGCTGATGAATTTACTTCTTTAGTTTCTGAGAATTTGAGAGGATAGGATATGCCAATACGTATACCATCCAAGCTTCCAGCTTTTGAAATATTAAAGTCAGAGGGCGTTAATGTAATGTCTAATGCTGATGCTGATCGGCAAGACATAAGGCCATTAAAGATTGGCTTATTGAATTTAATGCCTTTAAAAATTCAAACAGAAAATCAGTTTGCAAGATTGATTGGATCAACTCCTCTTCAGATTGAGCTAACATTAATCAGGATGTCTGAACACAAAAGTAGAAATACTTCTTCTGATCATATGGATTCATTCTATAAAACTTTTGATGACGTTAAAGATCAAAAATTTGATGGTTTAATTATTACAGGTGCACCCATTGAACACCTCGCCTTTAGTGATGTTACATATTGGTCAGAATTAAAATCTATTTTTAACTGGACACAAACCAATGTTCATTCAACATTTGGGGTTTGTTGGGGTGGAATGGCGATGATTAAACATTTTCATGAAATAGACAAACACATCCTAGATAAGAAAATATTTGGTTGTCACAGATGTCAAGTTACTGACCCAACATCAAGATTTTTAACAGGTTTTTCTGATGATTTAGTTATACCTGTGAGCAGATGGACAGAAAATAAGGCAGATGAAATTTTATCTGCTGGGCTAAACATATTAATTGACAGTGAAACTTCAGGACCATGTTTGATAGAGGACACAAAGCATAATGCTTTATATATTTTTAATCATTTTGAGTACGATAAAGAAACATTAAAACAAGAATATGACCGCGATATAGAAAATAATACTCCAATCAACATTCCTATGAATTATTATCCAAATGATGACCCCCAAAAACCACCTTTAAATAAGTGGCGAAGTCATGCACATTTATTATACGGCAATTGGATTAATCAAATATACCAGAATACTCCTTTTGATATTAAAAAGATTGGTTCATGATTTAAGAACGGATATATAAATTAGTATGGATAATCATATACTACCATCAAATAATAATCTTCAGCGTTGCCCAAGATGTCAATCTGAATTGAGTACTGTCGTAGTACATGGTCATGAGCAGTGCGTAATTTGCAAGTCTAACATATTTGAATGTTGTTCAGGGGACACATGTGGCACCGACTTTAATTTAAAAATAGGCTATAAAAGATCATAATCTGATATGAATAATTTAAGGAAAAAACCTATGTTATTGTTTATTAGAAGTACAGTATTTTTGATTTGGATGTTTTTTTCTTTAGTTTCTATAACAGTTTTTATGTCTATTTGGGCGCTTCAAACAACATTTAAAGTAGCAAAATTAAGCGCTGAAATAACTTCAAATACGATCAAACATAAAAAAGCTATAAAGAATGCAGTACTGAGAGTTAAAGCGAAAGCTCGCTTGAAAAGAATGATAACAATGCTTCCTTTTGCTGGTGCAGCAGCCGGTATTTATTTTGAAGAAAGCGAATTTCAAGAATGGCTGTTAGAAAACCCGACTGGTACAAGGTCTGAGTATTTATGTGAAATTGCAGAAATAACCTCTGAAATTTTAGACGAGGTACTTAACGATTTACCACAAACAATAAAACCAAGTGGTTCATTGTTAAAAAACATTACTCCAAAATGCATTGAATGAAAATTAAAAGTAAAATGCATTTATCAATACTTGATAAGAAAAATAAGCTAAACCAAGCCCACAAAAAAGATTAATTATAACCCATATTTTTTGATTAATTGTTTGCCTAACAATTCCTATAAAACCAGCACAAATGAAGCACCAAAGAATAGAAGAGAGCATAAATCCACAAAGAAAAACCATAAAAGATATCCCAGTTGGTTCTTTTACACCCAATGTTGCAATTGTCCCAGCCATTCCCACCCAATAAGTTAAGTTAATAGGATTTGATAATGAAATTGCAGCACCAACTATTAAATCAGATCTATCATCCTTCTTTAAATCTGGCTTTGATGAAGGAGCTTTTCTAGCTGCATCCTTAAAACTAGTGAACGCAAGCCAAGCAAGAAGCAGTCCACCAAATAATGCCATCGGCATTTTTATGGCTGCTATTTCAAATAATGCCGCCACTCCGCCTAAGCCAAGAAGAGCCCAGGTTAAATCACCAACTAATGATCCAAATTGAACATATAGTGCAGAAGAAAACCCTCCTTGCAGTCCACGTCTTAAACTTTCTGTGAATATTGCGCCTGGGGTCGCATTAAAAAGAAAGCCTAACGCCATTGCTGAAAAGAATAATTCTATCATTGAGATTCCTAATTCTTAAATATAATTTATAAGCCTTCAAAAATTCTTATATCCCTATCTGTACCATTATCTAAAGCTAATAACGCTTTTTGATAATCAGAAGAGTGATAAGCATTTATAGCTTCATCACATGTGCTGAATTCAATTAATACTGTGCTTTGGTTAACACCATTTTCATAAACAGTTAGTTTTTTCCTACTTTTGCCATTGCAATAATTTTACCTCCAGCCTTTCCAAGGCGTTCCTTACTAATAAATTATATGCAGCTTTTTTTACTGGGTCAGCTTCGCTTCTATGAGCACTTAAAATATACCCTTTCAATATGTTATTTCTCCATCTGAAAATTCAATACCAAAAAATAAATTAAAATGTAATTAACATATTAATATGTCTGATACTAAGTAATGTTTGTCGATAGTATCAATTGACATGGTTGTCATACAAGTTATTGGGTGATGTAAATTAAGTTGATAAAGAAAACATATTAAAGCTAAATTATAGAAATAAATTACCAGGGACACAGATGACAAATATTAAAGACAATCGATTGATTGATGGCATCGCAGTTAAAAAACGCATTATCGCTGAAGTTAAACAATATTCAGATAAATTTACAGAAATGCCAAGTCTTGTGTCAATTTTGGTAGGAGATGTACCTGAAGCAGCTGTATACGTTCGCAACCAAGCTCGAGGCGCTGAGCAATCAGGAATGCCTTTTGAGCAGATCAACTGGCCTTCTGATATTACACAAGAGGAATGTAAAGCAAGATTGCTAGCTCTAAATAATGACTCAAAAGTTCTTGGTATTATTCTACAACGACCAGTACCAGAACATATAAATGTAAGATCCTTACAATCAGCTATCCACCCTTTAAAGGATGTAGAAGGAATGAACCCAGCATCAATTGGTAATATTGTTTACTCTGATGTTGCTTTAGCTCCATGTACTGCAGCTGCAAGTGTTGCTCTAATAAAAGAAACGGGACTAAAGCTTGAAGGTTTAGAAGTTGTAATGATTGGGCATTCTGAAATTGTTGGAAAACCCGCTGCAATGATGCTTATGGCTGAAGGATGCACAGTAACAGTCTGTCACCATATGACGCGATCAGTAGCCATGCATTCAAGACGTGCTGATGTTGTTGTCGTTGCAGTTGGTAAAGCGCATTTAGTTAATCAAGATATGATTAAACCAGGAGCCGTAGTTATTGATATTGGTATAAATCAGATAGATACCCCAGAAGGTCCAAAAATTGTAGGCGATGTCGATACTGACTCTGTCATAAATATTGCAGGCTGGATTACACCTGTACCTGGTGGCGTTGGCCCTGTTACAGTTGCTATTCTAATGAGAAATGCAATGGTTGCTCACAAGCGCCAAATTAGTGCTGGTTGGCTTTAGGTTTTAAATTATTAAAAAGGTTTCAAAATGTTTAATAAGATTTTAGCAATTATACTAATGGGCATCTTAGCCTTTCAAACCACAGGATTAACAATGGCAAATACTACAGAATTAAAAATTGAAGTTACTCAAAAAGGTTCTGGTCCTGTGGCAGAGGATGGGATGTCTGTTTCTGTGCATTATACTGGAAAATTAATAGATGGAACAAAGTTTGACAGCTCCCTAGATCGTGGCACACCTTTTTCATTCACTCTTGGACAAGGAAGTGTAATTAAAGGTTGGGATCAAGGTGTATTAGGCATGATGGTCGGAGAGAAACGCACATTAACCATTCCCTCAGAATTAGGTTATGGTAGTGCTGGTGCTGGCGCATCAATACCACCAAATGCTACATTAGTTTTTGATATTGAACTACTTGATGTTATGTTGCCTACGGTACTAGGCCAGGCCACCCCAGTTGAATTTATGGAACTTCAAAAGAACGGCAGTATTGTAATTGACATTAGGCGTGAAGAAGAGTGGATCGAAACTGGGATTATTAGTGGTGCTGAAACTATTACAGCATTCACAGATAACGGCCAACTTCACCAAGACTTTCAAGAAAAATTCTTTTCATTAGTAAAGGGTCCTGAAACACCAATTTTACTTTATTGCAGAACAGGTAATAGAACTCAAATGCTAGGAAATGCTCTTATCGATCAAGTTGGGCTTAAGAATGTTTATCATTTGACTGATGGAATAGTTGGTTGGGAAAAGCTTGGAAATAAAACTTCAGTATATGCACCTATGAAATAAGTGGCGGTGCTCAAAGTTTAACGAGAGCTCGAATTATATCACTGATATAAATTAAAATTGTTCATCAAGAGGTTAAGTTCCAGTACGTGATGATGCTTTGTCTCAGAACATAATCTAAAAAAACCTATAATAAAGCAAAGTTGGTTAAGATATGTGTCCTTAAGGTTTACACCCTCCTACTGCTATATAGCTAGGAGGATCATTGTTTGCATCATTATTTATCCAGCACATTCTTATTTGGTTGCCATATTTAATACCCGTTACAATGAGTTCTGAAATTGTTTCACCTTTATCAGAATTTACTATTGAAATTGATTGCCCGATCTCAACTGATTTGCGGTCTAGTCCAATACTTTTATATTTCTTACAACCACTACTGTCACAGTGTTCAAATGAAATAGGTTTTGACCACGTTGCGCTAGAAATCAAACTCTGTGACATAGCTGGCCCAGTTACAAAAAAAGCCAAAGTTGAAGACAGCATTAGAAAATTTAAAACTCTAAACATGAATATGTACCTTAATTAATTCTAAAATGGATACCCATCAGTTTTATGGTGGGCAGAAACGATGTAATTGAATCTTTTACGAAAAGCCGGCAACTTTTGTTCTGATTTCCGCTCCAAAAGCGGCATATGTTTCTGCAATTTCTGGACCAATTTCACCTAACACTATTAATTTCTTAATATCAAAAACTTCGGGAAATTCTGCTGCTAAGTGGCTATCCATATGGTTCTTAATTCGTTCCTTTGCAGCAGCCTCGTCTTTGAGTCGCTCAATGAAAGTTACCGTTTTGTTGTCGTTTGCGATAAACCACTCGAACCTTATTGTTCCCTCTTCGTTAAGCCCGTGTA
>JGI20153J14295_10002846_pt1 | contig 11935 bp, 10 predicted proteins | sample COG_03_FD_14295 | JGI IMG/M metagenome (IMG submission 14295) | reverse complement strand
GGCTACCACCGTCTCTACGCACACAAGGCTTACAGTGCGAATCCTTTTTTCGAATGGTGCGTGCTCCTGAGTTCCGCACTGGCTTTTGAAATGTCGGCGCTCAAATGGTCGCACGATCACCGCATCCACCACAATCATGTGGATACGGAGAAGGACCCCTACTCGATCGAAAAGGGCTTCTGGTATGCCCACATCCTCTGGTTGTTCGACTACAAGCGTGATTTTGATAAAAGCCTCGTGGCGGACTTGATGAAAAATCCACGCGTAATGTTGCAGGACAAATACTACGGCCTCTTCCTACTGGGGGTAAACATTGCCGTATTTTTTCTGGGATGGGCCATTACCGGGAGCGCGCTCGCTTCCTTCTACATGGGCTTTCTCGTCCGCATGGCGATGATCCACCACTGCACTTGGTTTATAAACTCACTTTGCCACACTTACGGCTCAAAAACCTACGCCCGTGAGCTCAGCGCAGTCGACAACGCCATCATGGCCGTGCTCACCTTCGGCGAGGGTTACCACAACTATCACCATGCTTTCGCGGCGGACTACCGGAACGGCATCCGCTGGTATCATTTCGACCCCTCCAAGTGGACAATCTGGCTGGCAGCTAAACTCGGAATGGTTAAAGGACTCCGCGTTATCAACGAAGTCATCGTCCAGAAATCCCTAGTCTCCAAAGATAAAAAAATGATCCTTGATCATATCAGCGATGAAATGGATGAGTATGCCACCGAGCTAAAAATGAAGCTGGAGGAGCTATCCGCCGCCTTCGAAGAGAAGGCAGCCGCGCTCATGGCCAAGGCGAGAGAGCTGAAGCAGGCCACAGCCGAGCAAAAAGCCCACATCCAACAAGAAATCAAGCAGCTCCGCGCCTCGCTCAAGGAAACCTGGGACGAGTGGGTGGAAGTCACCCGTGCCGCGGCCAAGCAGTATCAGTTCGCACACTAAAGCAACTGCGTTTAGCTAGAAGGTTGATTTTAGATTTTAAAAAGGCAAGGCCGAGCGGCCTTGCCTTTTTTACTGACTACTCAACAGGATGCCGACCCCAAGATGACGCAACAAAACCGGCGGACTCAAAGTCAGACCACCCAGAGGCCGCAGGTAAGAGGCGGGAGATTGATATGCGTTTCGCTCACAGGGATACGAGCGGAGCCAATACCCTCACAACAAAAGCGCTCCTGGTCTGCGATCTGTTTCAACCTGTCGGGCTTCAAATCCGCGCACTCAATACCAGCATATTCGAAGTGAGGGTTGATAGCATACACGAGTTGAGTTGCATCGACAGAGCGATCGGCATTAAACAGCACCACCGCCGCACTGGAACCTTCGGCAAAGAAGAACTGCATGTAACCTTCGGTCAAACCACCATCGTAGCGGAAAGCTTTCCCCATCGCGGAAAGGCGGAAGCGTATCCAATCACGAAAATAACCGTGGGTGCCGCAATACACAAAACGGCGATTGTAATCCAGCGCGTTGACGTCGCCGCGCTGATACGTGTTGGAGATGCCGCGCTTGGAGCGCAGGAAGTCCTGCCCCTCCGCCAGCATGGGGACGCCGAGCGAGCTGAAAAGCAGCGAGGCCATTAGGTGCGTCCGCCGGCGATCTAAAAGGGTAGGATCCGAGCCATTGTGCTTGGGCCGCTCGGTGATGCGGTCGAGCCAACAGTGGTCGTCGTGCGATTCTGTATAGTTGATGGTCTGCGCAGCGAAGCGCGTCGAACTAGGCGAACCAGCCACGAAGTGACGGATCATATCCTGATTGCCCTCTCCCTTTACATATTTGGCAATACAATCACGAAAACCATCGTTCCAAGAGGCGTAGCCCGTCTCTTGCAGCTCGTCTTGAATGTGCCCACGAAAGCTCCAGGGCTCGGCGATGAGTATGATCGCGGGCTTAACCTTCTTGAGCTCCACTTCAATTTCGCGGAGCACTTCGATGCCGATCAATTCCGCCAAGTCGAAGCGAAAACCGTCCACGTCGTAGGTCTCCACAAGGTGCTTGAGACTGTCAATGATCAAGCGGCGTCCCATCGGCGTGTCACAGCGCAGATCATTCCCGCAACCGCTCCAATTGATTAAATCGTTCGCTTTATCGAGGTGGAAATAATAGAACTTGTCGATAAACAGCAGATGGTTCGGCTCCCCCACGTGGTTATAGACCACATCGATGATCACCGCCATGTTCTGCTCATGGAAATCACTGACGAGCCCCCGGAACTCCTCGATTTGCGAGGCCTTTTCGGGCTTCGCCGCATAACTACTCTCCGGCGAGAAGTAGTTCACCGTCATGTAGCCCCAGTGGTAGTCTTCGGGCGTATCGTTATCGAACTCCTGGATCGGTTGCAGCTCGACCGCGTTAACTCCAATCTCTTTCAAGTAGGAACCTTCGGCTTTGAGCCATTTGCGCAGACCGGCATAGCCGCTACGCTCTTGCGCGGTAAGCTCGATCGGCGCATGCGCAGCAAGATCACGCACATGAGCTTCAAGAATGACCATATCATGCCAAGCCGGCGGCACAAAACTGTGCGCAATTTTGGGCATTCGCTCCGAGGCGACGACAATGCCAGGGCCTCGTCGCCCTAAGCAGGCTTTGGCATAGGGATCGAGCACGGCAAAAGAACTGTCGAAGTGGGTAGTGCCCTCTGAATTCGAACCCTCGATCCGATACGTATAATAATACCCATCGAGATTCTGATCCAACAAGAGCTCCCAGGTGCACCCCTCGAGGCAACGCATGTTCAAGGTAATCGCGTCGGAGCCATCGGGTTTTTGGCCGTAACAGACTTTAACCGCCGTCGCTCGCGGCGCGAATAAACGGAAGGTCGTCGATTCGCCAACGACGATAGCACCCAGCTCCAGATCGGTCTTAGCGGATGTCAGGAACTGCGTATGAGGTAGCTCGTGTAATTCTTCGACTTTGGCGTCGCGCCAGATGATTTTCTCATTGCCGACAGGTTCGTAACCGATCGGCGTGTGGAAACGAAAAATGTGACTACCAGTGCGCTGAGCATCAAACCGGAAGTTAGCCACCCCATTGCGCTCGATCCGGTTGGGTGCGCTGTCGGGCACGTCGAGCCATTCGCCCTGATTGGTTACAAATTTGAAAGCGACTTTGCCCGTATCCGGAATCAGTTTGAGGGGCACGTGCAGTTCGTAAGTCGTCTCGGCATCGTCGCCAACCGGCTTGAGTTCCCATTGCGCTTGGCCCACCGCTTTACCCCAGCCATTAAAGTCGCCGCCCAGATAGACACGAACCTTACGATCAAGCAGTTGCGGATAGCGCTTGGATCCGATCGCAAAAACCCAGCTGTTTTTCAAGCGGTAGTAGCGGCAATAGCGTCCACAATCCTCAGGTGAAAGCCGCTCAAGTTTTGAAAAGGGTTTCTCGGAGGGACCCAGTAAGAGGGGTGGCAAGGTCGTCGTGCTCGGCCAGTTATGAGACAGTATGATCAGTCCGGCATCTCTTGATTCCCAGAATGCATGTGCGATCTGATTAGTCTTTTTTGACATCACGAATATCTTTCTGCAGCGATACTGAGCAATCGCAATACCCATTCCTCGGGAATCGTCAAAATCTAGCCGTGCGCTGGGTTGACGTGGGTCATTGGCTACACTTAATTTGCCTTACATGCATAAAATTCTCGTGGCTCTATCAGGCGGCGTCGATAGCGCCGTGGCTGCTTGGCTCCTCAAAGAGCAAGGCTTCGATGTATCAGGCGCCTATATCCGTACATGGATGAATGAGGAAATGCCACTCGCAGACTGCCCCGCGCAGCAGGACATCGATGACTCACGCGCCGTGGCTACCCACCTCGGGATCGACTACGAGATCGTTAATCTAGTCAATGAATACCGTGAACACGTGGTCCACTACCTCGTCGACGGCTACAAGCATGGTATCACCCCAAACCCGGATATGATGTGTAACCGGGAGATGAAATTCGGAATCTTTCAAGAGTATGCGCGAAAGGCTGGCTTCGACGGCATCGCCACGGGACATTATGTACGCAAATGCATAGGGCCCGACGGCTCACATAACCTACTGGAAGGCCTCGATAAAAACAAAGACCAGACCTACTTCCTTGCCCTCCTGCAGCAGGAACAGATACGTCGCGCCCTTTTCCCCGTGGGCGAGCTGAACAAACCACGGGTTCGCGAAATCGCACTCGAGCAAAAACTACCCAACGCCACGAAGAAAGATAGCCAGGGCATCTGCTTTCTCGGCGACATGAACATCAACCGTTTTCTTGAGCATTACATCATGGACAAACCGGGGGACATCGTCAATTCGGACGGGAAAGTGCTCGGACGCCACCGCGGCCTGCACCGCTACACCACCGGGCAACGGCGGGGCATCGGTGTGCCCTCGAACACCGACAACGAATTCTACGTGGTGACGGGGCTCGACATGGAGCGCAACGAACTGATCGTGGCTTTTGACCACCCCGACTCACCCGGACTCTTCACATCCGAGGTCGAACTCTTCGGCCTGAGCTTTCTGAACCAACCGATTCGCCAACCCGCTCGGCTTCTAGCTAAGCCGCGTTACCGTGATCCATCGCAAGATATCTCCTATATCCCGCTAGGCAAAGACAGAGCCAAAGTGCTTTTCGACGAGCCGCAACGCGCGCTGTCTCCAGGGCAAATACTCGCGCTCTATGATGGCGAACAGCTACTCGGTGGCGGGTTTTACCGTTAAAATCCGCAATCAGCGATAAGCTCATGAAAGACGGCAAAACAATTGTCGGGTGAATGCGGCCTACATTGAATACTTCGCTGTCTGGGCAGTGCGGTCATCCAATTCAAGCCATTCATTCACTATATGGTTCCCACCTACATTAATCAGCCCGTCGACGGCCCCCAGCGCCGCGTCGCACAAGAAGAAATAATTGCCCGTAATCTTGATCTCATCCATCAAGATCGCACCTTCAAACTCACCCTCATTACCCCCACCTTTCAATTCTCCACTCGCCCTAGGGGCATAGATGAAAGCGGTCATGCGGCTGTTGCCGTGCAGCTTGAATAACTGCTCATTTTCCGTCGTATTCATCCCATATAATTGAAAATTCTCTGCAACGTTACTATTATTCACAACACCCGTCACAATAAAGTCGCCATCGGTATAGATTTTTAAACTGGCACCGGGCTGAATGTTAAGGTCTCCCTTAATGTTAATAGTGCCTTCGTTATCGACCACAATAATCACGTCACCCGTGATATTCAGGGCATCCCCATTTGCGACGGAAAGCACTTCGTCTTCACCTGAAAAAATGTAATTGCTCGTACCGTCCATAGTGGCAGTCTTCACATCATTACCCCCTCCTTCTGCAGCGACAAAAACGGGAGAGGTCCTGGAAACATTGCCGAGGTTGTCGGGAGCCACAATAGGCTCAAACGATCCATAAAAATCATCGGTCACCCGGTCTGTCGTTGCAATACCACGATCCAGATCAAAGAATGAATTGTATTTAAACGTCCCACCTTTTGAATTGAAATCAATGGCTCCACCCTCGCGAGTGACCACCCATCCAAAGACGTCCATATTACCCAAGGTATCTGTTGTGATCGTATCAACCACTAGGCGCAAACTATCATCATAATTCCTCCTCCAGCTACGCGTCTCCAAGTCATAATAAACAGCACCCTCTACGCCGTTTTTTGAGTTATACATAGCAGCCAAGATATTATTACCTGCCGCATCGATCGCTTTTGCATAAATGAGAGACGTATTCAGCTTTCCACCCGAGGAGCTGGACTCCAATTGGACCTTAATTTGCCGACTAACGGGCGGTCCATTCGAAATCAAAACAGTGCCTTCTGAGTAAATAACAGGCGTGCGACTCGACGCGCCTAATATCTTCATTTTCACATGGCCGACCGTGCCCTCGCTGACCAGGAAGTCATATAAGGCGCGTTCCCAAGTATCTCCAGACACCGTCCAGCCAGTTGAATGATTGCTATTTAATGCATGTATCGCGTAGTCAATTCCTCCCTCAGCTAATGCGAAGCTGGCCCCCCGGTTGAATGTTCGATGCGACATTCTGTATTCTCCGGAACTGAGGTATAAATAGGACCCCGCCAGCATCGAAATAACGAAGGTCACTATGATGGTAGAAAGCAAGATAGCTCCTTGCTGACGACTTTTAGATCTATCCGAGAAACGTGTTTTTATCATAATTACATTCCTATGCAGTTTTACTGACCTCATTTTTCTGCAAATTAATCAATCGAGGTATTCCGCATCATAAAACGGGTTGTGATGATATAATCGGTATTATTCGTCGAAACAAGTTTCCGGCGAAGTTCAGCATACATTTCAATGCTCTTAGCCCACGAATTGACCGAATCAAGGGGACCTGCCGCAGCAGCGAAGGTAAAACCTGGGGCTTTGTAAAATTTAAGCTCAAACCGGATAATGTCATTCAAGACAACGCGAGCATCAGTCGTACCTCCATACGTTTCAGAGCGGGTTAGGTAGCCCGGCTCAGCTCCATTAGGCGGCGTGTAAAGATAAGTCACCGAGGTCTGATCCGTTCCGTCATCCAAATAATTAGGATAGCTGAGGGTGATCCCAGTGCTCGTAATGACGGAGCTGCCGCTCACACTAGGTCCGGCCACAGCAACACCGTTGGCAGTTCGCACATCACCCGCGAAGATATCCATTACATTACGGCTCTGCCGACTCATTTCTGCATAATTTCCAGTACCAATCGCTCCCCGAGCCAGAACTAGAAATGTGCTGTAGATAATAGCTAGTAAAGCCACTGAAAGAGACACACCAATCAACAATTCGACCAGCGTAAAGGCAGCTCGAGTGCTCTGCGCCCGATGCGCTTTATGGCGTGATGAAATAGTCATTGATTCCTCCATCAGCAAAATAGGTGTAATACTTCTTACTATAAGGTCGCCCCTTGAACCCAATCCAATTAACGGTAACTGCAACTAGCATTAAACCTGTCTGAATTTCTGTGACTTCGACTTCTCCGTCAAACTGATCACTCCCAAATTGAGATGCCACTTGAGTCCTGAATTGAGCGGTGAGTTGCACATTCGTCTGATCTTTAAAGGTATCCCATGGTAAAGTACGCAGTAGCTCCAACTCGCTTTGTAAAATTTGTGATGCCCGCGTATTCTGCCTCGAGGCATCCACTAACTCAATGCCTTTCCCAACGGAAACCAAAGCAACTAAAATCACTAAACCAAAAATGAAAGTAGAGATCATTACTTCAACTAAGGTAAAAGCAGATTGAGTTCTTTTAAATTTTCTCGAGTTAATCACACTTTTTATAAATCGACATTCCTCGTATGGCACAACTGAATATTGCCAGATCACCAACCACAACACGGCACATAAAGCTTTATTTATTAGATTTTTACAGAGCCATCCCACGGCGCCGCATCACCTTTATAATCGAGGCTTCATCTTCCGAACGTGCCACAATCCGCGCGGCATCCGTATCGTTCTCCGAACTAAAGCCCGGGATCGCAGGTCTCCCGACCTGCACTGAGCCCGTCGAAGGTGCCTGCCCAACTCTACAGGGAGAGGCTCCGCCTTGGCCTGATCTCGTTGAAGTGTCGTTTCCGCCATACGAGTTCACCCCGTCAACCCCACTCCTCACTTTCCACTCCCTACTCTCAACTGGTGACGGAGACACCAAAGCCGCCTCCCCCTTGCCTGCACCTTCGCAGTCACAAAATACCAGCGAATGGTGACCTTAAAGCCTTCGCGCTCTTTAGGCTCCAAATTAGAAACCCTCAGCACCTCAGCCCAACGGGGAAAGTGAACAATCTTTGACATGCACGAAGGGTGAACATATTTTCACGTTAAACAAGCCCAAAACCCCGAGTTTCGCAATTGTCATTTCCGATATCCATCGCAGGTGCGGACACACTATAACACAGGCCAATGGGCAACATGCACTTATGGGACTAACAAACGCCTGATGGCATAAACTATATACCCGCCAATTGCGAAACTCGTCCAACAACACTCGCCGAGTTTCGCATTTGCCGGAACAATTTTGGCCGCGCCCACACTCTACGATGGACAGAAAATTGAACTTGAGATTTCAGACCGTTGAACCATTGTTTCGTTAGATGAGCACCGCAGAACAGATCATTCACGAAATCGCAGGACTCCGGCCTGAGAAACAGTCTGAAGTGCTTGAATTTGTGGAGTTTCTGAAAGAAAAAGAAAAGAAACACGAAGCGAAGGCTTTCAAAGATGCTTCTCTCGCTGCTGCCATGCGTGGCATGAGCGACGAAGATAGCATTTATTCTGAATCAGACATAATCGAAAAGTTCGGATGATTTCCGAAGGTGATATATTGTTATTTCGGTTCCCTCAGACAGATTTGGGCGGAGGAAAGCTCCGACCAGCATTGTTACTCAAAAGAATTCAAGGAGATTTCGACGATTGCTTGGTCTGTATGATCAGCTCGCAAATTCGACATCAGATTGAGGGCTTGGAAATCGTGCTGAACAAGGAGATGCCCGACTTTTCGAAAACAGGTCTAAAGCAAGAAAGTTTAATTCGGACGAGTCGACTTGCCGTCGTCCAATCGGATATTTTTACCGGAAAGTTGGGAAGTCTGCCAGCGGAGATCTTTGACGTTGTTCGAAGCCGTTTAGCTGATTGGATTCGCTACGAGAAGTCCATCAAGGCGGAGTGATAACGACATTACGGCTCCCCCTTCATGTCGCGATCATCCTCTACGATCGATAAAGGGAACTTCTGAATACCCTCAGGCATATTGATCCACTGGCACTGGCGACCACGGAAATAGCAGAGTCCTTTAAAGCCTCTGCCCCAGAGCATTAGCTGGACCGAGCACGAAGTCGAAATTATAAGTGGCGAGGGTCTCGTCCATAGGCTGCAGCTTAATTTTTTCAGACTGCAGGTTGTATTTCGCGAGGGCGTCACTAAGTTTGCGATGTGGATCACTACTCGTATCAAAAAACCCTTAAAGCAATCTGGGAAGACGCAGTCGCCAAGTATGAGGCGGGCAACCGCGAGCCCGACAGCTACTTCGACGAAGTGACTCAGGCCGAGCTGGCCTCTGTCGGGCTCAACACGATGGACGTATACGATTATGCGGAAGACTTCGTCACGCGCGAAGAGCCGGACTTCGAGACCTTCCTGTTGGTCAGCGCAGCGCGGCGCGACTACTTTTTGACTGTGCAAGAGGGCAAGCCATCCGACCAAGTCATCGCCTCTGAAGGGCTTCCACCCAAAGACGCCGAGATCAAGGGCATCGTCTGGCTCCCACGAATCATGCCGAAGGCCTATGCGAAACTTAAAGGCGAGTTGCCTGCGGAAACGATGTATGGCTGCGGCGGCGACCGGAATTTTTTCAAAAACAACAATATACACCCAGCCGACTTCCTGCGGGCCGCTTGGGCCTACGAAGATGATGCGTCTAAATTGATCGATTGGGTTGTTGCACAGAGATCCTCTTAGTTGACAAGTATTCAAAATCCACCAAACAGAATCCACATTATGAAAATTATCGCATATTTAAAACCTACCTGCGGCTGGAGTATGGGCGTTCGGGCGATCATGAAGAAGTATGGTCTCGAATACGAAGACCGCAACATCATCAATCACGCGGATCAATACGCGGAAATGGTCGAGAAGTCCGGCCAACCGCTGTCTCCTTGCGTCGAGATCGACGGCACAATGCTGGCTGACGTGAGCGGGGAAGAGGTTGAGAACTATTTGCTCAGCAATGGCCTTGTCGCTCCGAGCAATGCTGAGGCCGATGTGCCGACGAACGCGCCCTGCACCGACGAAGAGCATGAAGCGATGCGCACGAAAACGGTGCGCTTCTTCTAGGAGAAGGACCCTCAAAGCCCTGTGGGCTTTTTCAAATACGTGCTCATCGGCGATTTTTACGGAATCGTCCCTATCTGGCGCGAAAAATGTTCCTGTTTCAGGCTCGCCGGGTAATTTTCCTAGACAGCCCCCGCCCAGTGACTAGCCTGCCCGTTCTTTTGACTCCTGATATTGGAATTTCTCCCGTTTAATACACTGAGGCGACTGGCTCGCAATTCGCGACCGCTCCCACTTTAAACAATTTAAGACAGATATGGAAAACACCTACACTCAACCAAAGGCGCAGGGTCTCTACGATCCGCAAAACGAACACGAAAACTGCGGCATCGGCCTGATCGTCGACATGAAAGGGCGCAAATCGCATGACATTGTAAAAGGAGCCCTGGAAATATGCGTGAATCTCGACCATCGCGGTGGTTGTGGCTGCGACCCGATCACTGGTGATGGTGCTGGTATCTTTATCCAGTTACCACACAATTTCTTCAAAAGCATCTGCAAGACAGAATGTGGCTTCGACCTACCGGCAGAGGGTGACTACGGCGTCGGCTTCGTGTTTCTATCCACAAACGCAGAAGAACGCGCCCATGAGGAAGCCATTATCGAAGAGATCGTGGCCGAAGAAGGCCTCGAGATGATCGGCTGGCGTGATGTGCCTGTGCGGAGCGAGATCCTCGGCAAGGCTTCCGCAGCCTGCGAGCCCTGCATGCGCCAGTTTTTCGTCGCCCGCGGCGAAGCGGCCGAACGTGGCCTTTCTTTCGAGCGCAAGCTTTACATCGTGCGCCGCCTAGCCACCCACCGTATTCGCTACACAGGGGAAGATGAGGACGCGCTTTTTTACATCGGCTCCCTCTCCAGCCGCACCATGACCTACAAAGGGATGCTCACCACCGAGCAATTGGAAGCCTATTTCCCGGACCTCTCGAATGAGGCCATGGACTCAGCACTCGCACTCACCCACTCCCGCTTCTCGACCAATACCTTCCCCAGCTGGCCACGCGCCCAACCCTTTCGCTATCTCTGCCATAACGGCGAAATCAACACGGTGCGCGGCAATGAGAACTGGCTCCACGCCCGCCAGATGCAGCTGGCCAGCGAAGTCTTCGGCGACGACCTGAAGAAGCTACTTCCGATTATCCGTGAAGATGGTTCTGACTCGCAGAAGTTCGACAACTGTCTTGAGTTTCTCGTACTCTCTGGCCGCAGCTTGGCACACGCCATGATGATGATGATTCCCGAGCCCTGGGAGCGCCATAAGAGCATGCCCCAGTGGAAACGCGATTTCTATGAGTTCCACGCTTGCCTGATGGAGCCATGGGACGGGCCTGCCTCCATGGCTATGTCTGACGGGGTGCAAGTCGGCGCGACGCTCGACCGCAACGGTCTGCGCCCTTCCCGCTACTATGTGACTGCCGACGACAAGGTGATTCTCGCGTCCGAAGTCGGCGTACTTGAGGGTATCGATCCTGCTAATGTCGTTAAAAAAGGTCGCCTTGAACCCGGCCGAATGTTTCTCATCGATATGGAGAAGGGGCGCATCATCGAAGACGAAGAGCTCAAAGAGCAAATCGCCTCTGAGCAGCCCTACGGCCAATGGCTCAAAGAAAACTTGGTCCACTCGGAAGACCTCCCTAAAGCGTCGGAAGTGCCCGTCGATGACTACGCGACCCTTGAGACCCGGCAAAAGGCTTTTGGCTATACATTCGAGGATATGCGCTTTATCGTCGGCCCCAGCGCTGAGTCCGGCAAGCAACCGCTCGGCTCCATGGGTAATGACGCTCCCTTGGCTGTGCTTTCCGACCAACCTCAACTGCTATATAACTACTTCAAGCAGTTGTTCGCCCAGGTCACCAACCCACCGATCGATCCGATCCGTGAAGAGTTGGTCACGGCCAGCATCAGCTTTATCGGTTCTGAAGGCGACCTCACCCGCCCCGGCCCCGACAGCTGCCGCATGATCAAATTTGAATCGCCGCTCATCGACCGCAAGCAGCTCGCGCAACTTCGTCATATCGATTTGCCTGGCTTTAAGGCAACCCGCCTGCCCATTCTCTTCGAAGCCGCTGCCGGCGGCCTGGAACCTGGGCACAACAGTATCTCC
>JGI20153J14295_10002845_pt1 | contig 11939 bp, 9 predicted proteins | sample COG_03_FD_14295 | JGI IMG/M metagenome (IMG submission 14295) | reverse complement strand
GCCTCAAACATTTTAGCCTCTAACATTTTAGTCTCTAACATCGTTGAGCCCTCCTTATCATCATCACCTTCATCAGCGTCATCCAAAAAAAATCTATTGAGGTTTCGCCGTTTCACCAACCTCGGAGGCCGTTATCTAGCTATCCCGACGCTTTACTCGCGTGATCGTTGACCGCCTAAATTGCTGTACAAGCGTACAGTACTCTATAGCTGTATGCTTGTACAGTATTATTTGCATTTAAAAGCGAGGCCCTGATCCGACATGGCAACCACCACGGGGCGTGTTTGGTCAACGGCACCAGACAAAATCGCTTCAGCCAGTGGATTTTCGATCATGCGCTGAATCAGCCGTTTCAGCGGTCTTGCGCCATAGGCTGGATCGAAACCTGCTTCCGCTAGGTTGTTGAAGACTTCATCTTCCAGCGTCATTTCGATACCCTGCTCCGCGATCCGCGCCAACAGACGATCGACTTGAATGCGTGCTATGGCTTTAATATTGACTTCTGTCAGAGGCTGAAAAACCACACTGTCGTCGATTCGATTGAGGAACTCTGGTCGAAAGTGCTGTTTAACGACAGCCATCACCGCGTCTTTGATCTCATCCGCGCGAGACGCACCCGCTGCAGACTGGATTACGTCAGAGGCTAGATTCGAGGTCATAATGAGAACCGTGTTTTTGAAATCCACAGTCCTACCATGGCTGTCGGTCAGTCGACCATCGTCGAGTACTTGCAGCAAGATATTAAAAACGTCGGGATGCGCCTTCTCAATCTCATCTAGCAATATGACTGCATAGGGCTTGCGCCGAACTTGTTCTGTCAAGTAGCCGCCTGTCTCGTAGCCCACATAACCCGGTGGGGCACCAATCAAGCGGGATACGGCATGCTTTTCCATGTATTCCGACATATCCAGCCGAATCAGTGCTTGTTCCGAATCGAACAGATTTTCGGCTAAGGCTTTCGAAAGCTCTGTTTTGCCGACGCCTGTTGGGCCCAAAAACAAGAAAGAACCATTGGGGCGGTTGGGATCAGACAAGCCAGCACGAGCGCGGCGCACGGCATTAGCGATGGCCGAAACTGCGTCTGCCTGACCCACGACGCGGCGCGCCAATTCCGTTTCGAGATCTAAGAGTTTTTCACGGTCACTGGCCAGCATTTTATGAATGGGAATGCCCGTCCACTTCGACACGACTTCGGCAATTTCGTCCTCAGTCACTTGGTTTCTGAAGAGTTTCGCCGCAACTTTATGGCCGCTGGTTTGGTCCTCAATTTGTTTTTCAAGGGCAGGGATTTGGCCATATTGTAATTCGGACATCCGCGTTAGATCGCCGGCTCGCCTGGCGACCTCGAGTTCTTGCCGAGCTTGATCCAACGACTCTTTTAGGTTCTGAGCACCCTGATGCAAGTGTTTTTCTCGACGCCAAACTTCATCTAAGTCAGCAAACGCGCGCTCTAGCGCCAAAATATCACCCTCAAGCTCTTCCAGTCGCTTTTTCGACTGACTATCCTCTTCTCGGCTGAGCGCCTCACGTTCAATTTTAAGTTGAATAAGCTTTCTTTCCAGTTGGTCCATCTCTTCCGGTTTTGAATCAATTTCCATCCGAATGGAACTTGCGGATTCATCAATAAGATCGATGGCTTTGTCGGGCAGCTGGCGATCTGTAATGTAGCGTTGGGAAAGTTGGACCGCCGAAATAATTGCGGGATCGGTGATGGTCACACCATGGTGCAGTTCATAACGTTCTTTAAGGCCTCTAAGAATCGCAATCGCATCTTGGGTGCTGGGCTCATTGACTTGAACGCGCTGAAAGCGCCGCTCTAGGGCCTTGTCCGATTCAATATATTGTCGATATTCATCAAGTGTTGTCGCACCCAGACAATGGAGATCGCCACGCGCGAGTGCAGGCTTTAGCATATTGCCAGCATCCATTGAGCCCTCCGCACGGCCCGCACCNACAACNGTATGTAGCTCGTCAATAAATAAAATAACCTCGTCTCGCCGACTTTCAAGNGCTTTTAGAACNGCTTTTAGCCGTTCCTCAAATTCGCCACGAAATTTTGCGCCCGCGACCAGCGCTGCTAAATCTAACGACAAAATGATTTTGCGGCGGAGACCTTCGGGCACCTCTTGATTGATAATTCGGAGCGCCAAGCCCTCAACAATTGCGGTCTTGCCGACGCCTGGCGCGCCAATAAGTACCGGGTTGTTTTTAGTCCGGCGCTGCAACACTTGAATGGTTCGTCTGATTTCACTATCGCGCCCGATGACGGGGTCCAGTTTTCCTGAACGAGCAAGTTCCGTGAGATCAACCGTGTACTTCTGGAGCGCCTGGCGCTCGGTCTCCGAGCCTTCATTGTCAACTTGTGCGCCATTACGAGCTTGTTTGATTGCGCGCGCCATGGCATCTGGATTAACGCCACTGCTCTGAAGCTGTTTGGCTAAGGCGTCGGTGCCTTCAAAAAGTGACAGTAACAGTACTTCGGTTGAGATAAAGTCGTCTCCCAACTCGTGGGCTTTCTTCTCGGCAAGGTTCAGCCAGCGAATCAGTTCTGGACCCGGTTGAACCTCACCGCGATTCGGTCTAACAACGGGCAGCGCAGCCAGTAAGTCGCTCACCCCCTTTAATAGCTGCTCAAGGTTTACACCCATTTGACCCAGAAGCGTCCAAACGGTGCCTGTTCGATCTTGAAGCAACGCGGAAAATAGATGCACAGGCGCCAAGATATTGTGATCTTTTTGAACGGCCAAAGATTGGCCGTCAGATAAAGCTTGCTGCACCGCAGTGGTCAATTTATCCATTCTCATTGTGAATCCTCAGTGATTCGATAATCTGCTTATACGTCGCGTTTTTCGCGCTTGGGCTTATGTATAATACTCCCCTTGCGGAATTCAAGGGCAACTGGTGTTTGCTGACCAAAAGCTTAAAGACCCTGTTCGCGTTTCAAGGCTAAGACACGGCATTGTTCAGGAATTAAATTTCTGGTTTAAGCAAAAAAAAATGATTTGGCGAGCTTGTCGCGATGCGATCAGAAACGGTAACCGTCAGCATGGTTTATGCGGAATGTTTCCACGCAATCCGACTTTGGCGCTTGCCGCCAGCGGCAAGCCGCAGTGACTCGCCGCTGAACTCAGCTTGGATAATCATGGTTCGGGTTCAACAGTCTACGAGGGCATCAAGGTGAGCGAAAAGGTCTACATCACGCCACAAGGCGCGAGTAATCTCCGGGCCGAGTTGCAGTATTTGTGGCGGGACAAACGTCCGAAGATCACCCAGCAGGTCTCCGCTGCGGCGGCATTGGGCGATCGGTCTGAAAATGCCGATTACATCTATGGCAAACGGCTGCTTCGAGAAATCGACCGTAGAGTCCGGTTTCTTGAAAAACGGCTTGATGTTTTGGAAGTTGTGGATCGAACACCCCAAGATACTGAGAAGATTTTTTTTGGCGCCTGGGTTCGACTTCAGCCTGACAACGATGATCTGATGACGCTTCGAATTGTTGGAGAAGATGAATTCGACTTAGCTCAGGGTTGGATCAGCTTAAATAGTCCAGTGGCTCGCGCCTTATTGGGAAAAAGAGTCGGTGATGACGTTGTTATTGATCGGCCCGCAGGAAAAATTTTTGCTGAGGTATTGGACGTCAGCTATGAGAGGTTTTTAGATGAGCAGTAAACGCTTTGAACGTCACAATATTGCAAAGCTGGCAGGCTACGTCCCAGGCGAACAACCCTTTGACGCGCCGGTTATAAAGCTGAACACCAACGAGAGCCCCTACCCGACCTCGCCGAAGGTGCAGGACGCAATTGCAAACTTTGCGATCGAGGGACTTAGGCGTTACCCACAACCGACAGCAGACCGTTTTCGAGCGACCGCGGCATCAGTTCATCAGGTTGCGCGCGAAAATGTGATTGCAACCCGCGGGGGCGATGAGCTGTTGCGGTTATTGCTGACAACCTTTGTCGATCCAGGGGCTTGCGTCGGCATGACCGACCCAACCTACTCGCTGTATCCAATCCTCACGGCAATTCAAGACGCTTTGGTCACCTCGATTCCGCTTGAAGCCGACTGGTCTCTACCGCACGATTTTTCGAGTGTGATTACCGCGCATCAATGTCAGCTCACGTTTATCGTCAATCCTCATGCCCCCAGTGGCCGCTTGATCGATCAAGAGACCTTGCGGATGTTGGCCTCAGAGATTGACGGCATTCTCGTAATTGATGAGGCCTACGTGGATTTTGTCTCCGATGAGGCGCATGACCTGACCCAATTAGCGGTCAACTCAGACAATATTGTCTTGCTCCGAACACTCAGCAAGGGCTATGGCTTGGCTGGTTTAAGGGTGGGTTACGGTATTGGCCCTGAGCATCTTATTGAACCGATGCTGCATAAAACGCGTGATAGCTACAACCTAGATGCCATTAGTCAGCAACTGGCAGAAGTTGCTTTAGCGGATCAAGCCTATGCAAAGTCAGTCTGGGAGCGCGTTCGTTTAAGCCGTACAGACCTGTGTCGTGATCTCCAGGCGCTGGGGCTTCAAGTATTCGCATCTGAAAGCAATTTTTTGCTGGCAACGGTGCCCCCTGAATGCCCGCTGAGCGCTAAAGCACTTTATGAGGGTTTAAAAGCAAGGCATATTTTAGTGCGGTATTTTTCGCATGATCGGTTGCAGGACAAGCTTCGTATTACCGTCGGGACAGACCAAGAAAATGCACACCTACGCCATCATCTTGCGGCGCTAATGCAAAGCGGGTCGGTCAGCACGCCGACTTAAAGGATCACAGGACCATGGTGGAACTCGATATTGACGACGCAACACAAACCGGGCAAATCGTGCTGCGCCCGAATGCATCCGGTACTTGGCGATTCAATTTGTACCTCCTGTACACCCTGATGATCGTGTCAGGGACCGTCAGCATCGGTTTTTTATTTGCCGGCGCCTGGATGATTCTGCCATTTTCCATTATCGAGATGGGCGCACTGGCGGGGTGTATGTTTTACTGTAATCGGCAATGCAATCGTCAAGAAGTGATTACAGTTTCAGACGATCTTGTGAGCATCGAGCAAGGCGTTCGTCAGCCAAACAAAGCGATTACCTATCAGCGGCTTTGGGCCAAATATCTTGTATCACCACCGCCTCATCCCTGGGGCGTGTCTCGAATAGCCATTCGCAGTCACAACCAAGAGTCAGAATTAGGCGGATTCCTCAGTCAGGCTGACAAGCAGCAACTGGTGAAAGCGCTTAAACGCGTGACGCCTCGATAACCACACGCTCCAGTTTCGGGACTAGTCGATTTCTCGGATCAAACCTTCTTGGGCAACAGATGCAATCAAAAGACCGGCTTCCGTGAACATACTGCCGCGATTGAAGCCGCGTGCGCCCCCGGCGGCTGGTGAGTCTTGTTCGAATAAGATCCACTCGTCGAACCGGAAGGGTCTGTGGAACCACATGGCATGGTCTAAACTTGCTGTCATTAAACCTTTCAAGAACGATTTGCCATGAGGCAGCGTGCAGGTACTCAAAATCCCCATATCGGATGCGTAGGCCAGCAAACATTGATGCATTGCGATGTCATCGCCTAATGGTTGCCGCGCGCGGAACCACGTGTGTTGTTTGGGCGCCTGTTTTACTGGGTTTAGAAAATCAACCACTTCAACCCGTTTGAGTTCAATCGGGCGCTGCCGCATCATCATCTCGCGCATGGCGGGTGGCAACTGCTCGAGTCGAGCGGCCATGGCATCCATGTCATCGGGGATATCGTCTGGCAGCGGCACATCTGGCATCTGACTTTGATGGCTAAGGCCGGCTTCTAACACTTGAAAACTACAAGACATATTGAAGATGGCCTGCCCCGCTTGGATTGCGACGACCCGCCTTGTGGTGAAACTCCGGCCATCCCGAATACGGTCGACCTCATAAATAATCGGGCGCGTTGGATCTCCGGGACGCAGAAAATAGCCGTGAAGCGAGTGGCAATGCCGATCTTCAACCGTTCTAAGGGCGGCAATGAGCGCCTGACCAATAACCTGACCCCCAAAGACCCGAGGGGTTCCAAGATCTTCGCTGATGCCTCGGAATAGGTTGGTTTCAATCTGTTCTAAATCGAGTTGGTCGATAAGGGTTGGTTTGTCCAAGTGAGATCTCTTTTGAGGGTTGAAACGGGCGCAAGGATCTACACTTTGCGAATCAATTGCAAGGCTTCGCCGCTAATCAGACCAAAATCGTTGGCGTGCGGGCCTTGCCGATGATACCCAATGCAGCCCTTTTCGATCGGCTTTAAAGATTAGGGCGCCCTGCTCGGCTGTCGATATCACATGGGCACCCCGGTTCTGATACCGCGTTACAATTTCTGGGTGGGGGTGGCGGAAGGCGTTGTTGAACCCGGCCGCGATGACCGCCCACTGGGGCATGAGGTGATTGAGCAACGCCGGGGATGAGGAGGTTCTCGAGCCATGATGCGGAACCATTAGCCAATCGACCTTACCTTGCAGGTTATTCAATAGGGCGAGCTCTGCCTCAACTTCAATATCACCAGACAAAACCAGGTTAAAACCGGGGCCTGTCACTTGAAGCAAACAGGAGCGATTGTTTCGATTGGTGCCGCCTTGCCAACTCAGCAGTTGAAAGTTTACGCCATCAATTTTGTAGGCTCGCTGGTTTCTACAATCAGGATGGTTGGGGTCGATCACGTCGTTAATTTTCAGGGCGCGCTGAAGACTTGCCTGCCCGCCCGCATGATCTGCGTCCCCGTGGGAAATAATGAGCCGATGTAATTGGTCAATGCCTTGAGCCCGCAATGCCGGAACGACGATTGCAGCACCGGCATCGAAGCCGCTGCGAGACAAGGGCCCGGCGTCGTAGAGTAGGTTGTGGTGCGCCGTTTGTAGCAAAAGGCTGTTGCCTTGCCCGACATCGATAACGTGAAGCATGAGTGTGGCAAATTCGGGTCGAGTTGTTTTGGGCGCAATCAAAGCAAGCCAGATCGCCATGAACGCTGCGAGCGATAGCAATCGAAGACCCGTAATAAAGGCCAAAAATGCTGCAAATGCAGACATAAGGTACAAAGTGGGTAAGCGTACAAGGGTTAGCGAAATCCCGAGGCCAGCAAAGAAGTCGAGGACGATCCAGAACAATTGCAAACCCAGATCGCTGACCCTGAGCAAGCCTTGGGCTAGTAAGATGGCCCCATCTCCCGGAAAGGCTTCGCTGATTAAAAAGAGCAAGATACCGGCAAGTGCTGGGGGCAACACGATGATCGACATCAATGGAATGGCAATTTGATTCGCAATGGGGCCAATTAAGGGCGTAAATCCTGTCAAAATCGACCCTAGGGGCATCACGGCCAACGCAAGTAGAACTTGCGTTTTAAAGGACACCAAAAATCGCAACCATCCGGATTGGGCCTTAATCCTTTGGGTGTTTGAGATCAGTAATAAAACACCGACACAGGTGAAGGAATACCAAAATCCTGGAAGGCCAGTCACCCAGGGTGAATGCAAAAGCGTCGCGATCATGGCAAGCCAATAGATGTCGCTGTAGGCAATCCGGCTCCGCGCGAGGCCAGCCCCGACAACCAGCAGACACATAAGACTCGCCCGTAGTACAGAGACCGCTTGCGCCGAAATCCAAAAGTATCCGGTGATGGCAACCGCGGCGAGTAGATAACAATAGGCTACTGGCAACCCGACCCAACGCAGTATTCTAAACATGCCCCAGCCCACAAGGCTTAAGTGCAGGCCGGATATGACCATTAAGTGTTGGGTGCCGGTCGCTTGCAAGCGTTCGCGTTGTTGCCGATCCATCGTCGTCGCCGCGCCAATGGTAATGGCTTGAATAACTTGACTACTACTCGCTGATAACGATTCATCGAGCCAGTGTTGGATAGAATGACGGCGCGTCAGGGATTTGAGCGGGCTTGGTGGGCCGCCAAGGGGTTGATGATGAATCAAGGTGCCGCGACCCGAGACACCTCGAAAAACCATTCTTTGATGACTATGGCCTGAGTGGGTATTGACGAGACCTCGCAGGGCTGTCACTTGGATAATGGCGTTGATTCGACTACCCGGTACGAGGTCAGTTGTTAACGCGGCAGGATCATAAAATAACTGAATTCGATGTCCCTCGAGGCGGCTTGTGGGCGGCGCCTTTAAGATATCGGCCGTAAAACGGTTGGTATAACGTCCTCGGCTAATCAAACTGGTGACCTCTGCGGTGACTCGCAATGCTTGATCTGGATGGACGTTTAACTGCTTTGGATAAGTGGCGACAGCGAGTTGCTCAAACTGCACAAGCAAAGCAATCACGATCCAGCCTAGAATTCGAATGATGGGATACGACAAGGCCGCTATTGCAGCGGGCAAGGCGAGCCAAAGCAGATCGATATTGGGCAAGGCCGGTAATAAAAGGCTACCCCGTTGAATCAATAAGAGTGTGAGCGCAGCCAGGGCCATGCCGTAGTATCTAAGAACAACATGCTATATATTCTGCGACGTAAGCGGCGCCCCTTGTGCGTCAATGCTTAGGAACTGCGGTTATGAGCACCCTGCCGCCCAGGGGCTGAGGTCATCGAGGTGGCGCATGATTTGTCTGAAGGATACTATCGAGTCATATGACGTTTAAACGTTTTCTACCGGATCGAAAGACGCTCCAAAATCAGAAGATATTTCGGCTTTTCGGTGCGTTTATTCATGATGCGGATCTTTGGCACATGAATCGTCACAGCGTTTCTGAGGCGTTTCTGTGGGGCTTCCTGTGTTGTTTCTTGCCCATCCCATTTCAGATGGCGCCTTGTTTGCTCTTATGTATTTGGCGTCGCTGTAATATTCCCATAGCCATTGCGCTGGTCTGGATTAGTAATCCCATCACCATGGCGCCCATGATGTATTTTGCCTTCGAAGTGGGGGCATGGATTACGGGCCAATCGGTTGATTTATCGACCTATGATTTGTCCTGGAACTGGCTCGTGAGCCGACTGGCCGAGATTTGGATGCCATTGATTGTCGGTTGTTTAACCTGCGGTTTGACCCTGGGCGTGCTTGGATTCCTTGGGGTTCAGCTCTATTGGGGGATGCGCGCCAAAGCTGATTAAAGGCCCGCGGGCGGGCTGTTTGTGCGGGCAGGATCTTGCGCGAGCCGAAAATTGGATTGTACCAATCGCCACATCACGCAGGCACACGCAAGCAGTGCTGAGATAATGATCAACGCAGTATCCCACAGCCGAATATCGACCGGCAGGTCAGAAAAGTAGCTCCCTGTGACGATCGAAAAACCCGTTAGGTCTTCAATAAAGGCCATAAGGGCCGGCAATTGACTGGCGATCAGGACGCCGAGGAGCAAGCCGATCGCAATCCCTGTAACCGACAGCAAAGCGCTCTGAATCAGAAAGACGTATCGGCAATCTTTCGCGGTTAATCCTAAGGTCATCAGAATGANGATTGTTTGTTGTTTTTCAAGCATCACGATACGCATCCCGGCAGACAGGCTAATGAGGGCAAGACCGATCAGAACGGATAATAATAGCCCCATCATTAATTTTTCGAGCTGAACCGCTTGAAAAAAGGCGCCAAACTCATGCTCCCAAGAACTCAAAGGCGTGATCCCACTTGAGATTAGGTCCTCACGAACCCTTTGTACTGCCATTGGGTCTTTTAAGTGCACGCGTTGGGTTGGCGATAAATTAAGTACCGTTGCCAAGGCCGAAAGCGAGGTGATCGCGATGGCCTGATCGGTTTCTGCACCCAGTGCATAGGTCCCAATTAGAACAAAGCTCGAGACCCGCGGTTGGATCCGATGGGTCTCTGGATCTATTTTGATTAAAGCGACCGGAATGGATTGGCCGAGTCGATAACCAAATCGTTCAACTAAGGGGGCGCCTAAAATGATGGGGGCCGCGTCTTGTTTCGTCCACCACCGGCCCTTTTGTAGGGCCGCTTGCATGATTGTCACTTGGTGATCATCTGGTGCTAAGCCTTGAAGGCGAAAAAGCAAGCCACCTTGATCGGCGAGCAACAAAACCTCTGCTGACAGGTAAGGCTGCACTTGTCGTACGTTGTCCTGGCTTAGGAGCTGTTCGCGGGGTATTTCCCCTGAAACGAGCAAATGCGGCGTCACGCTGAGTAGACGTGATTGAAGCTCACGATCGAAGCCATTCATAACAGCGACTACCATGATGAGCGCCGCCGTCCCAAGGGTCAGCCCGATCACGGAAGCTCGATTGACATATTGAACATAGCGCCGACCGGCGCCCTGCAGCACGCCATTGATGTAAAAGCGTAGCGCAATGCCCAAGACCATTTTGGGATGATCCATCATCACTGCAAGGCCCCGCCGGTAAGCGTGAGTTGACGGTCTGCTTGACCCGCTAGGTGCGGGTTATGGGTGACAAGAATCAAGGTTGCGCCGTTTGATCGGCACAATGACATCATGAGTTCGCTCACCTGCCGAGCCGATTCCTGATCCAGATTACCGGTAGGCTCGTCAGCAAAAATAATTTCAGGCTGATTGATCAGCGCTCTGGCAATCGCGCAACGCTGACGTTCGCCGCCAGAAAGTTGCCAAGGAAAATGGGTCAATCGGTCCGACAACCCCATTTGGGCCAGGATCGCCAGCGCTTGATCATTTGCGGTTGTCGTGGCCAGGCCTTTTATTCGAGCCGGTAAGGCGACGTTCTCTAGGGCCGTAAAATCATCAATTAAGTGATGAAACTGATAAACAAAACCCAGATGGTGATTGCGAAAACGCGCCAAATCTTGATCCTTCATTTGATCCATCGATTGCTGAAGCAGCTGCACAGAGCCTGAGTCTGTGCGCTCCAGGCCCGCTAGTATCTGTAGCAAGGTGCTCTTGCCGCTGCCGGATGCCCCCGTGATCGCAACTTGCTCGCCTTGATAAAGGGTTAAATCAAGTTCGTTCAGGACCTTAATCACGCCCGCTTGACCGTGGGGATAGGATTTGACGAGGGTTGTCGCAACCACGCTGGGGATTGAATTGTTCTCAAGCGCCATCTCTAAGTCCCTCCGAGATCATCATTTTTGCGGCGCGATGCGCTGGATAAACACTCGCGATGAAGCACAATATTAGGCTGACAAAGGCAACCCAGAGAAAATCTACTAGCAATCGATCAAACGGCANATAATGCACGAAGTATTCCGCCAGTAAATTTAACGAGAANAATTTTTGTAGCGCCATGAGCCCCCAGTTGATTGCATCACACGCNATAAAACCCAGGACAAGGCCAGCAGCTGTGCCGATTAGTCCTAGCGTCATACCCTGCAACAGGAAAATGCGTCGGATCTCACGTGCGTTTGCGCCCAAGGTTTTCAAAATTGCGATATCAGATCGGTGTTCCTCAACGTAGATGACCAGTTGCGAGGTGACATTAAAGGCCGCAACCGCGACCAACAGCGCCAGTAAAATAAACATAATTTGTTTTTGGAGTCCGATGGCCGCATAAAGACTCCCCTGCCGGCTCATCCAACTTGACCCAAAGATTGGTTGGGCGGGATTCGCATAGTAAATTGATTGTAAAACATTGGCGGCTTGAAACAGATCCTTCAGTTTTAGCCGTACGCCTTGTGGGAACCGGCTGCCACCGAGTGCGCCGCCTGCTGTCAGGTTGATATAAGCCGTCACGCGATCCAAATCGGTCGCGGTGTCATAGATGCCCACTACGGTAAACCGTTTGGAGCGTGTGCTAATACCCGCTAGTGAAAAATCCGCGACTGGCAGCATCAAGGTAACGCGGTCGTTGACGGCTAGATCCAGAGTCGTCGCCAGCTGTTGGCTGATCACTATGTTAAAAGTGGCCTGCCCCAGGCTGGCCCAGCTTCCGCTGGTCACATAGCTCGGTAAGTCATTGACCTGAGCCTCTAACGTGGGATCAACGGCAGATACCACAATCCCTTGATGCGCTCCGTTCGCTATGAGCATCCCGCCAATCTCCATG
>JGI20153J14295_10002836_pt1 | contig 11954 bp, 16 predicted proteins | sample COG_03_FD_14295 | JGI IMG/M metagenome (IMG submission 14295) | reverse complement strand
GGGCAGGCGGTGCGCCTTGTCGCCGGGGTTGATCCGCTCGGGTGAGTACCCTGCAAAGAAGTCGACGTTGAAGGTAAGGCCGGACGCACGCTCCAGAACTGGCACGCAGTCTTCTTCGGTCGCGCCTGGGTAGACCGTACTTTCATAAATGACGATGTCGCCATGCTTCAATACGCACCCCAGCATTTCTGAGGCTTTGAGCAAGGGGGTCAGGTCGGGGCGCTTGTGTGCATTTATCGGGGTCGGCACGGTCACGATGTAGATTGAGGCAGCAGCCAGATCAGCGGGGTCGCTGGTGAATGCAAGCTGATCGGCTGTAGCCAATTCGTCATTGGCGACCTCCAGCGTCGCGTCATGCCCCAAACGCAGTGCATCAATCCGGCTTGCATTGATATCAAAACCAATTACCGACCGGTTCTTACCGAACTCTACCGCAAGCGGCAGGCCTACGTAGCCGAGGCCGATCACGGCGATGTTTTTACCCATCTAATTCCACCGATGTTATGCGGGATCGAGCGTGAATTGCTACGGTTAGGTTTAAGACTGGTGGAAGCCATTGAAATGGAATCCCTTTAACAGAAATTAATTCAAACCTATGATCAATTTGATCTACCAATCGGCTGTAATCAAATCCTTTGTGCTCGCGTCGAGCAACGCGTTCCATCCGTCCAATGGAAGCATAAAAGAGTTCAGCCAGGGAATAAGGATCGCTCCTACTTCCTATAATACGCTTAACCAATTTCTTCACTAAGAGTACTGGGCCTTTTTCGTTTGGAACGGTAATTATTAAATCGCCATTTAAAACCCGTGACACTTCGTCCAAGTAAGCATCTAATTGATCTGGATCGATATGTTCAAAAGTTTCGAGAGAGGCAAACGCGGAAAAGCTATCACTTTCAAAAGTCAACAGATTTTCCGGGCTAAGTGACTCAATGAAAACCTTTGATGAATCATCGATATAGTTTTTTTTTGCGAGATCGAGACCACCCTCCACATTGGCATCTATACCGACATAATGATCTGGCTGCGGTATGTGCTGCAGAAGCCGACCGTCAAAACATCCCAGCTCTAAGAATTGCTCAACATTTATTTTCCTTCTTTTAATCAGATCGGCAACAAAATCGAATCTGGCCATATGGTAAAAGCGACGAATTCTTCCCGTGTTGAAAAGTCTAGAGTTATAATCGGCAATGTTTCTTTTCTGGGTCATTTTTTCACTCCGTGATAGTCGAGATACCAATCCACAAATTTCGCAATGCCGTGGCGGAAATCTGTCTGTGGCTGATACCCCGTCAAGGTTTTCAAGAGATCCGCATTCGCCCATGTTGCAGGCACGTCGCCTGTCTGCATGCCCATGTAATTCCGCTCAGCCTTCTGCCTGAGACAGTCCTCGATTGCGTCGATAAAATCCAACAGTCGCACCTTGTCGGAATTGCCGATATTCACGACCCGGTAAGGGGCGACGGGTGACAGGCTGTCTCCCTCGGGCACCACGCCATCCTTCGGGCGTACGGGCGCCACATCAATCAAGAGACCTATCGCGCGCACCAGATCGTCGACATAGGTAAAGTCGCGATGCATGTCGCCGTTGTTGTATATGTCGATTGGGCGCCCATTGAGGATCGCATCCACAAATTTGTAGAGCGCTAGATCTGGACGTCCCCAAGGACCGTAAACGGTAAAAAACCGAAACATTGTGGTCGGCAGATCGTAAAGATGGGCATAGGCATGGCCCATGCTCTCGTTTGCCTTCTTGGTTGCAGCGTAGATTGTCAGCTGCGTGTCTGCCTTTTCGGTCTCGATGAATGGCATTTCGGTGTTCGCGCCATAAACCGATGAGGTCGAGGCCATCAGCAGGTGCTGCACATTCAGGCGGCGCGCTGCTTCCATAACGTTTAAAGTGCCGATGACATTGGCGTCGAGATAAGCGCGTGGGTTTTCGAGGCTGTAGCGCACACCGGCCTGTGCCGCGAGGTGGATGATTACATCAGGCTCAAATTCATCGGCGACACGTTCGAACAGCGCCCTATCTTCCAGCATCCCTTCGGTTGCGGCGAAGTTAGGGTTCTGCAGCAGCATCTGATGCCGCCGCTTCTTGAGGGCGACATCATAGTAATCGGTTATCCCGTCAAAGCCGTAGACGACGATCCCTTCTGCCAGTAGCAGCTTGGTAAGATGGAATCCGATGAACCCGGCCGTCCCAGTGATCAAGACACGCATTTTTGAGGCGCCTTTAGCCATTTATAGAAATCTCATTTTCGATTTTTGGGTTGTCACTTTTCATTTCAGCAATCCTTCAAGACGGTCTCAAGTTCGGCCATCTCCGTGTCCGACAGGTCCTCACAAACCTCGTCGATTTCAGCCTTTAGACGCTCGTAGTCAGCCATCTTCCGCATTAGAAACCGCGTGGTCAGATCGGCCTTTGCGGCCTTGCCCCTGCGCGTGAGCACGTAGGCATAGCGCCGCTTGTCTTTGGCTGCGGTGACATTTTCCATCTTGAGAAGTCCCTTATCTAAGAGTGCGTTGAGCACATAATGAATACCGCCGGTACTGACGCAAACGGCCTTGGCCAATTCGCGCTGACTCATTTCGGGGTTGTCCTGCAAAAGACGCAGAATCCTGAACTGCACATCTTCACGCAGCTTGTCGCGTTGTGTGGTCATAATTGAAGGGCTCTGTGTCAGGCTGCCGCACGAGGACTGCCTGTGGGGCGCCTCGTGTGATCCGTTTTTCAAGTGTGCCTAAAAAATTGAACTGAATTTTATGCAATGAAGGTCTGTATAGATTTGTACCATCACCAACCGCCTTCATCTGAAAGCAGTTGGATAGAAGTTGATAAAAAAGGATGTGCCCAAATACTATTTAGCATAGGTTACACTGCTAAATGAGTAGACTGTTTCGATTGGGTAAAATTGAAATGTAGTAATTATCTCTTAATATCAGAGCACTAAAAAATTCGATAGATATGTCGGTTCCCAAGACTTCAAATATCTTCAGGAACTTTAACTTGCGTCTACTCAGATTTGAGCGGTATCAGGTCGCAACAACAGACGGGGGACGCGATGACCTATCACGACCGCGGTGAGAGCTGGTTCCTGGCGCAGCTCAAACCAAACTGCGCGCATATTGCTGACCGCAACCTAAGGCGGCAGGGGTTTCGGACTTTCCTGCCGATGGAGGAGGGCTCGCAAAATCGCAAGGGCCGGTTTATCCCGACCCTTCGGCCGATGTTTCCTGGATATGTGTTCGTGTTCTTTGACATCGCGGGTGGGCTCTGGCGAAAGATCTATTCCACATACGGCATTACGCGGCTGGTTAGCTTCGGTAATGAGCCTGCAATGGTGCCATTGGATATCGTAAGCCAGCTTATGCTGCGTTGTGATAGCGCTGGAAAGCTGCTGCCGCCAAAGCTGTTGAAACCCGGTGATCAGGTGCGCATTGCCAGCGGCCCATTCGCGGATTTTGTCGCAACAATCGACGACATTGCCCCGGACCGGCGCGTTTGGGTGCTGATGGAGATCATGGGTGGGCAGACGCGCGTGGCGGTCGGGGCTGATCAGCTGCGGACTGTTTGAGGCTCTAAGCCCAGAAACGCTTTATGCCAACCTGTTTTCTGATGGCAATCATCAGATCTTTCAGATTCGATGAGAAATTTAATCCAATATTGGTTGCGAAGTGTCCTGATCTATAATTCGTGAAGCAGCGGACAATTCTGTCATGTGCAATTTCAATTGAAGCTGAAAGTGCTGGGTTGGTTGAAAGACTACTCCCATCAACCTGCAGTAAGTTCAGAATTGGGGGCTGTCTCATCGCCCGGTCGGCCTGTACGACAATTGTGTAACTTGCTCGCTGATCCCCGTATTCAGGACCTCCAAATTCCGCGTGAGATCCCAGCCGATGCCATCTGTAAACTTCGATGTGCGATAATCGACGGGCCAGGCTATTAGGCCTCCCCATCCGGCGACCTCGAAACTCCGTATAGCGCGCGGCATATGGAAAGCGCTTGTGACCAGCACCCAGGTCTCATCGGCACTTGGGTTGGCGAGTGCCAGGCTTAGGCGTGCGTTTTCAGCTGTGTTGCGGGATAGGCCCTCCAAAAGGAGCCGGTCCCGATCAATGCCTTGGTCCAGAAAAAAGCGCTCTGCTACGGAAGCTTCGGAAACAGCGGCACCGGCGAGGTCGCGCAGCGCTCCGCTACCGCCGGTGAACAGCAGCTGTGCATCTGAAAACCGCTGCGCGAGTGCAACACTAGCGGCAAAGCAATCGCCGCCTTCGTTAAACTGCATCTGGCCCCAATAGGTACTGGCGCGGACATTTTCACCGCCACCAAGCACAATTATGCCATCGACCTGTGACAGAGGTGGGTTTACGGGGTAGGTCAGCTCAATAGGCTGGAGAAGTACGTTGCCCAGCGGCAGGATTGCCAGCGTCACAAGCCCAAAAAGCGTAAGCCCACCGACCCAAAGCGCNAGCCGCNGCCGCTGCGTTTGATGAGCGCCAGAACCACATTGGCCAGCGCAATAACAATCCACATATCAGGACGCAGAAGCGTACTGATCAGCTTTGAGATGAGTAGGAAAACCGTATCCATTTACACTTACCTTCCCGGGCCTCACAATGCGTGAAATTGCATCACGGTAAGCGTCCACCACGATGCTCTGGTCATATTTTTGTTCCATTTTGGCCCGACCGGATTGCCCCATGGCCTGTTGTGCCTCAGGCGACAGCGACAGAAACCGCTCGATCGCGGCAGCGAGGCTCTCAGCACTGCGTACATCGCAGAGAAAGCCTGAGACATTATGGTCGACTACAGCTCGACATCCCGGAACGTTCGTGCTGATCACGGGGCGGGCCATTGCGGCCGCCTCAATAAGGGTCCTCGGTGCGCCCTCCCGGTATGATGGCAGAAGCACACACGAAGCTGCCGCAATCGCTGGGCGCACGTCCTTGGTTGTACCAAGATATTCCACCACGCCTTCTTTTACCCAAGCATCGACCGTTGCATGATCAATAGCGCTGCGATTTTCCGATCCAGCGGCTCCAAGAAGTTGGAACCGCGCTTTCGGATGGCGCGCCTTGATCTTCTTGGCTGCGTCGATAAATTCCAGAACACCTTTATCGCGCAAAAGCCGGGCGATCATCAAGAAGACAGGCGCGCGATCCACGGGAAGCATCGCTGCGGGCGCAAAGCGGACTAGATCAATGCCCGAGCCAGGCAGCAGTTGGGCCTGATCTAGGCGAACCAAAGAGCGCTTGAGAAACAAGTCACGGTCATCCTTGTTTTGGAGAAATACGGTCGTCAGTGTGCTGAAAGATCGTCGGTACAACTGCTCGGTTATGGTTTGCAGTAGCTTGCTAGACAAAAATGCAGTGCCCAGTCCAGTCACATTTGGTAGAAACGGCACGCCCACTGATCGCGCGGCCTGCGCGCCAAAAACATTATTCTTGATTGTATAGCTCAGTACAACGTCTGGCTCTTCCTCGCGAAATATCCGTTTGAATCTGCACTGAAGTTTCAAATCCTCGAGAGGGTTGAGACCCTTCACGCCCATCGTCAGAGGACGCACATGGCAACCGAGATGCTCAAGGTCGCGCACAGCATCATCCAACGGCGCGAGAACCGTGACCCGGTTGCCGTCAGCCAGCAACGCTTCAACCACGGGTCGCCGAAAATTCCATATGTTCCAGGTGGCGTTCGCCGTCATTATTATGTGCAAGGTATCGCCTTCCTGGAGCGCGTACAAATGTCCCAATCGGCATCATTGCAAACACCCCTAAACAGCTCGAAACTTATTGAAATTACAAACGGTTCATTCATTTGAATATTGCCCTGTCACTCCACGCACCTCTCAACAAAAGGTCAAAAAGTGGATCTATGGCTATCGTAGATTTGGTAGGCTAGTCGGTCTAAAACCTCTACTGCGCAGAAGAATAGTCCCACGCACAAAAGTATAGAAGCTCCCCTGTTTTGCTTGGCGCATTGGCCCAGCTTAAATATTATGTGCAGCATGCCATCGAGTGTAAGGCATCGCTGTGACCTCTTGGTACGATGTCTGATCGTGGTGAAGGCGGTTTCTATTTTTATTCCAATGCCCTGAATAATGCCTCGTATTTTTTCCTTTCCACCGGAAGTTAAATCATTCGATGAATATGTTGAGGGTTGGGATAATTTTGTAAGTGTCACTACTATTAGGTTGGACGAGCTTAGAGATAATTATCTGTTAGTCATACAATCTTCGTTAATCTCAAGTTTAACCAACCGGATATTATGGCGTAAAAAATATCAGCGCCCTACATCAGGCTAAAGGTAAATTCACAGCCACAAAGAAACGGATGTTTCAAATTAGTACTGGCGGGATGAACCGTGCTTCAGAAAATGCTTGGCAAGACTTTCTTGTCACGAGTTTTGAGCCTTTGTCATGTGAAAAGAACATAAAATCCGCATCCTTTGAGGATGGAGCGGATACAGTAATAGTCTCTTCGCTTATGGTTCAGATGCCTAATGTGGGGTCTGCAATTTTAATTTTTTATACCCACTTCAAGCCCTGAAACCGATTTTCCAGCAATTTTAACTAATTGAAATCGCCCCAGTTTGGCTCTGTACTTTTGTGCTCGAGACTATACTTCTGCACATCGCCGGTGTGAGACCGATTAGTCTATTGGAGTGATATCAAATCGATAATCTGCTCTTTTGACTGATTGGGACGACCTTGTTTAACCATGCCATACCGCCCTCGAATTTGCATGAATATGCCCTGACCTCACTTTCGTTTGGTCTTTGCGTAGGGATAGTCTTTGTGTGCTCGCGGCTTCCGTGGCTCAGCGGTCGGACTTGCGACCTGAGTGCGGTTCAATCAATGCATACACGCCCGACCCCGCGTGTTGGAGGCATAGCGGTTTTCGGCGCCCTTGGCCTGTTCTCCATTTTCGGATTGGGGCCAATTTCAGGGACATACTCTGCCTTCGTTCTTGTTACTTCTCTCCTTTTTTTTGTAGGGCTTGCCGAGGACTTCGGTTTCCACATGTCCCCCCGACGGCGCATGCTAGCCGCGATTAGTTCAAGTTTGTTGACGATTTGGCTTTTCGGCGTTTGGCTGCCTCGGACTGGAATCCCGGTATTGGATCCCTTGATGGAGTATTCGGCTGTTGGCATCCCTCTTACCATTTTGGTTACGGCGGGAATTTCAAACAGCTTTAATCTGATTGATGGGGTGAATGGCTTAGCTTCTCTTACGGCCATCGTCGCAGCTTTGGCGCTAAGCCAAATCGCAGAAATATCCGGCTACTCGACGATGGTTCACCTCCCTATGTTCGTGGCGGCGGGGGTATTCGGGTTTTTCCTCATAAATTATCCGTTTGGTCTAATATTCCTCGGTGATGCTGGTGCCTATACTATTGGATTTGTGCTGAGTTGGTTTGGTATCGCTCTGCTGGTTAATGCGCCAGATGTCTCACCTTGGGCAATTCTGTTAACCTTTTTCTGGCCAGCTGCCGATACGTCGCTTGCTGTCTATCGCCGTTTGCGCAGGAATGCGGATGTTTCGGCACCGGATCGGTTACATGTTCATCAAATAATAATGCGTGGCCTCGAAATATGTGTCTTAGGTCAAAACCGCCGCCAAATTGCAAACCCGCTGACAACGCTGGTTCTGGCGCCTTTCGTCATTGCGCCGCCGATCGCGGGGGTCCTGCTCTGGAACCAAAACTGGAATGCATTTTTAGCGGTATTGGCCTTTGGCTTGCTGTTGTTTGTAGGTTACGCAGCTGCGCCCAGCCTAATTCGCCGTTTCCGTCGCTAATCCCTGTGGGCGACCCTGGTCTGCTGGAAGCAAAATTTGGGCAAGGTGTAAGGAAAACATCCTAATATTTCCTAGAAGTGTTCATTTCGAAAATTTTCCTTTTATGAAAATTCGTATTTATGTTGACTATTGATTTTTAATTAATTTGTTAATACCTCCTACAAATCCTTGACGGTTAAAAGGGGTGGCCCTGTGTTTAAAAGTTTACAACTCTCTAAAGCGTTTTGGATCGCAATAAGTATAGCTTATTCTTATTGTTTATTTGTATTGTATGTGTTTTTGATCTCACCGGGAGATGTATTTAACCTCGAGATTGCCACACAATATTATTTTGCTATTAAGCTCACTACTGTTCGTTTGGTGTTTATAGTTTTTGCATTAATTGCGTATCCAGTAATCCTAAGCAGGTTCTTAAAATACGCCAAGTACGTAACAGTGGCATTAACTGCATGGGCTTTCATCATGTACATTGAAGATTACTTCATTTTGTACAGTATGATTGAATATCCCGAAGGGAGTTCAATTGACGTAGTACACTTGCTTCGTCCAATTTTTATCATAAGTCTAATATGGATGTGCTTCGAACTCATATTTATCGCTCAGCCTAGGGAGTGACGGTATGTCACGAAAAAAAATAATTAATATTGAAATCGAGCTTTTATTGCGGGATGCCTCAAATGTTCTGTCCAAAGTAAAAGATCGTCCTGTCCAGTCTTTGACGTTCAAAGTATTACTTGGGGTTATCAATCTATACATACTAATGGGTTTCTTATTGTATCTCTTAGTAAAAGGAAGTCTTGTTGAAGGTATTAATACAGATTTCCTCGATCAAGGATATTTATCTATACTAAATACACGCGCTACTGTGGTGTTGGTGTTTCTGATGATTTTGAATATATCTGCCTATTATAATTATGGATTTAAGTATCTTAGTACAATTCTATTTATTTATATGCTTAATAGCGCAATTGACATTGCTATTCTTTTCTCAGGCTTCTCGCAAATAGCTGAAAGGCCATATTTTTCGGTATTTCAACTGTCTAGGCCTTTGTTCTTAATTTGTCTTATATGGATCGCCATTGTTCATAAAGATCAAATCAAGGATGCTTAATTCTATCAGCGTGTAAGCTATTTAATCAAAGTTTAGGCAGAGCCGCGTCATCAACTCATCGCTAACTATGGCATACTAAAGTACTCTGGGTACCTTGAAGAAGTGAAATTTTGCTGTTGTCAGAGACAACGCCAAAACTAATATCTATGCTGGAGGCAGTACTGCTCTGAATTCATCTTAGGGGAACGGTATTTATAAATTAAAAGCTGCTGAAAAACTCAAAATTACATAATTAACTTTGAGTCTTAAACTACATGAGACCTCAGTATAAGGTCTACTTTTCAGCTTGATATTACCACGTTCCCGACAGACTTCCATTAAAATCAGCTATTTGCGTATTTAAGGGTTAGATATGGATAATTTGGCGTGGTTCATTGCCCCATTTCTGGGTTTTGGCCGCACTTATCCAGCATAATTCGGGTCAGGCAGGCCGTAGAGGGTCAAGAACTTGGCCCCTTTGCGCCGGTTATGCGCGATAGCGGCGATACCGTAAGCGGTCATATTTTTGGCCAGTCCCATAAAACGGGTTCGCGCGAGGCCATAGCGGCTTTTGTAAGTGGCAAAGGGGCGTTCACCGCCAGCACGGATAACGGCGATTGCATCGTTGCGCCTGCTGTCTTGCTCTGAGAGCGGTTGGTTGCGCTTCTCGGGCATGTAATGCCCTGCCAGCCAGAGGGTAGCCCTTACGTTGCACCTGATCTGCAATGCCAAAACGTTCTAACTTATCGCGCGTCTCTTTTGAACTGTAGGCCGCATCCGCATAAAGGACAGTCTCATCACCCAACAAAAGCGTATCGCGCTCTTGGCTGTCGTGTACATTGCCAGCCATTACTGTCTGGCGTTGGATGAAGCCGTCCTCGTCAACACCCGTATGAACCGAGTAGCCATATGTGGATTTTAGAGTGCCGCGGCTATCTTTCTTTACATGCCAGCCTCCATCTGGGTCGCGTTTGGGCTTGCCGTCTTTGCCCTTTCCCGAGCCAGATTGCGCTGCTTCAATCGGGGTTGCATCGATGATGTTAATGCGACCTTCCGTCAAAATGATGTTCTTGGCTTCAAGTTAACGGTTGATCTCTCCCAATAACCGTTCCCACAGATCGTGTTCGACAAGATGGTTGCGGAACCGTCCCAGTGTAGAAGCTTCAGGAACATCGCCGCCTAACTCAAGGTGGCAGAATTTGCGAAACAATAAATCACGATACAAGCATTGAGATAGTTCAACATCAGATAGGCGATACCACACGCCCAACAACAACCCTCGAAACAGGGTCAAAAGCGGGTAGCTTGGACGGCCCGTCTTGGAGGCATAAATCGAGGATAATATCGGTTCTATTTTAGACAAGTCCAAAACCGCTTCCGTGTCGTCAAACGCATGGAGAGCGGGGTGTTCTAAATCACTGCTGGAGACAAAAAGTTCAGCTTGGGTGACAAAAGGTTTCTGCATGAAACAAGGATACCAAATATCCATGCTATTGGGAATCTTCCAGTTATGCTGAGGTCTCGACATATAACTTACTAAGAATTTTGCGGACATTAGGTCCATTTATTAGAGGGGTTGTTGGGGGGAACTACACTCCTGGATAGGTTAGTCTTCTCAAGGATAGCTTAGCTTTTTGATTTAGATTTTGTAGGAGTTAATCTTATTGGATGAAAGGGGAGGAATACATGTTTGAAAGCTTGCAGCTCCCCAAAGCGTTCTGGGTCTCTATAATTATAGGTTATGCCTTTTGTTTATTGTCATTTTTTGTATTGGTAACTGCAACCTTAGACCCTCTTGCTCCCAATCATGTATTAAATAATCATGCTACAACAAAGCTCACTAGTATTCGTTTGGCGATTTTAACGTTTGGTTTGGTTAGCATCTTGTTCACGCTGAAATATTCCTTAACGTACGCTAAGTACGTAACGGTGGCATTAACTGCATGGGCTATAGCCATGTACTTTGATGACCACTTCGTTTTGTACAATATGGTTGAATATCCCGAAGGGGGAGTAATTTCCTTAGTACAGTCCCTGCGTCCAATTCTTATCATAAGTTTAATTTGGATGTGCTTTGAACTCACATTTAGCCCTCACCTTACGGATTGACGGTATGGTAGAGAAGAAAATAACTGATCTTGAAATTGTAGCCATCCTGGAAGCCTTTTCCAAAAGTCAGCCTATAGTAACCGATCGTACTGGTCAGTCATCATCGTTTAGGGCTTTATTCTGTTTTATCAATTTATATGTTTTATTGTTTATAGCTTTGTATTTTATACTGAAAATTAACCAGTTTGCTACACTAGATACAAATTCACTCACCGAAGAGTTCTTAACTGTCTTAGAAGGGAGGGTTTTTGTGCTGTTTTGGCTTTTTGTATCTCTCAACATGACCGCCTATTTTAATGTTGGGTTTAAGGCCGTTTGTCTTATTATTTTAGTTTATATGCTTAACAGTACAATTGATAATACTATTCTTTTTTCGGGCCTAAAAGATTTGCTTGATGAGTTATATTTTTTAGCGTTTATGATCACTATCCCGTTGTGTGTTATTGCCGTAGCGGGGCTCATGATTATTTACAAAGACAATTTCGAGACGTCCAGCCCGCTAACATCTGTGGCAGTGTCAGGCAAAGCTACTTAACATCGCACGAGCGACGTTAACGCATGATATAATAAAAACACTCTCCATTCTGCTACTTTAAAACCAGCCCTGAAGTCATCCGACTTGCAGTAATGACGTACGTTAGGCACTATAAGATAAAACCACTTGAGACGGGCAGGGCTTCCTTATAGGTAGTTATCGCAACATGATTTGCTGGACGCCTCACAGATTTTGAGGCAGATTGTGAGTGTTGAACAGGGGGATTCTGCACTCTGTGCGTTAGAGTTTAGCACATTTATTAGCACATCATGATAATGCTGTTGTAAGCATATGTTTTTAGATGTTTAAATTATACCGCATTCCATCATAATCCGCGTGTCCGGGGTTCAAGTCCCTGTGCCGCTACCAAACTTNCANTANAATCAGTNACTTAANTTTTTGGTTGACGCATATTGTGCGT
>JGI20153J14295_10002821_pt1 | contig 12009 bp, 10 predicted proteins | sample COG_03_FD_14295 | JGI IMG/M metagenome (IMG submission 14295) | reverse complement strand
CGATTATTGCCCAGAGTATGCGCGAGATACATGGGGATATTCCCGTGGCGCCGGGCTTAATGATCGCCGCTTCAGACAGCCGACACTACGGCAAGGTGGCAGACAATGCCTACAGATTTAATCCAATCCGGTTGACTCCAGAATTGCTGACAGGATTTCATGGCACCAATGAGAAAATTTCGGTGGCTGACTATGCGCAGGGCGTGCGCGGCTATATAAGAATTATTGCCCATGGCACAGCCGAGTAATTATATTTTGAGATTGCCACAATGAAACTAGCAGCACTGATACTTCTGATTGTTATTTTGGGGCTAGCCATACCCTACGTCGACAAAACCCATGGCTTAAAGTCTATTTCTGCCGCAGATCTTCCAGCTGAGGGAGCCTGGGCAGCACTGACCGAAGGCAACCTTTACTACCGTTGGTATTTGCCAAATAAGGCCGATAGCAATGGCCAAACCCTGGTGTTGATCCATGGATTTTCCACACCGCATTTTGTCTGGGATGGGGCTCGGCAGTTTTTTCTCGATGCTGGGTATAGGGTTCTGGTCTATGACCATTTTGGCCGGGGGTTTTCTGAGCGGCCATCCACAGATTATGATGCGCAGCTGTATGTTCGGGCCCTGAAAGAGCTTTTGGATTATCAAAATCTCGCCCAGCCTGTCCATCTGGTTGGCTATTCCATGGGCGGTGCGATTTTGGGTCATTTTGCCCAGATCTATCCAGACAGGGTTAAAACCATGTCGCTAATAGCGCCAGCTGGTTTTATGACCGAGCAACCTGCTACTAGCAGTTTGGTTAATATCCCGCTAATAGGCGAATGGCTGGGGCATATGTTTGCGGACAATATGCTGGTCAGTGATATTACCGAGACAGAAATGGCCAATATAGATGACCCTTTTGCCATTCCTAGAGGGGAGTTTATTATCAAGGTAGGTAAACAGATGCAGTACTCTGGGTTTGTGGAGTCTCTGGTTTCTACCTTGCGGAACTTCAATCTATTTAACGCCTTAGAGAGCTTTGAGCTGGTGGGCAAACTGGGTATTCCAACCCTGGCTATATGGGGCACGGATGATGCAACAGTGCCGTTTATGGGCAGTGAAAAGTTGCTGGAGGTTATACCTCATACTCAGCTAGTGGTGATTGATGACGGGGGCCATAATATTACCTATATGCAGCCCAGCATTGTGGGGCCTGCTATTGTAGAGTTTCTCGATCGGAGTGTTGCCGATTAACCGCCTTTTCCTAGGTGGCCTGCGCGATTAACTCGATCGAGAAAAACAATCTTTTCCTGCGTATAAAAAGTTCGAGCTGTTATTATTCGGCTTTGTGAATTTGCTGAAAATTATTTAGATTTAAACTTCAACTATAAAAAGAGAAAACTATGTTTAGTCATATTATGATCGGTGCCAATAGCATCGAAGAGTCAAAAAAATTCTACGATGCTATTTTGGGTGAGTTAGGTTACAAACCTGGCATGGTTGATCCCAAGGGCCGTTGTTTCTATTTCAATGGTGATTCTATTTTTGCTTTGAGCGTACCTATTGATGGTGAGCCAGCCAGCCATGGTAACGGCAGCACCATAGGGTTTAATGTAACCTCGACAGAGCAGGGCGATGCCTGGCACGCTGCCGGTTTGGCAAATGGCGGTACCACCTGTGAAGATGCGCCAGGAGTGCGTGAGGGCGGTGCTATGGGCGATATGTATCTAGCTTATCTGCGTGATCCTGCTGGCAATAAGATCTGCGCACTGCTGCGTATGGGCTAAGTTTCCATTGAATAGACTACTAAGACAGGTTCATAAATATCTGAGCCTCGCAATTTCTACTCAGCTGCTGCTGTGGACTATCTCGGGCATCTATTTCTCGTTTAATGAGATTGACGATATTCGGGGTAGCCAGTACCTGGTTGATCAGCCGGTGAGAGATTTTTATATTAGTGGTGCGGTCAATTTACCTCAGGCTCAGGGCATCAGTTATTTCTATCGCCTTGATCAATTGCTGATAGAAGCCAAGACGGATGAGGGGGCAAAGTTTTATCAGGCCGATGGCAGCCCTGTTGAAGCTTTGTCAGAGGATCAGGCCCGAGCTCTGGTGGAGCAGAATACAACCCTTGCTGTTGGGACTGTTAGTCAGATTACCCAGGCAGAAGCTGGTGCAGAATATCGCGGCAGAGCCCTTCCTCTTTATAGGGTAGAGGCTAGTGCTGGTGACGAGTTGGTCAATGTGTATGTAAACCCCTATTCAGGGAAAATCGTTGCGGTGCGCTCGGACGCCTGGCGCACCTGGGATTTTCTGTGGGGCCTGCATATTATGGATTGGAACGAGAGAGATGACTTTGGTAATGTATTTATTCGTTTCTTCTCTATTCTGGCCCTAATCAGTTCGTTATCCGGCATCCTTTTATATTTCAAGATTCGTCGGCGTTAGTTACCCTAGGGTCGCAACTCCTGCTGCTGTTCAAGAATATTCTCTCTGTAAAAAGGCGGTATTGGCATTGACTGCCGGGTTTTAGGGTCCACAAATACCTGGGTTAATCCGCCTTTGGCTAACAGGGTCCCGTCGGCATTATTATATAGTTCAAACACCGCGTCGGCGCTGGATTTACCCAAGCGGCCGTATCCCGCATAGACTGCAATCTCAGAGTCTCCTGCAATTTCATTGAGATAGTCGCAGTGAATATTCACGGTAAATATCAAACAGGGCGCGGAGAGAGGATCCATAATACTCAGGCCCAGTTGCTCCATATAGGCCCCCAGCACCTCATCGCCAAACACTAGGTAGTTGGCAAAGTACAGATGCCCCTGAGCGTCCAGATCGCTGTACCTTACTTTGACAATTTCGCTAAAGGGTAGCTGGCTATTGATTGTGGAACCCAAAATAACAACTCCTGTTATAGTTTGATTTACACCAGTATGATTAATAATATCTGGTCCTAGGCCCGGATAGTACGGCATTATGAATGGGCACCTAAGCCCAAGTAAAGCAGCAGAACAATAAGAAGATTGCCCTATGTCAGCAGCCGCAACGCCTTTCTATACAGTCCATAGTCGACACAGCAGTTTAGTGTTGGACTGCGGCAGCAATGGTCCGGCTATAGTCTACTGGGGGGTGCGCCTAGACCAGGGCACCAGTCCGGAAATGCTGGCACTGCTGGCAACCCAACAAGAGGCGCCGGCCTGCCAACCTCAGGAGGCACCCATTTCCCTGTCACCAGAAATAGGTGCTGGCTTTCAGGGCAATCCGGGCATTCAGGTACATCGAGGGGGCACAGGTTGGGCGGTCAGTGCGCAGATTACCTCAGTAACCCAAGATAGCGATACCCATCTGACTATTGTATCTGTCTGTGAGGGCACTCAGATTCGCGTTACCCATAGAATTGGCCTTGATGCTGACAGCGATCTGTTAACTGCTAGCACAGAGCTGTGCAATCTGGGTGATAGCCGTCTATGGGTAGAGCAATGCAATGCGCCTAGTATCCCTGTGCCTGTGCACTACAATAAAATTCTTGGTTTTCAGGGCCGCTGGGCCAAGGAATTTCAGCTTCAGCCGGTGGACCGATTTATGGGCACCTATCTGCGGGAAAACCGATCTGGGCGAACCTCCCATGATTCATTTCCCGGTGTCATTATTCATACTGAGCAGACCAGCGAGAGTGTCGGCGCTGCCTATGGGCTGCATCTGGGTTGGAGTGGCAATCATCATCTTCGTGTTGAAGAGCAGTTTACCGGTCGTGCCTATGCCCAGTTGGGGGAGCTATTTTTTCCCGGTGAGCTGAGTCTTGAACCCAGCCAATCCTATTGCTCGCCGGTGCTCTATGGCGCCAGTACTAATAATGGATTATCAGAGTTATCCGGCTGCTTTCATCGCTATATCCGCTCCCATCTGACCGCTAGCCGTATGGCGGGTAAGGCCAAGCCGGTGCACTTTAATACCTGGGAGGCCATGTATTTTGATCTATCGCTGGAACGGCTTCAGGCCCTGGCGGACAGTGCCGCGGAGCTGGGTGTAGAGCGTTTTGTGCTGGATGATGGCTGGTTTAAAAACCGCAAATCTGACCGCGCTGGGCTGGGGGACTGGACTGTGGATGAGACAGTTTTTCCCGATGGATTAGGACCACTATTTGAAACTGTGCAGGTTAGGGGTATGGAGTTTGGCCTGTGGATTGAACCTGAGATGGTAAACCCGGATAGCGATCTGTATCGCGCTCATCCGGACTGGATTTTGAGCACGCCACCAGCCCCATTAATTCTATCGAGAAATCAGCTGGTGCTGGATTTAACCAGAGCAGAGGTTCAGGACTATCTGTTTAACTGCATTGATGGGCTGCTGAGCCAGTACCCCATTGCCTACTTAAAATGGGATATGAATCGGACGATTAATCAGCCCGGCAATACCGAGGGGCGAGCGGTGACCCATTACCAGACAATGTCCCTTTATCAGTTGCTTGGTCGTGTTCGCGCGGCCCATCCACTGGTTGAAATTGAGAGCTGCTCCTCTGGGGGTGGCCGCGCTGACTTTGGTATTTTAGCTTATACGGATCGTATCTGGCCCTCGGATAGCAATGATGCATTGGATCGACTTGCCATTCAAAAAGGCTTTTCAATGTTTTTCCCGGCAGAATTTATGGGTGCCCATGTGGGGCCCAAAGACTGTCATATCACTGGGCGCAGTATCAGCATGGCTACTAGAGCCGGGGTGGCACTGTTTGGGGATATGGGTATTGAGGCCAACTTACTGGATATGGATAAGGACGAAAAAGCCGAATTAACCGCCGCTGTGGTACTGCATAAGCAGCACCGTCAATTGATTCACAGCGGCGAGTTGGTGCGGCTGGATACTCAGGATTTTGAGAATAGTTTTGGGATAGTTGCCGAGGATAGAGAGGAGGCATTATTTTCCTATACGCTGCTAGCAAGCTCGCCCAATACTCATGCTGGTCGTCTGCATTTTTCTGGCCTGAATCCGGATAGGCTCTATACAGTGGATATTATCTGGCCCCTAAAGCCGAGCAGTTCATCTCCATCCATTCTGGATAGGATAAATGGCGCAGTCATTAGTGGTGATGCCTTAATCCATGCCGGGCTGCAGTTGCCGATTATGCAGCCCGAGACTTTATTGGTTTTCCATCTTCAGCAGAGCTAGACTGCCTGCAAACCAATAAACTCTGCTTTGTTACCCAGCACCAACCGGTTAATGGTCAGTGCTAATCCAACACAGATAAAGAAGGTGAAAAACATCATATGAATATAATGCAGCGGCATCCATAGCCAGATAAAACAGGCATACATCAGCACACCAAAGATCACTGCCGCAATAGCCGCACGATAGTCCACATTCTTAAAGAGTAGACCCACAGCAAAGCAGGCCAGTATTGGCATACTAATCAGACCCCAGAGCTCTTGAAGCAGATTAATAATGCTATCCGATTGGGCATAGACCGGCACCATAGCCACGGCGATCAGCACAAACACCCCTGTAGCTATGCCGCTGAGTACCCGCACATTAGGTTTTTCATCAATATAGCGCTCGTGCAGATCACAGACATACATGGCCGCGGAACTATTGACCATACTGTTAAAGGAACTCAGCACTGCGGCTGCAATAGCAGCGGCAAATACTCCAGATAGCCAGCTTGGTAGCAAATCACCCACAATGCGCCCGTAGGCCTGATCGCCAATATCACCGTAGAGTTTAAAGGCAACAATACCTGGGATAACCACCATAGAAGGAATAAAGATCACCCGGATAAAGGCTGCGGCATACACACCTTTCTGAGCCTCTTTTACTGTGGGTGCCGCCATGGCACGCTGGGTAATAGTTTGATTGGTACTCCAGTAAAAAATCTGGATTAGGAACATACCGGTTAATAATGTATGCCAGGGCACTGGCGAGTCGCTATCGCCAATCAGTGTCAGGCGCTCGGCCGGAATACCGCTGAGATCAAAGTCTATAGCCATCAGCGATAACACCACTACTAGAAGCCCCATTAGCAGCACCAGCACACCACCGTAGGTGTCGGACACAGCCACAGCGCGCAACCCACCCAGTACTGAATAGGCCGCGCCCACCAGTGCAAAGGCAATGGCGATGGTTATTAGATCCGCATCAATACCAGTCATGGAGATCATAAATAGCGCGCCGGTATAAATCACCGCAGGCTGAAAGACAAACACATTGATNAACAGGAACATGGTGGAGACCAGCGCCCGCACATGCTTACTGTCATATCGCCGCTCAAGAAGCTCAGTGGTCGTAGTGCAATTATTACGGTAGTACACCGGAAGAAAAACCTTAGCCAATACCATCAGGCCTACAAAGCCTGCCAGCTCCCAAAGAGCTAGCAACAGCATTTGATTGCCATTCATGCCCACCAGCTGGTCGGTACTGAGGTTGGTCAGAGTAATGGAGCCTGCGACAAACACCCAGGTCAGGCCGCCGCCGGCGAGAAAGTACTCTTTGTTGGAGTCTGTTGAATGTCGATTTTCACCGCGACATTTAATGTAGGTGATCAGTGCAATAGCACCTAGGACAAAACAGAATACGGCTAGTTGAATGGCTTGCTCGCTCAAGGGAGACTCCTATTTATTATTGTTAGTATTTTGGGTCAGTTAGCAGTGGCCATTTAGCTGCGCCACAGGGTTACTCCATGGGGCTCAATAATAGCATTGCCCAATATAAGCTCAGCCTCTTTATCCAGAGGTATTGTTTGGGGCTCAGCTGAGTAGTTAAAGGCAAACAGCAAATCGCCTCTCTGGCTGACTCGGATATCGGCGCCAAATCTATAGGTTTGGATATTCGCTTGCTGGCAATACTGCTGGAAAAAATCCAATAAAAATTCTCGATTGGTCAATGTGCCAATATAGGTGGAGCGACCCTGACGCACCACAGCGGGCTCGCCGTTATCATAGCGGGCCAAGATCTCTGACTCTCCGGCATCGATTTGCTCGCACCAGCTGCCGCTCTGGTATTGCTGATTATTCCAGCACAGCCCTTCCATACAGTCGGCACGCAGAGTTTCCATCGATAGCACACGAATGGGAATTAGCTGTTGCAATAACCCAGGTGGCAATGTGGCGGGATAGCCAAACTCTGAGGTTTTGGCACCAGCTCTGGGGCCAAAAATAAATTGGGCGCTACTGGCTTGGCATTTATCGACAAAGGCCTGATCCACCATAGGTAGGCTGGGAGCAATAATTAATGAGTAGGGCCCGAAGTCAGAATCCACAGAGATAAAGTCTATATTGATCCCTAGTTCCCGCAGTGCACTGTAGTAGGACAGCTGCACCTGATTAAACTCATAGGCCTCTCCCTGCTTTTCTATATCGCTGACCCAGAGTCCCTCGGCACCGGTAATAATGGCCACAGAAGCCGGCTGTAAAGGCTGGTTAGCAATATCCAGTGCCGCCACTTCGGCCATGGCCTGCTCGGCTTCTGACCAGGCTTCAGTTTTGGAGTTATCTGGACGTAGTAGGCCTGCATGCATCTGCTCCTGGGCAAAGGGTGCCTGACGCCAGCGGAAGTAACAGACGCAATCGGCACCATGGGCAAAGGCTTCCAAGGTCCAAAAGCGAATCATGCCCGGTGCGGGGCGCGGGTTACTATTGGCCCAGTTTACCGGCCCCGGCTGTTGTTCCATAACCCAGAAGCCACGGTTCAACAGCCCGCGGGTTTGATCATGGTAGTAGGTGGCAAAGTCCGGATGCCCGGTGCGCATATAGGGCATTAGCTGCTCTTTGGGGGCACCGGTTAGCAGCAGATCGGTGCGGCCCAGAGGGTAATTATCATAGCTAGTAAAGTCCAATGGTGCGGCAAGAGCAAAGTTGTCCACCCCGGTTTCATTCATGGGGATAAAGTTATGGGTAATAAACTTGCCCGGCGCATATTGGCGAATAATCTCCACCATGGGATTGTGATAGGCAATGACCTGATCTGAGGAAAAGCGCCGATAGGCTAGACGATGGGCCGGGCTAGTTTCTGTCACTGCACCTATGGGCAGTTCTATCTCAGAAAAGTCGCGATACTCCATGGACCAAAATACATTGCCCCAGTCGCTGTTGAGCTGATCTATGCTGGTATAGCGCTGGCGACACCAGTCCTGAAATGCCTGTTTGGCCAGAGCTGAGCCACTGAGGGCGGTATCGTGACAGCAGAGTTCATTGTCTGTCTGCCAGCCCACTACGCCATCATGCTTGCCATAGCGAACTGCTAGAGCCTCGGTAATGCGCATTGATTCTCGTAGATAGACTGCGCTGGAAAAGTCATAGTGGCGGCGCGAACCAAAACCTCTGGTGCGGCCCGTAACTGGGTCTACAGGTAATATCTCTGGATGCTGGTCGATCAGCCATTTAGGTGGCGTGGCGGTGGGAGTGCCCATCACCACTTTAAGACCGGCATTGGTCAGGGTAGCAATGGCATTATCCAGCCAGGCAAAATTATATTCCCCGGGGTTGGGTTCCAGTCTCGACCAGGCAAACTCGCCTATGCGCACATAGGTTAAGCCTAGCTCGGCCATCATTTTTGCATCTTGCTCCCACTGGGATTGGGGCCAGTGCTCTGGGTAGTAACAGACTCCGAACATATGATTACCTGCTCAATTATTGGCGGTAGAAGCGCAGGCCACTGGCCCAGAGATGTTTAAAGCCGGGCCAGGGGTCTCTATGCTGATTTAAGCTGCCCTGATACTGCTGACTATCCTCGTCCATGGGCAGATAGCCGCATCTGGCACCATCGCCTTTTACATGGCAGTCTAAAAAGGCCAGGCTCATATGTTCCAGCACCCGATTAATGGTTTCTATATCCCAGCTGGGGTCGAAGTAGTGACCCAATTCAAAGTCCGTCTCAAAAGAGGCTGCTGGCGCTGGGTGGGGGCCAATATTATGACGGGCATTTTCAAATAGCAGCAGATAATTATGGTTGCCACCAGTCTGTTTATAGAGCTTCTCTATACCCTGAGTAAAACCGGAAGTATTGTCCTGATCGCCAGCNACATAGAGGGNNGGAACGCTAATATTGGCCATGGCCTCGGCGCTGTGTACAGCGTATTCACCACCCCAGGGGGCAAATAACTGCACTGCCTTCCAGCGCGGGTCTATTTTATCGCGGCCGGCATAACAGGAGTTAAGGGCCAGAGGCATAACCAGAGCCACTGGAGCAGGGATGCCAAATTCCTTAAGCATTTTATAGGTAAAGTCAAAGCAGCCACCCACTGTATTGATGGCGCCAAAGCCTCCCATGGAATGGCCAATAATTGCTGCCCTATCTGTATCCACAATACTTTCTACCGGATTAGGCTGTTCGCTAAAGTAGTCCAGTAGAAACTGCTGATCTCGGGCGCGGTTATACAATGTGCTTATCATGCCGGCGGGGCGATCCGCGGGGGTTTTAATTTCGGCATTGGTTGAGTCTTTGTGATCTATACCCACCACCACATAGCCATGACTGGCCAGGTGTTCTCCAAGATAGAACATCTGGGTGCGGTAGCCGGTAAAGCCATGGGAGAGCAGAATTAACGGAAAGCTGCCGCTCTCTAATGGGGGCGCATCGCGATAGGCATCGCCCTGAAGCTCAAAGGGCTTTTGCAGGCGAGTAACATTTTTATAGGTCGCCTGGGCTACCTCTTCAGGTGCCTGAGCTGGATACCAGACTTCTAGTACTAGGGGTCGTTCAATGCTGGTAATAAAGTTGCTGGTATTTAGGCGCTTGGGGTCAGTGGCTGTGATGCTGGTTACGCCTACATCATAGTCTCCAGGAAAAGCCAGTTCCGGAGTGACAGGAGGCTGATCTGTATAGAGTTGCTCGGCACTCAGGCTGATGCTGCTAACGAGCGCAGCACTGATAATTGCGGCTATCCGCAGTCCGTTGATAATCACCTGTTACCCCTGTAAAAGCCCGCCGGCAAGTTTTTATTATTGCGCTCTGGGTTAGCGTTGTTGTTAATTCAGAATCGCGTTATGGTTGATGGTATATTAAAACAAAAGCAGGCAGGTATACAGGCTATGAACAGAGTCTCTAGCTAACCAGGCCTGTTACCGCAGGGGACCGTCCCATGGGCGAAACAACAAAATATCCAAGTCTTGAGGGGCGCTCGGTCTTTATTACCGGCGGTGCCACTGGCATAGGTGCCGCTATGGTTGAGGCATTTGCCCTGCAGGGCGCCAAAGTTGCCTTTGTGGATCTGGATGCAGAGTCTGCTGTATCCCTCTGTGCCAGGCTTGAGGAGCAGACTGGCATCAGGCCCTGGTTTCAGCTAGTTGATATAACTGACACTGAGGTGCTACAGGGCTCTATTACAGCCGCGGTGGAGGCCCTGGGGCCGCTGCAGGCCCTGGTTAATAATGCCGCCAATGATAATCGTCATTCCCCCGCAGAGGTCACGACCCGGAGTTGGCGTGACTGTATGGCCATTAATCTGGATGCGGCATTTTTTGCCACTCAGGCCGCCGCGCAGCTCATGGCTGCGCAGAATCATGGCGGTTCGGTGATCAACCTTAGTTCAATTAATGCGCTGCTTGGTCCCACCAATATGCCCGGCTATGTGACTGCCAAAGCTGGTGTGGTGGGTATGACCAAGGCTCTGGCACGGGACTATGGGGAGTCGCAAATACGGGTCAATGCTATTTTGCCCGGATGGGTAGTGACTGATCGTCAGCTCGATACCTGGTTAACCCCAGAGGCTGAGGCGGACTGGATGAAACAGGTGGCACTCAAGGAGCGGCTGCAGCCCTCTGAGGTGGCTAATTTAGCACTGTTTTTGGCGGCAGATGATAGCCGCATGATTACAGGTCAGAGCTTTACCATCGACGGTGGCAGGACCTGACCCATGGCCGAATCTGTCTTTATTGCCGGTGACTGGGGTAGCACTCATCTGCGCCTCTATCTCTGTTGCCTTAACAGCATAGAGATTACTTCGGGGCCAGCTTCAGAGACAGCTGAGATATTAGCCATTCGAAATGGCCCCGGGTGCAGCAAAATAGATAATGATTTTGAGCAGATTTTCTTTGATTTGGTGGCAGACTGGATTGAACAGTATGGCCCTGTGCCGGTAATTCTGTCCGGGGCAGTGGGCTCTAATATCGGCTGGCATACAGTGCCCTATTTAGACTGTCCCGCTGGGCCAGACCAGATAGCTAGGGCTACAACGAAATTGCATGTTCGCGGGCTAGACCTGTGGATACTCTCCGGCCTCAAAACTCTCAATGCACTGCAGACTCCGGATATTATGCGCGGCGAAGAACTGCAGCTGCTAGGCTGGATGCTGACCCAGAGTAAACAGGCCAGTGAACAGATTGTGATGTTGCCCGGCACCCATAATAAATGGGCTCTGGTGAAGGACGGCCAGGTAGACAGCTTTGTTACAGCCTTTACCGGGGAGCTGTACTCTCTGTTGGAGCAGCAGAGTATGCTGATTACTCAGCCCATGGCAGAGAATTTTTCTGATAAGTTTTTTATGCAGGGCGTGGAGCTAGCCAAGACCTTGCAGCCAGGCCAGCTGCTAAATGCATTATTTGGCACCCGCAGTCGCCAGATTGCCGCGGAGCTAACGGCGGAGGATGCAGCCTCCTATTTGTCTGGTCTACTGGTGGCCTCTGATATTATTGGCTCTATGGCGCTATTAAATCTAGGAGCCCAGATTACCCAGGTGGTAATTATTGGTAATCAGATGCTGAGTTATGCCTACCAACTGGCGCTGAGTTCTCTGGGGATAGCCGCTAAGATTTGTGATCCAGCGCAGATTGCTGTGGCTGGCTATCAGGCCGTTTATCAATCTCTAGATAGGGACAGAGACCAATGACAGAAAAATTAGACAGCTGGTTTGCACAGATGCCGGTTATTGCTATTTTGCGGGGTGTGCGTCCAGAGGAAGTGGTGGATATTGGCGAAGCACTCCACAGGGCAGGTATTGGTACTATTGAAGTGCCTTTAAACTCGCCAGAACCTTTCAATAGTATCGCTAATTTGGCGCAGGCTATGGGTGATCGCTGTGTTATAGGTGCAGGCACTGTATTGA
>JGI20153J14295_10002814_pt1 | contig 12019 bp, 26 predicted proteins | sample COG_03_FD_14295 | JGI IMG/M metagenome (IMG submission 14295) | reverse complement strand
GGCTTCTTTCTCGCCTCCGAACACTTCCTTCATAGCTGATACAGCAAATGATGAGATCCTATCTTTCTTTGCTTTAGTGCTTCTAGCTGGTTTAACCTGTTTATCAGTTGTGCTAATTGGTTTAGGAGCTAACCTCTTATTGTATTTTCGACCATCATGCTTAGATGTATCCTGTGATTTAATGTGTTTAGCCATGAATTTATAACGAATTGCTACTTAATTCGTTTGTCGTATAATTTATTGTATATCTCGTTTATACCNAAGTCAATGTCTTTCATTGTATACCTCTCTGTTAAAGTTGCTTTTTGATGTCCTTTCTCCATAGAAACAAAATAAACTACATTGTCTGTAGTAGAGGGATATATTTTATACCCCTCTTTAAAACAGTACCTTATAGCGTCATAGTTCGTAGTAAATGGTTTCTTAACTATTCTCTTCCTTGCCATTTTCGTATATATAAGGTAGCTGACAGTTGCACAAAGGTAAGTTTAACTGACAGCCACACATTGATAGTTGATTACTCATTGTCTTCCTTTTTAACACCTCTAAGCTCAGCTAATAACTCCTCTAGCTTACTTATTCTGATGTAATTCATTGAGCTAACCTTCTCTAGCCTAGCTATTCTTTGTCTTTGGTTCATTTTTTCTTGTCGCATAATCCTGTGTTTATTTGGTTATCTATTGTTTCTATTAGTTGTCTTAATCTACTTCTCTCCCAGATGCCTAATCTTACGCCACCTATTGAAAGTTCATACTCATGCTTAGAGTGTTGATGTACTACTACTTTGTTATAATCCATTTATACCTGTTATTATCATGTTAAATTTACTTAAAGCCATCTCAACCTTACTGCGATCCCTTAACTTATCTAATACAGCTACCGCCTTCAGGTTGTCTTCGTTGTCACTTATTAGTTTAGTGGAGTTCTCATATTTAACGTAGCTCCATACATCTTCAAGTCTTTGATCGTATTTAACCTTATAGTTGAATGACTCTATGCTATTAGATATAGACGAAGCTCCCATGCCTGTCATCCTAGATATCTCTGTGCAATTATATCCGTCAATGTCCTTTAGATACTTAAATAGCATCATTCGAGAGTCTATATATCTCTGTTGTCTACTAACCTTTAGTATATCATCTACTTGCATAGCTTTAGCTACAGTTTCAATCAACTTCTTCTGCGAGTCTGTCCAGTTCGTTGTCATATTCTTCTTGTATTGCTTGTTTAGTTTTATATTTTGCAAACTTAATCGCTTTTTGAATACCCCTACAGGCTTCGTACTCTTCTAGTAGCTCCATGTCTTCGATAGCCGCCTCTAAGGCTTCCACCTCTATACCTTCATAAAGATCATGTAAGCTAAGTAACCAATAGGCATCCTCTTTTGATTTATTATACATTTGTTCTTAGTTTTAATAGATTAAACGTTTGTCTGTACTTAAATTCAGCTTTACCCTTGTAAAACTCTTTATATAATTCATACACTGCTCTTGACATTTGATACCTAGTAGTTAATGGTTCTAGCAGCTTAGTTGCGTAAGCCTTACCCTTGCCTTTACATACCTTTATATTGTCTGCTGAGTCTCCTACTATCATCTGAGTATAAAACGCTCTTAAAGCGTCTAATTCCGACTGAACTATGAACTCTTTTTTATTGTAGTTGTAAACAACGCAAGGAAATTGTAAATAATCCTTATCTATTGCTACTATAACTACATTCTTACCTTCATTACTATGCTTATACCAAGCTGAAGCAATTAAGTCATCTGTCTCACATCCATAAGTGTACTTAGCATCCCAATATTCTTTTGAGTGTTTATGTAATGCACTTAAATGTTCTGGAATCTCCATATCCCTTCTGTTTGCCTTATATGTATCTGTTACAAACTTCCTGAAGTTACCTTTAGAACCGCTAAAGACTGAGAAACCATCTATTGTGTACTTGCTACTTAGGTAGTCTAACACTTCGTTGATTTTATAGTCCATCTTATCCTTAGCGTCTAATATGGTATCTGAAGTAACAGCCGATGCAAATATTATACTATCCGCATCTATAAGAACTGTGATTGATTTACTCATTGTTTTCTAAATGTATTTGTAATGCTGCTAACGCTCGCCAAGCTACCTTAGTCAGGTGTAATACTCCATCGTCATCCATTGGGTCTTTAGAGTGGTCTATTAGGTGTCTCACTAGAGCGTCTTCGTTATCAAAGCTCTTTGTCTTATCCCAATGTAAAGGTTCATCTGGATGATGCTGATCGTTTCCAGCTTGACTTGCTTTAGATACCTCTTTCAATGCGTCAGGGAAGTATTTTAGCACCCCAGAGTAAACTGGCATCTTCTTACGTTTCTGTGCTTCAGTCTCTTGCTGAGCAAAAGGTGGGTAGTTTAACATATACTCAATGTGATCACCGTTATACATATACCTATAATAAAGACCTCTCTCTATTGCACTAGCCTCTGACTCGGCTTCTTTCTCAGCTCTCATTATTTCTTCATATCTATTCATACTGCAACTCATATTTAATTGTTTTAATTGGGGAGCTTTCACACTCCCCTGTTATTATTTAGCTATTTAGAAACTGCAAGTAAGCAGAGTGACTAATCTTGTACTGTGTATCATCTGTATTAGACTGCATAATATATTGTAGTGTTCCAGCTGGAGTTGACGATACTTTAAGTAATTTAACGTTTAGAGTTCCATCCGAAGGAGAACTATACTTAGGTTGTCCGTTTAATACTCCAAAGTGCATCTTATGTCCCATATACTTTCTTAGTTTAACATACATTGCCTCAGTCGATACAATATCACCAACATTATAATCTACCATTTTCTGTAGGTATTCTTTCTGTTGTTTCTTGTTACCATCCTGAATCATATCCCACATCTTAATACCTTCGTGAGTCTGCTTATTTTCTACATTAAGGAACTTAGTAATGTAATCCATTGAATAAGAAGGTAATCTAAATAATCTCTTAGTTTGCTTCATTATATCAAACGATTTAACAAATGTATTGAAATGTACACCAAACTTCATTGCTCTAGCGTTGATCCATCTGTTGTCGAATCTATCATTGTTTTGACCTACTACCATGTCAGCCTCATTGTAAACCTTCATAAAGTCAGTAATCAACTTCTCATCACTTTGATTCTTATCCCATGTTAAAGCGTGTATCTTAGATTCACCTAACCACTTGTAAGATATAGAGATAATTCTAGGCTCTTCTAGTAACTGCTTATGGTTAATGTACTGCTTACCCGTCCACCAGACCTTAGCGGTAATCCTACAGGTTTCAATGTCATACACTAATACCTTAAAGTCTTTAGATAGCTCCGTACCAGTCAGTCCTAGTTTTTTAGCCCAATCTCTAACAGTTCTAGTGTGTACACCAAATGTCTGTGCTAAGTTGGTTTGAACCTCACTCTTTAGTGCGTTCCTTGAATAAGCTGTCTTAATCAAGTTCTTGTCTTCTTGTGTTAATTGTTTGAATTTCATAATTGTTATTGTTTTGTAGTATTGTTATTAATTGATGCAAACATACGAAATATAAATGACATATGCAAGTTTTATTTAACTTATTTTCTTTAGTTACATGATACGATCCTGTATCTTATATCATTTAACCTGTAGTAATCCCCTATAGCAAAATTACCACAGTCAAACTCCACCTCTCCGTAGGTAACCTCTAAACTAGTTGAAGTTCCTTCTACACACATTACTTCTGTGCATTGATCTATAGAGCAGCTAGACGTTAAAGCTAATACTACTGCTGCAAATATCACCCATAACAGTGATTTTGTACTAATTGATAATTTTTTCATAATTGTTGTTGTTTTATTATTGATCGCCATTATTGACTGTGCAAACATACGAAATATTATTCATATAAACAAGAAAAAGGGAAACTATTTTAGCTTCCCTTCTTAGATTAATTGTTTTCGTACACATTTCTCAGGTCTGTTACCATCCTCCTAACGCAACTAGAGCAGTTAGATGTTACGCCATTCTTACTAAAAACCCTATTATATATCTTTAGTAGATACTTCTGGGTTAAGTAGTCTATTGTAGACGTGCTTCTAGCAAAGTACTTATCTAACTTGCCATACTCTTCCTCAGTTAAACATTCAACGTTAGTGTAGTTAAACTTCTTGTTAAGAGCTTCCTTACGCTCATCACATCCGCAATCCTCACCTACTACAGCCTTAACTGCTTTATCTATACCTGTAGCCTTAGTTATCTTCGCTATAGTGTCTCCAAGTCCTTTCGACTTGCTCTCGTTCTGCTTATTAAATTCTGCCTTGTAAGCTCTATAAGCCTTACTTCTTTTGTCACCGATAAATTCTTCCATAGTTTTTATTATTTAATTAAATGATAGTCTTCATTAAAGTAGTCTTCAGCATCTTCACTGAACAAATCTCTTATTACTTCTCTATACTTTTTTATAGAGTTATACAAGCTGCTTCTACCTATACCTATATCCTTAGATAGTTTGTCTAAAGATAATCCAGACGTGAAGTAAGCTATAAATACATTTCTGTGGTAGAACTCCCAAGTGTTAACCTCTTCATGAATCTTAGCGACTAACTTCTCAAATGCTACAGACTCTAAATCAGAAGCCTCCTCTGACACTAAGTTATTAATAGCTCTATCCATAACTTCCTGATCTTTTACCTCACCGTTAACTACGTTTTTCTTTTTCTTACCATCGAAATAAACACTTCTTAACGTCATGTACATATAGAAGTCATTGACATCGTCCTCACCGTAGGTTAANTTCTTTCCTTTCTCTAAATACTTCCAAACCTTTAAGTAAGCGTCTTGCACTACGTCTTCAACGACAGAAGGGTTGCAACCCATACTACGTACAAGTCCAACCCATCTCTGATGCTTTCCAGCTAACTTACTTAATTGTGTCTTTGCGTCCATTGTTATATTGTTTTTGTTATACTCCAATATACAACTAAATACTAAGTTTCACACTAGTAGTTTTAAATACTTCTAATTATAACCTCAACCCTAGAGTTTTCTCTATCTAACTCTGTAGGTAATATAATCTCTGTCTTAACATGATCGTCATTATCATCCTCCCAGCACCCAAGCTCTGTAACTGCATCTAGTAAATATTTAGATGTTATAGCTACAACGTTCATTTTGTCTAGCCTTCTAGCTGTCTTCTTATAGACCTTATAGGTTACCTCTACAGGTGTTTGTATAATTACACCTTCTAACTGCTCTCTAACAGCCTCTAAATACATTTTCTTAACTTGATTATTAACTAAGAAGTGTAAGTTTCTATATGAGTTCATGTTTATATAAACCCTTTTATCTTTTTTAGTCTTTCTAGGTAAGTCTACATATAAAGGACACTTTAAATTGATAATTGTTTCCATTTGTTTTGTTTAGGTTGAACTACTTTCTCTCTTGTATGTGGTATATCTGCTAAAGGATCATATAAATCACCTATAATAACAGGGAATCCAACGTCATTAACCTTAAAGCTAAATGTCTCAAAAGAGAAACCTCTTGATCTCTTACAGCTTACTGTTATCCATCCATCATTAACTGTGTTTTTTTCTAAGGCTATCTGGCTCTCACATTTTTTCTCACAGAACGATCCTAAGTGACCTGTAGGCTTATCTGAACCGAAGTTAGAGTGAATCACCGTAATTATGTGACAGTTAAACTTAGATGATAACTCCATTATTTTCTGAACACACATATTAGACTCTTCGAGATTATTAACGTCAGATACTAAATCCGCAATTCCGTCAATAACAACTAAACCCACTTCCTTACCTTCGTCAACTACCTTCTGCATATAGTACTCTATAAACTTTAACCTAGTTTTATACCCTATAGCTCTAAGCCCGAATGTATGGTAGCACCCTACATCTGCATCATCGTTCATGTCAATTACTCTCTTAAATACACGCTGTGCGTGATACTTTCCTTGCTCTGTATCAAAGTGTAAAACACACTTGTCACCGCTATGACCTTTAATCTTACCGCCAAATCTATTTTGACCTGAAGGAGATAGGTAAACGGAAGTTAATAATGATATAAAAAAGGTCTTCATTGATTTTGGTGGAGCTTGAATGAAGCTGAAGTTACCATAAGTACCTATTGGTACAGGAGCTGTTTTTACACCTGTCGTTGAGTTATATTGATATTCACCAAAGCTAAGAGCAACAGGAGGTAATTCTAATATTTCAGATAAGTCTACAAAGCAATCGTTCTCGATCTGCTCCATAAGCATCTTATCTATAGTTTCTTGTTCTGTCATCTCGTTTGTTTTATTTTGTTATGTAGTTAATTAGTAAAGCTATTATAGTAAGCAATACCATCTTAACTGTAAATCTTATATTTTCTTTCATAAGGTAAAAAAAGGGGAGTTGTTAAGCTCCCCTAGTTTAATGTTAGAATGGTAAGTCTCCGCTGTCTGCTGCTGGAGCTGGAGCTGCTTGGGCTGCTGGTGCATCCTCACGAACTACTGTAGTCATTTTACCATCCGTCCACACAACCTTACCGTTTCCGATATAAGTCTTAGACTTCTTAGCTTCTCTCTCTTCTTTAGTCTGAGAATCGAATAGACTTACATTCTGTCCAAATTGATTTGTATCGTCATTCACTGATATAGTGAAGTTATAATACGTTCCTTTCTTACCTACTACAAATTTCTCCTTTGGTAAATCTTCTACATTGATTGATACTGAAATTAATCCTGCCATAATTGTTTTGTTTTTTGTGGACTTACTTATGCCACTAGTTAATAATTGATTTGTTTTATGATGGTGCAAACATACGAAATATAATTCACACCACCTAATTTTTTACTACTTATTTTAATAAAACTTTTACTTCTGCTGATAACTTATACTTTTTCTCGATGTCAGCTATACTTCCACCTCCCTCTAAGAAAGCCTTAGCTTTAGTAAACTCAGTACTACCCTTCATAAGCCACTTACGGTTATCTGAGTGACTGTTTGTTGCGTCAGCGTCTTTGGTGTCATCAATTAAGAATAAACCGTTTAGAGCGTACTTACGAGCATATGAACTACTTGAACCGAATGATTGAGCTATGTCCATCCCTTTTCGATTAGGATCGACTCCAGCTTGAGCTGTTGTCTCAATACGTCCTTCAGCATCAAATAATACTGCTCTTGCTTCTACAAACACTAATCCACCTACTTCTTTAATCTCATCAGTTATCATCAGAGTTAGACCTACGTCGTTAAGTAATGGTTTTACTGCTTCTAAAATATCCTCGCAACTTCTGTAGTTATACTTACCGAAATTGTTACGTTGATTCTTTGGTGCTTTTAATGTAGATTGCACCTTAACTACTTTGTCGTGAAATGTCATATTGTTTTTGTTTTATTATTATTGAATTGCAAACATACAACAATTAAATGGATCTACCTAATTATTTATAACTTATTTTGAATTAATTGCCTTTTAAGTATCTCTAATCTAACTGCTGCCTTCTGTTCGTCAGTCACTTTGTCATAACCTATATTATCAAACATAGTATGACTAACTAAATCGAATATCTCTTTATCTCTATTACTCATCTCCTTGTATATTAAATATTTCGTTTCTAATTACTGCCTTATACTCTTCAGGTGAATCCTTGTCTGTTAATTCAAAGATAAATGTTTCTAACTGCATAACATAAGCGTCTGACTCTGCTATTGCTACTTGTAGTGCTTCAATCTGTGCGTTCTTAAATGATATTAAATCTCTCATAGTTATTGTTTTAATTTGTTGTTGTTTAATTTTGCTTCTAGTACTGCTATTTGTTCTATCTTCCTCTGTATAGTAGCTCTCATCATTAAGTTGTCATTAACTAGTTGAACGAGTCTATTAACTAAGTCGTCTATGTATGCTTTATTCATGATCTATAAATTCTGCACTCTCTCCACATCCATCACATATGTCATCTGATAATTCTGAAGCTGGTAACGCACAACAATCCGACCATCTGCCACCGCATGACATATCTGGATTAGCTATTGCGTATTCTATTATTTGTTCTACTGTCTTGTTCGTCATAATTGTTTATTTTATAATTGATATTGCTTTAGTTACTAACTCCTTTATTTCATTCTCCCTTTTAGTGTGTAAGTATTTAAGCTCTTTAAGTTCCTTTTGCATTTTAATGTAATGTACTCCGACTATAGATAGTCCCTTTACTAAATCCGCTAAGTCCTTATTATCTGGCTTTAAATCTGACCATTCTAAAACTTTCCTTGAGGCTGACTCAAACCATAAGTCACGCTCTCTGTCGTCTTCATAAGACATTATGAGAAGTATTTATCTAATACTAACGCATCTATGTTAGATAAACTCGTCATCATCATTACGATGTCTGTTATATCTGTCTCCTGAGCTAATACTGTATGAGTCTCAAATGAATGTCCTTGTTCTTCGCTTAAAGCGTTACAGCGACTACTACCTTTGTCATAGTCACCTTCTACTGTCAATACAGCTCCGTGTAAAATTATTTCGTACATAATGCAGTGTTTTTTTCGTGTTGTGAGTAAAAGGATTGTTTAGCGTAGGTCTGTTGACCCATTGACTCGTATCTATATCCTAAGATAGGATTGACACCTGTGTTCCAAAATTGTTTTGTTGGTTTCATTGTTATAGTGTTTAGTTTTGTTTATTTATGCTCACCACATTAGTGAGGGAAGCATCTTATTGATGGTACAAACATACGAATTATTATTCAATATACCAAACTTTATCGCATAAAAAAGAGGATTATTTCTAATCCCCTTCTTAAAATAAAACAAAACAAACACCCTAAGACTTAATAAAGAAGCCCATTTCTTTCAAACTATCCGTATCATAGTATATATAATCGGTATAAATACCTATCCTAGTAACACCTCGCATTATTAAACCCCTTATTAGTTTCATTCGTTTAACACTGTCCTTTATATTAACCCTTACACCTAAACCAACTCTGTGTGGATTCTTTGTAGTTAATGTTAAGGTTTTCGAGTTTTCTTTACACGTATAGCCTAAACCTATTTGAAACCTCATCCTCTCCTCTCTAGCTATATCGTCTAATATATAGACTGGTAACCTTTCCATGTAGTTCTTTCCACTCTTTACATTACATCTAAAACACTTACAACCAAACTGACTCCAGAGTATATTCTTTAATCCCTCCTTATCATCTGCCTCTGTGTAATCAAAAGTGTATTCTGGTTTATGTGCTTCCGTATTATACATACTCTAATATACAACAAAATACTAGTATTCTAGCTATGTATTATAAATACTTATAAATAATAGTTTTCGTAAGTTTTCGTAAATAAACTTGCATATGTCAAATATTTTTTGTAACTTCGATTTAAGTTATTAAGATAATTCAACTAATATATCTTTTAAGGCATCTACAGATGCTACCCTACGGAGTAGCTAAGATATATATATATATAAAGAAATTTATTTGTAGACAGGATAGGTGTATTCCAGATTGAAATATAAATATTTACAAAACTTTAACACTTTTTATAGTGTGAAACATTTTCTTTTTTGTATATTCACTCTTTCTTATAAAGAAGGTTACACCGCATAACAAATGCGGATTGATCGAAGTATACTTGTATAAGGGATAATTATATTATTTTTTAATACCTTATTATAGCTACTCCTCAGACTTCGTCTGGTGTTTTAGTAGTTGTATATTAGTGCGACTTATAAATAAGAAATAAATTAGTCCCGAATATATATTAAATTTGGGACATTTATTATAATCTCTTTGTCTTCTCGAAGGATCTACCACCAAAGTAAGCAACAAAAACAGTTACTAGTAGTGTTTTAAGTAAATCAACCCAGCCACTATCTACATTAAAGTTCATACCGTAAGAGTCACCTATAATAAGCACCATAGTCATAACAGTTAGGAATATAAGAGTTAAGGGTCTAACGTTCTTAGATAAGAAGCTATCACTAGCCATGTCAGCAGACCATCTTTGAGATACTCCTTTCATATCCTCTAAATCTAACTCTATTAACTTTAAAGCATATTTTCTTTGCTCTTCTGTTAAAGCGTTAGGATCTGATTTGATTGCTTCCATAGCTCCTTTAAGATCACCTGAAGCTACGTTTAACGCTACATCAGCTATCTTCTTAAAGTCTAAACTTCTAAGGAAATCTCCAACTCTAGTTGAGCCATGTATTTCTTTGTATGTTTTTTTCTTATCTGGCATCTTTAATATATTTTATTAGTTCTTCAATAGCTTTATCCCAATCAACCATTTTAGCTGTAAATCTATCATGCATCCTAGGTTGCATTAAAAATACGTCGTTTGTGTGTAGTGAATCAAATAAATCATGACTTAGTTCGTGAAATATAAGTATTTTCTTTTGTCGTTCATTTAAATAATTCCAATAGTAAGGGTGTACAGATACTTCAACTCTATTAGAATCGAACATACCATGAGCTACACCAGCATAAGGAGTTTTAACTAAGCTAGCATCAAATACTACTTTAAAGTCTCTCTTCTTAACTTTTATGTCGTTCTCAGCTAGTATTTCAAAATACTCGTCTACATAAGGCTGTAGCCTACTTGAAACTTCATACTTATAGCTCTTACATGAGCTTAGTAAAGTTATTAGCAATAAACTTAAATAGACCCCCTTCATGTTAAACATACCCCAGAATATTAAACGTTCGACCATCGAGCCTCATGCCCTCTTATGTCGTAATGTGTAAATGTATTATATTTACCAAGCCCTCCTTGACTTATGAACTTCCCTTCCATTAACCTATCTAACGCTATGTAGACTTTGTTTGTAGATATATTCTTTATCACTAGGTCACTAGCTTTTCCCAGAATATGCTGCGAATTAGAAACCCCTCCAATATCTTTATTGTGAGCTACACACCTGTAAGCACTATTGATTTGTATCGGCTCATCTAATATGTCTCTAACTATCTGTAAATTTTCCGCTAATGCTTGAATGTTATCTCTAACATTATCTGGCATCTTACATCCACACTTGCAGTTAAACTCATTAATGTTAAAGTTTTTAGTCATCCTTTTTCTTTCTTTTTTTAGCCTTTCTTATTGATTTTAACCTACTTCTCCTATCGTTGAACTGATTAACTCCATTAGCTATCTGTATACACGTCCANACTATACCGACAATCATTGCGCCTATCTTTACAGCCTCACTAATGTGAGTCATAGATATACCTAATGTAGTTGCATTAATTAATGCAGTAGACTTCCATTCCATTCTAAATACTTCTTTAATATTATAACGAGCTAGCATCTTAGTGTTTGTTTGTTTTAAATACTTGTAAAGTAATTAGCTTCATTATCAGTTAACTCCATTTTATAGGCTCTAATATCGGTTATTAAACCACTGAATTTAGTCAAGTTATCACTATAACTTGTGTCACCAGTCATAAATGATGGTATTTCACCAAAGTTATCAGTTGAAGATGTGTCTGTAGCAACCGTTTCTCCGTTTATTGATATTTTAGTTTGATTACCTTTATAGTAAACCATAACTCTCACATTCTTACTGTAAGCATCTACGGTTTCAGTGTGTGTAAATAAGTCGTTATCTTTCTCTACCAAAACTTGAATACTTGATCCGTTTGCCTGAGACGATAATTGAACCCTGTTATTTGTAGTTCCATCTGTAAATGTAAGTTTACTATTAGAGTCTTGTAAATCATCAAACCTAACGTCAAAATAATAAGCTCCCTCATATTGACCTGTATATTGAGAAATCGAAGCAATCCAGAAATCATCTCCACCAGCACTTACTGATGAACTACCTGTTTCTATTAAACTTAGAGGCTTGACTTTTTTCTCAACTTGACCTCCCCAGATTAAAACACCTAAGTCAGGGTATCCGTTTATTGATCCGCCATCACCCAATGTTACTCTGTATTTCTGAGAACCAGAACTAGTAGGTGTTCCTGTTACAGATATTCTATACCAACCATTTGTAACGTACTCTATATTAGCTTCTCCAGCAGAGTTGTT